>Ga0114981_10003148_pt1 | contig 10543 bp, 10 predicted proteins | sample S_140806_MF_Meta_FD_87028 | JGI IMG/M metagenome (GOLD analysis project Ga0114981, IMG submission 87028) | Freshwater microbial communities from Lake Simoncouche, Canada to study carbon cycling - S_140806_MF_MetaG | ecosystem: Environmental > Aquatic > Freshwater > Lake | place: Lake...
ATCAGCCCTCTGGCTCGAACCAATCTGCCCTATCAGGCCGCTCTGAAAAATTAATTTTTGTGATTTATTTTCGTTTGTTAGGTTTTCCGCGTCAGAAAACACGCTGAATCAAAGGTGAGTGCCGAAGAAAACATCGACCTCCGTAAGGTCTTTTATTATTGGTTTCTTGTTTTCTTGTTTTCAATTTACCCCTTCACCCTCTAAGCATCGTCGTTGGCTGGAGCTTCAACCAAGGCCTTGGGTTCGAGTTCCAAGGCCTCGATGATGGGAATCTGTCCGCCGATGATGCCCTGCATGTCGCCGTAGAGACCCACCGTGTTTTTAATGACCCGCTCAATCTGTTTCTCGCGCTCCTTCCAGTTTTTCTCCATGGCCCGCCGCTCCCGTTGGAGTTGGTCTTGAAGACTGGTGAAAGCCTCTACGATTCCCTCCACCCTGCCCTTGAACTCATTGCCCGCGAGATAGGCGTACAGCATCTCCATTTTGACTGATTTGCCTGTGGAAGCCTGCCGTTCGCGTTCTAGTTGGAGGAGCTGTTGCCGCAGAGCCGCGGCGAGGGGTAGTGCGGAAAGAGGGTCGCTGACCCAAACGCCATCGACTTGGCCAAACCGGGCAATTCCCTCAGGCAAAGCAACGGTCACCAGAATTGCCAGACTGGCTCGGGTCTCGGCCATGTCATCCTTGAGTTTGGAAATCCAACCAGGACTCCAAGCCTTGGTATTCTTGGTTTCCCAGATGATGGAACCACAGTCGGCCCCAACAGGAGTGCGGACCATCTGGACCAAATCGGCACCCCTAATCCCCCGCGGAACCGGTTGGATATCGTCGAGGTGAAACATCCGACGCAATCGTTCCTCGAAGTCCAACTCGAGAACCTCTCCTTGGGTCTCCATCGAACCTTGGTCCGCCTTTCGTTTCATGTCATCGAGCGCGGACTTGAGGTCTTGGATGAGTTTGTCTTTTTCGAGGTCCTTCAGCCGGTGAGATTCTTGGGTCCTGGCCTCCGCATCCTCACGAATCTTGGACCGTTCCTCGGCCAAGGTCCTCTGGACTTTGAGGTCTGCATCAAGGACAGCCGCTTCGAGCTCCCTCTGCTTTTTCCTCAGCCCAAGTTCGAGTTCTCTGAACTGTTGAAGGTCTTGGTCTTTGCGGGTCACCGCCTCAGAGAGGTCCTTCAGTCGGGCCTCCAGCGCCTGCTCTGCATCGGCCTTGGCTCTGGCTTCGAGGTCTCGAACCTTGGTTTGCGTGCGCCGGGTCACTTCGGCCTCCAGGTCTAGCCTGGCCTTGGAGAGCTCCTCGTCTCGTTTCCGAGCCTCTTCCTGCTGCTGATGGAGTTGAGCTTCCCGTTGGGTGATGTCGGCCTGAAGTTCGATTCGAAGTCGGTCGCGCAATTCCAAGGTCAGTGCATCCGACAATTCAAAGGAGGTGGAACATCGGGGACATCGAACTGAATTCATCGGTCATCCTTGCGAAAGGCGCTCCAGCGCATAGTCATCCATGAGATTTTGTCTGGCCGCCTCGGCCAAGCTGCCACCCTTGGACAGAAGGTCCTGATACATGCGGTCAGCCTGGGAAAGGGCTTCAGCCTCAGCGGCAATACGGTCCTCTTTCGGAAGCGAAGCCCAGAACTGGTCGATGGTTCGCCGTCGCTCACGCTCTGCGGCTTCCTCTCGTTCCTTCCGCTTGGCTTCCTGCTGCTGAAGGACTTCCTGCCTCTTTTTCTTGGCCTCCTCTTTGGCCTGCTTCTGCTCAGGAGTGACGAAGCTGCGCGGCAACGGAATATCCGTGCGGATGGCCGTGATGAGAAAGCCAGGTGGATTGTCGGAAACCTTTTTGCTTTTAGTTTTGGTGAGGTGTTCCGTGAGTTGGATTTTGCTCTCGATGTAGGCGGCTGGATATTTTCCGGCCAACTCCACAGCGGTTTCCAAGCGAACACCCGCGTCGACCAACTTTTGGATGACGGCCGTGGTCTCACTCAGGTCGGTTTCCGAACCGGGCGGTGCCGTCTTGGTTTCGGCAGGGGCCTTGTTTGCGGCAACCGGCACAAAGTCAGACTTCTCGAAGTGAACGTGCCAGACACCAGCTCGCTCTTTGCGAAAGCGTTGGTCCTTGGGCAGGGGTTTGAGGAACTTCTTTCCCACGAGTTCATCGATGGCTGTCAGGAGTTTCCTCTTCAGGTCAGCCACTGGGGAATTCCGCGAGAGACCAATGTGTTCGTAGGCTAGGTTCTTCAGTTCAAAAGACAGGTTCCGGGCTTTGTAGAAGCGTTTGTCGAGGAAACGGTAGAGTCGACGACTGATGGAACTCTCGAGTTCGAGAACGAAGTCGTAGTCCAGGGACTTGATGTTGCCACTGGTGAAGCTCCGGTAGACGGCGTCATTCCAGACGAAGAATGAACTGGCGAACTCGAAGCTCCCCTGCCCCGGGTCTGGTTTGGGTCGACTGCGTTCGTTCTCCTGCGAGTAAATCTTGATGCGCTCAAGGATGTGGAACTTTTCATCCACCCATTGGTTGGTTTCGCGGTCTCTCCACGCATTCTGGTAGTAGAGAGTCACTCCAATCCACCGGTTCAGAGCCTGGTCGATGCGGTCGTAGCTCTGGCCATTGACCGGCCACCGGAGAAGTTTGATGAGTTGGTACCGGCTGAAAAACACCCTGCGGTCCTTGAATTGCTGGAGCTTGGTCAACTGGAGTAGTCCCAAAAGGACTTCATCGTCAGTCGACGTTGGCAATCCGTGGGCGTCTGACCCGGTGATGGTCAACTTCCGAGGTATCCAATCGTTCTTCGACTTGTCAAAGATGCGGTCTTCGAAGTGGAGGGTTTTGACCGTGGGGTCAATGCGCTCTGCGATGGTCCCGAGAGGAAACTCCGCGAAGTTGAGCTCGTCACGGCCCTCGGAGAATTTCTCCGGTAGGGCCGGGATGGCTCGCATTTCTGGTCGCTCGTCGGGCTCTTGCATGAGGTCTCCTAATTCTTGGTCCCTACCCAGAGCACAACAGCATTGAGCCTTGCCGAGGCCCGTGGGAGTCCCCTGCCCTGTTGTTGTTTACAGGTTTTAGAACAACAAGGTTTCATATTTGTCCTCCAGAATCCCCTTTGTTTTCAGGCCTTTGCTCATGGTTGATGTGACTCGTCACTCTGCAAAATGTGGCCCGTAAATCTGGAGTACCCCCACGAAAAATGGCCCATTGCTCTGCAAAATGTGGTTCATGCTTCTGTAGTCTCCCGTCAAAATGTGGTTCAAGAATCAGCACCTAGAGCCTGATGAAAATGTGGTTCAGCCATCAGTATGGACCGATTACGTCACGGGCTTTGGATGTTGTCAACGGCCGGAATGATTCCGACGTGTAACAGGTCAAGAAAAAAATCTGCAGTCCCTCCCCGTTCAGAGCCCATCTAGACCCGCTGATTGCTAAAAATGTGGCTCAACAGTCACTACCCTGCTTTCCCCAAATAGGGTTTGGTTGGCCGTGAGTGGATGCCCTGTCCTGGCCGATGGCGGAATGCGCTGCTGACGAGGGTGGATTCGTCGGCCCAAACCTGAAACCGGTAGAAATGTGTCTCATCCATCAACAAACGGTGTTTGAAAATGTGGCTCGTTAGTCGAAGGACCTAACTTTGCCGTGTGGTTTCCATCTAGCCCCAAATACCGGCCTATTTTCCAGGTGCTGTGTCAAAAATGTGACTCGATAATCTGGAAACATCGTTTGAAAAAGTGATTCGTTACTCTGTAAGCGTCTCAATTCAGAGGCTTCTGGGCCGTTCAGGTGTCAAAAAAGTGACTCGTCAGTCTGCATTCGAACGGAGCCTGGCCGGTCGAGAATCGTTGTTGTGGGATGTTTTTGGTGTTGGTGCCTCTCGAGAGTCTTTCTGAGGTCTTTTTTCCGGGGCTTTTGGGGAAATGTGGTTCGTGGGTCATCAACCACCGTTTGAAAATGTGGCTCATTAGTCTCCCCTTCTCTGAGTGCGAGCGGCTAAGGTTGATGAAGATAGCAAGAAAACAGGAAATCATGGTTTCGAGAAACCAAAATTCCTGACTCGCAGTCAGTGGAAACCGTGAAATAACGCGGTGGAGGTGATTTTCAATCTGGTGCCGCTGAGGGATTTCTTTGAGAGCCTAGCTAGTTTGGAGGTCCTTTGGAAAATGTGTTTCGATGGTCGCCCTCTCCATGGACACAGGTGTCGGGATTAAAAGATTTCCGGAAACCATGAAACCACCTAGGTTGTTTCTAAAAAGATTACAAGAAAACAGGTAATCAGGGCATCATGAAAACATGAATGCATGGTTCGTAGTCAGATGAAAACAAGAAACCAAGAAACCATGATGACGGGAAAACGTGTAATCAGGGTTTCATGTAAGCCGCAGCTGTGTCTCGTTGGAGTGGAAATTCAAGAAAACAAGAAACCAAGATTTCGAACAACCAAGAAACCAGGAAACCCTGAAATCATGTAACCAGATGCGGATAAATGATTTCAGGATATCAGGATTTCGAGAAAACCTGATTGCCAGAAACCAAAATATCTTGCCATCAAGAAATCAACCAAGTATGTAATCTTCCATGATTGTCGCGGTGGCAAACCAGAAGGGTGGGGTGGGAAAGTCGACGGTTGCCGTGCATTTGGCGGTCTGGTTGGCGGAGAAGGGAAGCAAGGTCGCTTTGGTGGATTCTGACGTCCAAGGATCGTCGTCGATTTGGTTGAAGGAAGCTGCTCCATCAGTGGCCCTTTATCGTCTCCAGACCCCGGATGACGTTTTGGAGCAATTGCCGAAATTGCGGTCGGAATTTGACCACGTCGTGGTGGACGGTCCTGCGGGACTCTCCGAAGTCACCCGGGCCGTGCTTTTCGTCACAGATTTAACCCTGCTTCCATGCGGTCCCTCGGTTCTTGATCTGCGGGCTGCCAATGATGCCATTCGAGTGCTGAAGCAGGTTCAATCCATCCGCCAGGGCCCCCCGAAGGCTATTTTGGTTCCAAACAAAGTGCAGGTCGCTTACCGGCTCTCTCAGGAAATGCTGGAGGCCGCTCAGACCTTGGGTATTCCGGCGGCGGCTCCTCTGAAATTGCGTCAAGCCTATGCCGATGCGGCGGGGCAGGGGAGTGTCGTGTGGCGCATGAAGAGCAAGAGTGCGTCTGATGCCGCCGCTGAGATTAAGAGCCTTTTTGAGGAGGTACTGAAGAATGAAGCCTGAACGTCGCTCTATGACTGCGGCCATTCAGTCGGCTGTCGACCTGCCGCCTGAAGCGATTGCCCTTATTAAGGCGGGGACCCCCAAGCCTTTGTCCGCGAACATCGTGGTGGCTCCGCCAGCGCCGGAACCCACAGCACCTGTTCCAGAGCCCGAATTTACGGAGCCGAAGCTCGAGCCTTCAATTCAGGTTGAGCCAGCTCAGGCTGTCCCTTTTCAGCGGAAACCTCGGGGTCGTCCAAAGGGTTCAGTGAGCCGTCCTGTTGAGACGGTTGGGCGTTTGGTTGGTACCAGCTATCGGCTGCCGGAAGACTTGGTTTTTCGGGTCATGAAAGCCTCGGCCGAGCGAAAAATCGGCAAGATTCAGCCGTGGGCTCAGCAGGACATCGTGGCTGAGGCTTTAAATGCTTGGCTGAAGTCAGCGGGGTATTGAGGGCCGACAGTACATCGAGTGTTGCACGGTGAAAGAGGGTCTGTTTGGAGGCACGACCCACAGAGCCTTGTTGAATTACCTTCGTTTGGAACCTTGGGCCTCGCTGTCGACGGTGGCTTGCGACTCCTTGGTTTCCGAGTCCTGGGTCTGAGCCTGTTGGGCGCAAATCCAGGAGTGTGCCTCATCCGCAACCTTGGCGAGGAGGAGCAGGTCGTCGCGGCCGAAGGACTCGGTGGACTTCCAGTTCGCCCCGTCTCGGTACAGGCGGCTGAAGGTGACGTTGTGGCGGGTGCCCGCCTCGGTGTCGTTTTTCCAGATGGTGGCCTTGATGGACCCCATGCGGACCTCTTTGGGAGGGTTGTTCTTGGTAGCCATGGTATGTGTCGCAAAAAGCAGGTGAACCCCACCTGCAGGGCGTCCCCACCAACGTGGAAGACAGCGGTTTCAAACCTCTTGAAACCATCCCTTCGGTTTTACCATGGCTGGCGGCGCTAAACAAAAGAGGGCAGGGGAGTTGCCTTGCCAATGGCGGCTAATCTTGCCAAGAGTCTATTAGGACTTGAACTAATTCAGTAACTTGACCGATGAGTTTGAGTGATTACGTTGAGGCGAGTTCGAGGTAAAGGCATCAGCCAAATATTCGTACCCGGGCATCCATTTTGAACACATCAAAAAAATCCTCCAGTACCGCCGAGCTTCCGATAAGATATCGGGTGGAGATTTACGAGAAGTCCTTCCACAATGACCCAACCGTATCCTTCGAGACTTCCACTCCGTTCTTATCAATTAACGTCGGCGACTATCTAACACCAGCGTCTTGGGGTGTTCAGCCTCAATACGAGCTAAAAAAGGGGCAGACTTTCCGAGTGAAGGCAGTGCAGCATATTCTTTGGAAGATTGAAGGCTCTCATGTTGGCCATAGCCTGAGCGTTTGTGCGGATGTTGTTGACCAACCAAATGAATTGTTCGGCTAAACAGAACGCAGCATCGAACGGCACCGCCGACACCGCTCGAGTGTCTCAGGAAGTCGGGAGCGTACTAAGCGCTTCACTACGCCGCCGCTGTGATTCGGTACCTTATTGAATTGATATCACCGCAAATCATGTGACATCCTCCGAGCTACCTAAATCTGAAGCTGGTCCCATTCCGGTTGCCGAGTTTCAGGCTCCAGCAGTAGCGGGGAACATTGAGTACGAGTCGTTCCCCATAAAGAAGCCCATTGAGGATCTAGACGATTTCAAGGTGCAAGTGAGAGCCAGTACACTTCGCCGCGTTCGTTCGAAGCTCCAGGGGGTCAAAGCACCTGGTTTTCCGTGGCAGGAACTGGCCTTGGGGATGTGTACTCTTGCATTTGGGGGATCATTAGGTGCTCTGCCAGCAAAGCTGTCCGCATGTGACTCTCTTGCAATTTTCTTTTACACAGTATTGCCGTGTATCGGCACCGGATGCCTGGTCGCCTATCTATTTCTGCGGCATTCCGTTCATCATAATCCTGTCAATTCCGCCGGTGAGGCTCTCGCCGAGCTTCCGGACCCCGACAAAGCCCGCTAGTGGGAATCAAAATGAATCTCCAAGACATCAGTACTCAGTTGCTTTTCACCACGGTCCCCATTTGGACCGAAAATGCTCAAGGTGGCACCTCGTCAGCGACTGCTTTTCTATATAATGTTGCAGTCCCGAGTAAGCCAGAGCAGTCGATTCCCCTTCTCATAACGAATCACCATGTCGTTAGCGGCGCCAAGCGTGGCTTGGTCGAGTTTGTGGAACGCAGCGGAAAGGAGCCCGATAGATCGCGGCGTGTGAGAATCGAGCTTGACGCAGCGACACTTGCCTCTCGTACTTCAGCGGAACTTGACCTTGCGGTAATTCCTATCGGTCCCGCGCTGAATCAACTGGAAGCTGCCGGTCGGCCTGCGTTCTTTCGTTCGGTGTCACCTGATCTCATTCCGACTGCGGAGGCACGTGATCAGCTTGCAGCACTCGAAGAAGTCGTTTTCATCGGTTATCCCTCTGGTATTCGTGATGAGAAGAATGCGAGCCCCCTGATTCGGCGGGGAATCACATCAACGCCTGTGTGGAACGACTACGAGGGGAAGCCCACATTCTTGATCGATGCTGGTGTCTTTCCGGGGTCGAGTGGTAGTCCGGTCTTCATTCTCAACCAAGGAGGCTTCGCTACGAAAGATGGGCTAGTCCTTGGAAACAGGCTTCTCTTTCTCGGAGTGATTTCGCAGACATTTCTCCGTAAAGGTGTTGCCAATGAAACGTTTCTTGGCCTCGGTCAAGTGGTGCGTAGCGATGCCTTAGTCGAATTCTTGGACAAGGTAATTAAGCCTCTGCTTCCAAACGGCGGCGGTGCATAGTGATTCTGCTGCTACGGCACAACTTGACGTTCGCTGTAACCACCGAAGGACACATCCGCCCGCCCGACCCAGTTGGTTATCAAACGCCGTTCTGGTAGGGTGCCTGGCGCAGGGTTTTGCCCTGTCGTCGTCATGGTCAGCAAACGCTTTCCAAGGCGGTGCCAGTCGGGCGCGAACACCCGGTAAAGCTGGTCACCAACCAGCATAAGGGGACGGATTTCATCACCCGTCAGGTTCGCGTCTCGTAGAGCCGGATGCACGGAGACGTGCTCGTCCGGTTCGAGAGAGGCTTTTGGCAGTAATCCCGGGCCACAGTTGGTCCGGAGTAATCGCCAGATTCTATCTCATGGCCGGAAACGGCCGGGTTCGCGGGCGACCGTGAAAGACCCCGCTACGCCAGCGCCGCAAGGGTGCTGGAGAGTGGGGCCGTGACGACTCAAGAGGTGCGCGTGCGGGAAGAGCCCGACGCAAATCCTCCGGACGGGGTTCGGACCAAAGCCCAAAAGGCTATCGGGGTGAAAGTCCTCGTGATGGGTTCGTTCAACGTCTGCCGCTGCCGGGAGCCTGGAGGGTGGTGACACCCCCAGCCGGTCTGACAGGACCGGGTATCCGCCGAAAAAGCGGAACGCGAATAGCTCAACGGTGCAAAGCCCAGCAAGGGCGAAGCGGTAACGGAACCGAGAGACGGAGCCGAATCGGAAGGGAACCAAGGATGGTGGGTAGGGGGGCGCTTCTGCGTTCTGCCCCCCGAAATCGACCGGAATCAACCCGACCCGAAAGGGGAGGGGAGTGCCGGTTGCAAACCACGGCGGGCTGGGAAGCCCGTGACGTGTCATCCGTTCCTCGCTCCAGAAATGGGGCAGCCGACGTGACTCGGTTCGACAGCAGGTCATTGCTAAACGGGGAAGGAGTACAGCTACCGGGGTGATGCCCGGGTTCTGCCCAAGTCAGGGCAGGTGGACGCTGTAGTCTGGGAGAGTGCCTCAAGTAGGAGTGCTTGCCCCCATGCCAAGGGGGAGGGCCACAGGGACGCTGCAAGGCAGTGGCGTTCGTGTCGTCAGGCCGACCGGGTGGTGCCGAGGCCAGGAAGACGGACCGAAAGGGGTGACGAGAAAACTCGACTGGTATCCGCCGGGGGCGTGGGAGGACGGGAGTCCATTCCACGCCCCCGGGTTGGGAAGTCCAGCGAAGCGGGTGCCTCAGACTGTTCCGGGAGGAGCGGTGTGTGGTGTCAGTTGCATGAAGGCCGACACCGGACGTGTATCCGGAGGTTGCGGAAGCGCCGTAGGCGCTACCTCTATTACTGCGAAGCAGCCATAGGGGAATGCAGCAACGAGGAGGAAAGACCCCCCGAGCAAGAGCGGGGTCGACCGAAGCGTTGCCGCAATCCGACCAGGTTTTGAGCGAAGGTGAGAGGTTTTGACGGTCTGCGACCGGGAAAAGGATGTGCCACAGAGTACCCCTTACGGGGCGTACGAAGGGGACAAAGGATTTCAAGGCTTTAGGAGGATTGCGCCTTTTCCAAGCAACCTCCACCCATGTTTCCACCATAACCCCGTGTGGAGGTTGTGCCGTGGTCAGATACCAACACGAATGTGTCACCCTGGCAGGGTTCATTCAGCAGCTCGCTGTGGCGTATGTGGCCAAGGGTTACTGGTTCTACGTGAGCGGGGTGATTCCTGAGAGGAAGGACCCCGCCCGGACGGACCAGAAGCTCATGACCCAATACGGCATTGGCATCTCGAAGTGGGCCCGAGCCCGCAAGAAGAAGGCCGGACAGGCCAACCTCCATTACCTTAGGCACGAGCGTTTCTGGGTGGTAATCGCCACCCGGGGCGAGGGCGTGTTCTTCGAGGCCGAGGGGGACCGGGTGCGGGACATCCGGGAGAGCCCTTTGTGCTATTGCGGGTACTCGGTGGGTTACCGTCGGGGCAGGGGAGGGGGCCGTTGGCACGCCTCGGTCCGGATTGAGCGCCGCCAGTACCTGGAGTTGAAGGCGTACTTCGAGGAGGTGGCTCCCCGGTGGACGGTTGAAAGGCTGACCCGGGAGTTGGCGGAGCTTCCCTTCGAGCGGTACGCGCCGGTGAGGAACCAGGTGTTCATGATTTGGAGGGCCATCAACCGGCGGCGGAAGGTCGCCGGGTTGGAGCCCGTGCCACGCGAGGTCCTGCCGTGGCGAAGACGACCGGTGAGGCCGTTCGAGTCGGGACCGATGTGTAGTGATGAGGAGTGAAAATGGGAAAGGCAGCGAAGAAAGAGTCGTGTCCGACAAACGTGGTGCTTCTGGAGGAGCGCGGTGACGAGGAGCCCATCGAGGGGGTCAGCGAGGAGACCGTGGAAGAATGGCAACGGGCTCAGGCCACTCTGGGCAGTTCGTGCAAGGTGGTGATGTCCAACATCAGCACCAAAACACGCCCCGAAAGGGCGTGTTCCGAGTCTTCAGCAGAATTGGGTCGTTCGGCCGACCTCCCCCCGTGGGAGGAAACGCCCGTCCAGAAACCGACACCGAAAGAAACCGGTGCGTTCCTGCAATCCGAGAAGGCTGAAGCCTTGGGAA
>Ga0114981_10003149_pt1 | contig 10541 bp, 6 predicted proteins | sample S_140806_MF_Meta_FD_87028 | JGI IMG/M metagenome (GOLD analysis project Ga0114981, IMG submission 87028) | Freshwater microbial communities from Lake Simoncouche, Canada to study carbon cycling - S_140806_MF_MetaG | ecosystem: Environmental > Aquatic > Freshwater > Lake | place: Lake...
ATGTCTATCATATTTATTCAAATATATTAACTTTTGGTAATCTTTCAGGTAAACTCTCTCCTGGCTTCCAAAAATATTCTTTATTATATTCATCCCTGTATTTATTAATTCGTCTAATAATTCTATCATTAAATTTAGGATCAATCATTTTTTGTATATTATCAAAGATTAATCTTTCTAAAGCTAATCTGGCATACCATAAACTTGCTCCAGGAGTATATTGTCTTAAAAAATCACTAACATCTCTTCCATAAGTAGTTTCAGTTCCTGATGCTAAGTTAATTGCATTACCAAAAGTAAGTTTAGCAACGTCTTCAAAAAAACCAGCAGGAGCGCCTAATACTGTTCCTGATAAATTTCTTCCATATTGATTTTGTGATGCAGTTAAGAAATCACCAAAAATACCAAGTCCACCACCTTTAATCATTGCTCTAATCCAATACTTAGAATCTTTCATTGATTCTGTAGAAGTAACATCTCTACCTTTTGTTATTTCACCAAGTTCATAAGCTAAAGCTCCCATAACTGTTCCTGAAATAACTAAAGGAACTACATATTTCATTTTGCCGGTTAAATTAGTTTGAGTAAAACCTCTTCTTAAATGAGTATAAGCAAATGTAATTGGAAAGTTTTTATACATTGCAACAGAATTAATTAATTCACCACCAATAGTTCCTGATCTTTGATTACCAAATAATGCAACTTTACCTCTTGCAGAAGTTGCAGGTATTGCAAACTCTGTTTCATTATAAACTAATTCCATTAACTTAGTTGTTAAGTCTTCTCTTAAACTTTCAGTTAAATCAGTTCTTGCTCTAATATCGTCTGGTCTTAAAAATGTTGCGCCTTTGTTTGCATAATTAACATCATCAATACCAGCATCATATAATTTTGTTTTACGAATAATATCCCAAGATCCATCATTAATACCATAACGTAAAAATGATTTTTGCATTGCTTCTGGTAATTCATTAAATTTTTTACCAACATTTTCAGCAAAGAATCCCATAAGCTCCATACCAAAACTCCATCTACCTGCTTGAGTTAAGTGTGATAAACCAGATACTCTTAAAATAGAATCTGATATTCTTTTAGCAATTTGTGGAGCTTCTATTTCTCCAAGATATCTTGCAGATGATGATGCTACTGTACTCCAATGTTCAGCAACTAAACCAAGTCTAATAGCAAGTTTTGCTTTTTGATTTTTATTTAATGGATCAAATAATAATTTAACACTATTTACTGCTGTTCTATGTTGAGGTAAACCAACATGAGCTGAAGCAATCCTGCTCCAGTTAAAATCTGTTAATGCCAAAACCGATGCAGATCCTAATTGAGCTGAAGTTAATATATGTCTTAATCCAGCTAAAGATCTTGCTACAAACCCATCAACTGGGTTTGTTAAAGCACCTTTATGATAACCATATAAATTTTTAATTAATTCTATTTTTGAATTAGCTCTATCTTCTTCTAATGAACCAAAGAATTGAACTATTGATTTTCTGTTAAATTTTTCAGCATCAGCAATATCTTGAGCATATTGACTTACTTGTCTATTAAGTTTTTCAATTTCAACAGGATCGGTAGATTTAGCTAATAATGCTTTTGCTTCTTCTAATTGTTGTTTAGCAACAGGAAGTCTTACTTGTTTAGTAACGTCTATTTGAGCTTGTTTTTTAATAAGAGTATTCATATAAGAAATTGTTGCATCAGGATTAGCACCAAGAACTTTCATTAATGAAATATCTCTAGACATTTTATTAATATGATCCATCATTACTTGGAACGCGTTATTATTGCCAAATTTGTTTTGATATTCAATCCAAGACTGTGCATCTTTAAAAACTAAAAATCTATGATCGGTATAACGTGATGCAAGGTTACTTCCAAAAGTTCTTTGTGTTGGTTTAACTTTATTAAATCCTTCATTAACTATTGTTTCATAAACATCTGACAATGCTAATCTTAAAGTTTTATCATTAAATGGAAGATTTGTTTTTTCATTAATCATTTTAACAGGATCTAATCTGTCAATAGTATAATTAATCCAATCTTCTTTATTTGTTTTTCTAATTGACAAAGTATCGTGTATTTGTGGTAAACCCCAATCTTTTCTAGAAGGTATTCTTCCACCATATTTATTAAATTCTAATCTTAAAAATTCTGCAGCTGATTTCCATGCTTCTGCCATTTCTTTAGCTGCTTGATTTGTAGTAGAACCAGGTTCAACAATTTCTCTAACTAACATATTTAATGTAGCTTTATTTCTTTCATATCCACCAAAGCCAGGTTTAAATGTATCTAATACATCAACTAATATTTTATGAGCTTGTCCCTTAATAATTTTAGCTTGATTTTCTACAGTAATGTGTGGTGAAAAATCATCAGGAGATAAAATAGAAATACCAGCATTTCCATAATCTACTTCGCCATTCATATTTTTATATGTTTTAAAATGTTTTAATATTCCTTGTTGAGCTTTAAGAGTTAATAATTCTCTACGTTTTTTTTCTGCTGCTTCGTATTTAAAAATATTAAATGAATCTTTAGCAGCTTGTTTTTCAGCATCCGCTTGGGACATTCCTTTAGCTAAATATTCTTCTACTTTTTCATCAAATAACTTTATCTGCTCATCAGCTTGATTTTTGGTAACATTACCTTCTGCAATACCATTAGTAATACAATCTTTATAGCTCATAAACAGTCTTTCAATCTTTGAATAAATAAATTAGTTTGATTGTCTTCATCAATAATTTGTTTCATTGTTTTAAGATCTGGAACAATTTCATTAACATCATCTAATTTTGTACTTAATGAAAATTCTTGATCTAGGATATTTGCAGTATCATTACCAATAGTTACTATTGGTTCTTCTCTAGCAACAGTTCTTGCTCCAGTTCCTTCAGGAGTTTTAGCTCGTAATTCTCTCCATCTTCGTAAATTTTGTGCAATTTCTTCTTTTGATCCGCTAATGTATCTGATGGTATCTTCGACTGTGCCATCAATTTCAGCTCTGACATTTATTTGTTCCTTTGTTAGCTTAGTATAGATTGTTTTAATATTATTATCAACTTCTTTTGTAATAATTTCTCCATCAACATATCTGCCTGTTTTAATAGCTCTTTTAATATTTCTTAATTCAGAAACAGTAAGTGGAACATCAACTCTAATCATTGCAATTCCATATCCATTGTTTTTTAAAGAATTGATTATTTTGAGTAAAGGTTCTTCATTTCTTCCAAGTGTTGGAATAATAATATTATCTCCATTAGGAATAGTTTTTTTTAACATTCTTTTAAATAATTCTTTACTTTCAAGGTGAACTGATGAAGTTCCAATACCATTTTTATATTCAGGTATTAATTTTTTAAAATCATCAGAATCAACTACCATTCCTTTAATAATGTCTTTGATTTCATTTGTAAGTCTTGATTTTCCAGAAGCAGGTAACCCTGTTATTATTACAGCAATACGATCTTTACTTTCAGATCCTGTTTTATAAACAGCATTTAATATAGCATCTATTCCTTTATGTTTGTCTTTTCCTAGTTCATAAATTTTATTGTTTAAATATTCTTCTGTAAACTTTCCATTAATAAAATTAGGTTCAACATCAGTTCGGTTAATTTCATAATAAGCATCTTGATCTTCTATTATTTTTTTAACTAAATTACTATTTTCAATATCAATAACATCTTGTTTTGTTGAAACTCCTGATTTTATTTTTTCATCAATAGTATCTACATATCTTTTTTCTTCAGCATTAAGAACTTTAGTTTCTGAATTTAAAGAATTAGTTAAATCTGTTTGTGTAGGTTTAGCAGGAGGAACTTCTGTATCTAATAGTATTTCGTTTTTTAATGATTGACTTTGCTCAACTGAACCTTTTCCACCTGGTTCGTCAAATAATTTATTACTTATGTTTTCTGATTCTGGTCTGCTTCCTGCAGTGCTTGTTTGTATCTCAGTTTTAATTGCAGTATTGTCTGGTGATCCGCTAGCATTGATCCCATCAAAATCGCCTCTTTCTGCTGCTCGATCGACAGCGTTGGCAAAGTATTTTCTTGCTTCAGATTTTCTTCCTGATTGATAGAGCTTGGCTGCTTCTGTGAGATCTGTAGAGAGTTGTCCAACTCTGGTTGCAAGGATTTCAATTTTTTCTTGGATCTTCGCATTTTGTGTTAATAATTTTTCGTTATTAATATTATCTAACTTATTACCGGCAGAAGTCAATAATTCATCTTTGCTTAAAACAAGTGAGAATAACTTTTTCTTATCTTTTGTACTTTTTGTAAACTCTGATAATAATGCTGATTTTTCAACAATTAAAGATTGTTTAAATTCTTCAACTCCAAACAATGTTTGTTCCTTCATTTTAACAGAAGGGGTTTCTCTAATTTGTTTTAAAATTAAATCTACTTGTTGCATATTATCAATTTTTTGTTTTTTTAGTATTGCTAATGCAGATACATGTAATTCTTTATCAGGTAATAATTCACCAACTCTTGAAGCTATTTTATAATCAATAAATTTATTAACTACCATTGAAAAAGATTCATTGGATAGTTTTGTTAAACCTTGTGCAACTTTAACTATTTCTGATTTAATAGGCATGCTTGCCATGATTGCGTTAATATCAAAATTCTTAACACGCATCATTTTAGCAGCATCAATAGCAGTACCTGTTCCTTGTCTTAAATTAATTGCAACACCTTGAAGCATTGCGTGATCAGGAGAATAACCATCTACTTCTCTAATTCTATATCCATATAATTTAGGATTTTGATCTTGAAGTTTTTTTGCTAATCCAAATCGTTGATGTCCATCAACGACTGCTAATCTACCATCTTTAAATTCATAAACTAAAATAGCACTTGAACTTGGTTGATCCCACTTTGTAACTTCCATAAGTTTTTGTGATATTCCAAATTCATTTGTTTCTGATTTATATTGAAAAGTTTTAGCATCTGTTGTTAATTTATTAATATTAAATTCTTCTATACTTGCTCCTTTAAGAATATCTTGAAATTTTAATTTTTGTGGAAGAGCATCAGGAATAATAATTGGTTCATCGTTTAATAAGTTTGAAGTTACTTCTGCAACTCTTTCATTATGTAAGTCTCTGCTTCTAACATTATCCACCATTGGATTTTGTTTTTCTTCAAATATTCTGTCTTCTATAAATTGAGCTGCTGCATCTGTGTCTTTTGTTTTAAATTGTTCAGGAAAATTTTCTTTATAAATTTTTAATGTTTGCTCATCAGTTAAATTTTCAATATTGTTTTGAATTTTAGCAATCATTTTTACTTGCATATCAGGTGTAGCATTTGCAAATAATTTAGATATTCCATAAACACCTGTATTTAATACACCTCCAATCCCTGCTGCAAAAACTGTACTCCAAAATACTTCTTTAGCTCCTTCATCAAAACCTGTTCCTTCGTAACCTAATTCTTTTCTATATGGTTGAACATTTAATTGTCTTGATGCTTCTGCTCCTCCACCAAGAACACCTTCAATATATGCTGATTTTAAAAATGTTTGTAATGCTGTTTTTCCAAAGCCATAAGACAAACCTGCCGGCAATGTTAAAATAACACTTGGTTCTCTCATATAACTTACTGCTGTTCCTGCAATATTTCCAATTTTACCAGAAAAGTTTGTATTTTCATAAAGTTCATTTGCATAAGAATCTGCATTTTTTGCTTCAACACCTATTTTTTTAAGAATAGATTCCATATTGTTTAATGATTTGCTTTCTAATTCTCTTTTTAAATCTGCATTTTTTTTCTGTTCTTCTTGTAATATTTCTAAAGATTTAGTAACTCTATCTTGTCTTGATAAATAATCTGCAGGAAGTCCAAATTCTGTAGTATATAAATCTACATCATACATTGGATTATCAAATCTAATATTTTTTTTATTCATAATGTCTGTAATTTCACTCCATGCTTCATCAAGATTTCTATATTCAGATACTTCAGATTTAGATGTATCAAATTGTCTTCTTGATGCGTTGTAGTTTTCTAAATATTCTTTTGCTGTAAAATATTCTTCTCTTCCTTTAGCTCTTGCTTCAACACCACCTAATTTAGGTTGTTCAGGAGGAAGTTCTTTTTTTGTATAAAAATTTTCTTGAGGTTCTAGTGCTGTGTTAATAGACTTATCTTCTTCAAAAAAGAATGACATTATTTATTTACTGTTCCTAGATCTCCTTTAATCTTATTAAGATCTACAATAAAGTAACCACCATTTTTATTTGATAAATATTCAGGTTGTGTATTTTTGCCAAAAGGTTTAGATAAAGATACTTTATATCTTCCTGGACCCACAGTTACAAAATAAGGATCACCAAAAAATTTTTCAGAGAATATTTTAATTTCTTTTCCATTTTTATCTAATGGTAAAGTCTCAATTAAATTTCCTTGAGGATCTGTATATGATCCAGATTTTTTAAGAATGTTTTCATTTTTTTCTAAATAATCAATAATAGAATTAAAATTGCCTTTTCTTATATAAGCAGGAATAATAACATCCAAACCATTATATTTATCAAATCCACCAAATTCTTTACCATTTACTTTTAATGAACCAACAGCTTCATTAATTGCTTCTTGATATCTTGATGTACTAAATGATTTTTCTAATTCATTAACATCATAAGTTCTTTTTAAATAAATATTGTCTGCTGTCTCAATTACTCTATTTAATGTTTCTGCCGGTACTCCAGTAAAAGCATTTCTATAAGATGAAATAATAGATCCTTTATCTGCATCTCTAAAGTTTAATAATTTAATATTTTTATTTTTACTTAATAAATAACCATCAATAGCATCCGCAGCTCCTTTAGTTGGTGTTCCTCCATTAAACATTGTTATTCCACCAACATGAGAAAATAATGCATTCTCTTTAGATATTTCTGAAAAAGCCGCAGGTGCATCAGCTCCAAATCCATTTGCAATATTTTGAGTTAAGTCTAATAACATTTTGCTATCTGTTGTTTTGTCAACTATAGATTTTAATTGTTTAGATTCTGCTTCAGTAAAAAATCTTGGTGGTAAATTATAATATTTAGCCGCTGCTGCAGCTGAATTTTTTCTAGCTGCTAAACTTTCTGTAAAGATTTTTTTATTCTCTTCTGAAGGATTAACCATTGAATCATTAAAATTAAGACTATTTAACGAAACAATATTTCTTTCAGATGCTGTTCTTAATAAATCTTTTTCTAGATCTGTTTGTAAGTCTGCTTTAAACTTTTTAACTATTTCATATTTTTTTAATTCAGCAATAGGAATATCTTGATTGTTTGTTCTTGCAGTAGTAAATGCAGATTCCATTTTACTAATTTCTGCATCCATTTCTGGAAGTGATTTACTTCTAATGCCTACAATAATATTTCTTTTTTCAATTAAACTTTCTACTTTTCTAGCTGCTTCAAAATTGTCAACTGCTATAGCTCTTTCTTTTAAAGCCATAATAGAATTTATTCCTGGATCATTACCTTTATCAATTTGTGTTTCGTAATCTTTTAAATTATTACCTGTTGTTTCATCTATCTTAAGAGCTGAAAGTTTTGCATGTGATCTTAGTTTTTCAATTTTTTCTATAGGTAAATTAGAATTTGAAATAACTTCATTAACTTTTAATGGATCGCGATCAAGTGTTCTTAAACCTTTATAATAATCTATATCTTCTCTAACTTTATTTTTTTCTTCTGCTGCTTTCTTTCCAAAAAATCTATTATAAACATCAGATTCTAAAATAGTATTAAGTTCATTTGTAGAATTTGATATTTCAAGATCATTTTTTCCATAAACAATAGATTTTTTTAAACGATCAGTATTTGCCTCTAATGCAACTTTACTTCTTTCTAATAAATTACTAGTTGCTGAATTTCTAATATTAATAGAATCTTCAACAGCTTGTTTTTGCAAAAAAGTATCTAATACTCTTTTAGTAAAAAAACTTTTTGTATCTTTGGTATGATAGTCTTGTATATTTTTTAATTGTTCTTTGTAATATTTATTTGCTTCATCTGGATCTTCCATCTTGGATGCTTCATCTTTAACTTGGATAAACCAGGAATATTCTCATCACCATTATATATCTTTTCTTTTTTTTCTAAAATCTCTGTTTCTGCTTTTACTTTTTCTTGTTCAACATAAAAATCTTTTACTGATCCAAGAAATTCAGAAGAAGCTCTTCCTATGGCTGCTGGAATTTCTTGACTAATTTTCATTCCAGGAGTTGTTGGTACAGCTCCTATTTCTTCTGTGGGTCTAATTTGAGATTGATAAACTTTAATTGCCATTAACCCATTCCTTTATAAATTTTTTGTCCGGTAGAAACGTCTCCTAATAAAGAACTTCCAGCTTTAAAGTAACTAATAGTTTCTGCAACTTGTCCACGATATCTTTCAACTCTTGCTTCAGCTCTTTTCATTACAGCTTCATTTTCTAATTGTTCTTTTTTAACAAGAGCATTATATTCTAACATATCTCTATCTCTTGCGAAGTTTAAAGCATTATCCATTAATACTCTAATTCCAGTTCCTTCTTCTGTAACACCTCTTATTGCATAACCTGTTCTAATGTCTCCAACTGATTTTGTTTCTAAAGAATAGATTTGTGGTAAATCAAACTTTTCATAAACTTTATATCCTTGTTGCGCTTTTTGTTCTAAAACTTGCGCATCTCTCTCCATGAGACTTGCATTATATTTGGATATATTTTTCTGGGATTGTCCAGTTATTAGATCACCTACAAATGACATATCAATAAATCTTTGCGAACCTTATGTAATCAGCACCATCTGGTCCATAATGTTTCATTAAACCCTCTGATTTTAAACCTAACCATTCAGCAAATTTTATCCCTAAAACAAAATCTGCTTTTACAGCGGTTTGTAATCTTTTCACTTTATAAGTTTTTGTTAAAATATCTAGTTTTTTCTTAACGTGTCTTGCAATAGATATAGGATTCTTCCATATATCATTAGTTGCCAAAACCCATCCTTCAGCAACATTATCCCATAATATGCCAATACCGCCTGATACTACAATCTTTCCATCTTTGATAGCACTAAATGACATTCCTGGTATTTCTAAAAATAAAGCATATTTTTTAAATTGTGGTGCAATCTGAATAGCAGGATCATTCATTGGATTGCTAATAATGTAATGTGCATGTTCCTTTTTAAAAGGAATAATATTAATGTTATCCATCATTAGTAATCAATCTTGGATATAATGATAATAATGTCATAGGTAATGCTTGCTCTTGAACTACAAATAAATAACCATCAGTTTCAAAGTTACCTCTAAACTCAATTTTTTTATCTCCAGTAAAAAGTGGAACAGCAACATCCATAGATGCAGCAGAAGATCTAAATGGTATATCTTCTAAATTACTTAAATCTGGACCCACTTTAGCTCCTACTGTTTCATAAAATCTTAGTGTAACGTCAAATATTCTTTTTGTTTTTCCTTGAGCAGTTCCATCTTGAGATCCGACATCTAGTCTCATTGTTTGTAATGTTGATGTATATGCTAAACCTGCTTTTGCAGCAGTTGTAGTTCTGTCTAATGTAATAGATCCTGAAGCCACAACTTCATCAGGATGTGTTGCACCATTTGCTATTACTCTAACTGTTTCTCCATTAAGGTGATCTAATCCTGTAAGTGTGGAAGTTGAAGATCCAGAATAAGACAATGCACTATCTACAAATTGAAATTGTGTAAGTGAACTATCAAATTGAAATGGTGTAAAATATTCTACATATCTTCTTGTTACTCCATTTATTGTTCTTTTAACAATAACCCAAAGTTGATCTTCATCAGTTCTATTGTAAGAGTTTCCAGAAATAGAAATAACACTTTCAACAATACCATGAGTTGTAGATCCAAAAGATCCACCTAATTTATGTTGATGCCAAGCAACAACTTGTTCTGATCTTTGATATGTTAAACCAACTAAAACTCCATCTCCACGAATACCCCAGATAATACTATGTGGTTCTTGTTGGTATGTTAATTCATCTAATCCAGATAAGGTAACGTCTTCAGCTAAGATAGTCATGTCTGGAGCTACATATCCATCTGTGTCAAAATTATAAGCAAGTTCTCTTAATTTTCTTTTAGCACGTTGAACAAATAAAGTTGCATTACCAACTGATAGTGCATCTATATTTGATGCTCCATAATTAGATTGTTTTTTAATATTTATATTTGTCGGTGATACAGCAGTTCCAGTAGAATCTGAATTTAATGTAAACTCACCACCTGATGTTAATATAATTAATGTTCTTGTTGCTTTTAAAGATTGAATAACATTTACTTGGTTTGATGCTATTGTGTAAATCATTGCATCGTCTGCAGCAACTGTAGTATGATAACCATCATCCATGTTCTCATAATCACCTGATTTAGAAAAGAATAAAGTTTGTGGTTGATGTTCAGTTCCTGCAAATACTAATCTTTGTTCATAGAAAGTTACGCAAGAAGGGTAACCTGTATATTCTGAAAATGCTCCTAAAGCCCAGTC
>Ga0114981_10003151_pt1 | contig 10539 bp, 9 predicted proteins | sample S_140806_MF_Meta_FD_87028 | JGI IMG/M metagenome (GOLD analysis project Ga0114981, IMG submission 87028) | Freshwater microbial communities from Lake Simoncouche, Canada to study carbon cycling - S_140806_MF_MetaG | ecosystem: Environmental > Aquatic > Freshwater > Lake | place: Lake...
CGCTTCAAATACAGCTCCGGCGCGATGCGCAGGAACATCGGTTGGTTCAGCGCGTGGAAGAAGGTCTCGAAGGGCTTCGCCGCGGCACCGCCGGGCACGTCCTGCATCATCGGCGTCTCGACTTCCATGAAGCCGTGTTCCTGCATGTAATGGCGGATCGCGGCGACCATCTTGCTGCGCGTGACGAAGATCTCGCGGCTGCGGTCATTGGAGATGAGGTCGAGGTAGCGCTGGCGGTATTTGATCTCCTTGTCGGTGACGCCGTGCCACTTGTCCGGCAGCGGACGCAGCGCCTTGGACAGCGGCGTGAGCTTCTTGATGTGGATGGACTTCTCACCGCGCTTGGTGATGAAGGTGAAACCTTCCACGCCGACGAAATCGCCGATATCGACGAGACCAGAGAACTGCGCGTAAGCCTCATCACCGACGTCAGATTTGCTCAGATAGCACTGCATGCGCCCAGAGATGTCGCCGAGGTCGAAGAAGGTAGCTTTCCCCATCTCGCGACGGCTCAAAATACGGCCCGCAACGCTCACGGTGAGGTTTTCCTCGAACGCAGCCTTCAGCGCCCCGGGCTGATGCGTGGTGTCAAAACGACCGCCAAACGCGTCCACACCCGCTTTGACCAAATCGTCGAGCTTGGTGCGACGGATGGCGAGGAGTTCGGACTCAGAATGTTCGGGGGCGGCTGGCGGTGGCGTGTTCGGCTGCATGATGGGCCGGAGCCTTTAGCCATCCTGAAGAAGTTCGCCACCGAAGGTTTTCGTTCATGCCATCCGACGAAACTCATCGGGAGTGAGTCCCGCAGCTTTGGCGATGTTACCCATCGTGATGGCGTGGATCGGATTGTGTCGTGGGATGGGCAAAGCGTCAGTTCCTTTGCCCATGATGGTATGCTTCCCCTCGCGGATCACTCGCCAGCCAAGCTTTTCCAGCACTCGTATAGCATCCTTGTGGTTGATTCCTGGAAGCTTAGGCATAGGCGAGCTCCACGTCGGCAGTTTCCACATGCAGCCCTTCTTCACGCCACTGATCGGCTAGCAGTTCCTGGCGGACCTCCAGCACCTCACGAATGGCGTCACGGATGTTATCCATCGCTTCGGCGCGGGTGCTTCCCTGAGTCCAGCAGCCGGGTATGGATGTGCAACCGGCTGCAAAGCCTTCCTCGGTTTCGATGAGAACAACAGGGTATTTCATGCCGGGAAGTTAACGACCAACATGCAGGCTCGCAACGCCTTCTTTGACTGGCAAGCCGCAGCTCACTTCATCGCCCTCACGTGCTCGAAGGCGGCCTGCTGCATGGATTTCTGCGCGGCGGGGGTGTTCGTGTGGCCGGCGAGGGTGTCGATGTGGATCTTTTTCGGCACGGGGAGAGCGTTGTAGGCGGCATAGACACTCGATGGCGGGCAGGTGGTGTCGATGAAGCCGATGGTGACGGCGGCGCCTTGGCATTTGGCACGGGTGGCGAAGTTCACGCAGTCAAAGTAGCGGGCGGCTTGCAGCGCGGCGGCGTCCGGTTTGCCATCGGGGCCGTTGGGGACGATTTTCGGCCAGCCGTTGATGCGGTTCGCTTGGCTGCCGGTGTGGTCGCAACCGGCGGGGACACCGGCGCAGATGAAGGTGACGCGTTCATCGAGTCCGGCGGCGGCGAGGGCCTGAAAGCCGCCCTGGCTGCTGCCATAGACGATGAGCGTTTTGCCATCCCACTCCGGCTGCGCGGTGAGGAAGTCGATGGCGCGCATGAGGCGGAGGAGCATGCCTTTGAAGTAGATCGTCTCGCGGTCCTTGCTGCCGGACTTGGAATAATCCTTCAGCTCGCCGGTTTGCAGCGCGGTGTAAAACGCGGCCGGTTGGCCGTTCGGGATGCCGTGGGCGTTGATGTCGAGCGAGAGCATGCCGCATTCATTCAGCGCCCAGCTCACGCTGCCTAAACCGGAGCTGCGTACCCCTGCGCCATGCACATGGAGGATGGCAGGCAAAGATTTCGGCTTCGCGCCTTGCGGACGGCCGAAGTAGCCGGAGACGGGCTTTCCGCCGAGGCACTCGACTTGCAGATCAAAGGCCTCCACGCCCTTCACCGCCGTGGTGACGGGTGTGAGCGTCGATTTGAGCGGCACTTTGGCGAGAGCAGCTTTTTGAGCGGACCAGAAGGCATCGAAGTCATCCGGCACGGGCATGCTCGGCTTGATTTGCAGCGGATCGTAAGCCGCAGCGGCCAGCGCGGTCGTTTTGCCGCTGGTGGCGCGGAGTTGGAGAAAGCCGGGCTCGTCGAGCTTGCTGGTGAGAGCCAGCTTGCCCGCATTGATCATCACCTTCTTCGCCGGTTGTGGCTGGAGGCCGTCTTTGCTGAAAACGAGCGATACTTCCGCAGGCTGCGAGGCCTCGATGGTGAAGGTGGCGGTCTTGCCGACCTTGTACATCGCCTCAGGACGATCTGTGGTGACTTTGAGCGTGAGCTGCTGCGCTTGAGCACAAGCAACGAGGAGAAGAAAAAGGGCCGGAAGCTTCATGGAAGAGTTCAAACCCGAGGACGAAGGCCATTCTTGCGCCTCAACTTATTCACACTGCATGCACGGCGCTTGAATCCACCTCACGGCACGGTATCGCAAGCCTTCACATGGATTGCCGCCAGGATGAAATCGTTTCCAGCCTCATGACCTCGTATTGCGAGGTCGGAGGGATCAACCACGTCGATTGCGGGAACCTGCCATCGAAGCGGGCCATCGCGTCGCTGTGCGAGGATCTGCTGCACGTGCTCTTTCCCGGCTTTTTCTCCGAGGAGGCCGTTTCATCGGACGAGCTGCAGCTCATGACGCACGAACTGGTGGCGGGCATTCGCCAGCGGTTGAACATCGAGGTGCGCCGCACGGTGCGCCTGAATGGCGAAACGGCTCCCGCTGAGAGCGAGGGCCTCGTCTGCCGCTTCATGCTGGCGCTGCCGAAGGTGCGGGCGCTGTTGCAAACGGATGTGGAGGCCGCTTTCGAGGGCGATCCGGCCGCGTGCAGCTTTGAGGAGATCATCCTCGCCTATCCAGGCCTGGAGGCGATCGCCATCCAGCGCACGGCGCATGTGCTTTACCAAGAGAACGTGCCGCTCATCCCGCGGATGATGACGGAGTGGGCGCATGGCCGCACCGGCATCGACATCCATCCCGGCGCGGAGATCGGCACGCACTTCTTCATCGACCACGGCACCGGCGTCGTCATCGGCGAGACGGCGGCGCTCGGTAATCATGTGAAGCTTTATCAAGGCGTCGGCCTCGTGGCACGCTCGCTCGCCGCCGGGCAGGCTTTGCGTGGCAAAAAGCGTCATCCGACGCTCGAAGACTACGTCACCGTGTATGCCAATGCCACCATCGTGGGTGGTGATACCGTCATCGGTGCCCGCAGCACCATCGGCGCGAATGTTTTCATCCTCGAATCCGTGCCGCCTGACATGCTGTATGCACTCGGCGAGCAGTCCCATCAGGTGAAGGAGAAAAAGAAGAGGTGACATGGCCATGCTGAGTCTCTCGCAGCTCTTCTTTGACTTCACGGCCTCGCCCAAACGAGCGCCGATCCGCACGCTGCGGGAGTTTGCGCCTGCACCGGAGCCGAAGAAGGCCGAGGTGGAGCTGGTGGGCGTGCGGGATGAGGAACTCGAAGCGCAGGCCGGAGCCTGGCTGGAGCAGCTCGGCATGCCAGGTGCCAAAGGGCTGCTGAAAGTGGAATGGAACACCCGTCTGCGCAGCACGGCGGGCTATGCGCATTACCCGCACTGGCGCATCGAGCTGAATCCACGACTGCGAGATTTTGAAGGGCAGGTGGAGCGCACGCTGAAGCATGAGCTGGCCCATTTGATCGCCTACCATCGCAGCGGACGCCGCATCGAGCCACACGGCACGGAGTGGCGGCAGGCCTGTGCGGATCTCGGCATCCCGGGTGAACGGGCGCGCCACACGCTGCCGCTGCCTCGCAAAGAAGTGCATCGAAAGCTGGTCTATGCCTGCCCGTCCTGCCAGCAGGTGGCGCGGCGTGTGAAGAAGTTTCGCAAGCCCGTCGCGTGCAAAAAATGCTGTGACCAACATGCGGGCGGCGTCTTCGACGAGCGGTTCAAATACCGGCTCGTTTCCAAAGAGGGGTAATCTGCATGCCGCTCCTTCGTCAGGCGCTTAGAACAACAAGGTTTCCCGCATGAGTCTCAAATATCTCCCGGATCGTTTGACCGGTGTGGATTGGTTCAGAAATAAGTATTTACATGAAATGCGAGCGGAGGCATAACCGCGCCCATCAACCATTTCCGCCTATCGAATCACCTTCACTGAACTGACATAAACCAATTTGCGTGCCGCCCGCGAGGGCGGCAGGGCTGCCCTGAAAACCGTCAATCTTTCAAGCCCAAACTCAAACACTACATGGGAAGCGCGCCCGACCGGGGCGCGGCTTGCCGCGCCTGTTTGAGTAGGCGCTTGACGGTGCCTCAGGGCAGGGTGCGAACAAGTTCGCGCCCTCTTTTGTGCCAAGAAACAAAAGGAAGACTGAGTCTCTTCACCTGATTCCCAAGCCATGCAACCACCGCCGCTCCATCTTTCGATCTTCTGCCTGCTGCTGGTCTTTGCAGGCGGAGCTTTCGCCCAAGAGGCACCGCCGAAGCTGATTCAAAACCCGCGAATCTTGTATTCGAGCACGGTGCGCCATGCGGATGGTGGGACGACGACTTACCAGCGCATCGAACCACCGACGGCAGCTCAATTGGCGGCGCTGCAACCGGCTCCGCAAGTTTCTTCGGCTCCTGCGGCACCTCTGCCGCCGATCTTGAGTGTTACGGCTCGCGTTTATGAGGGCACGTTGACGGAGATCAAATGGCTTCACAACGGGCTGGAGTGTCGGGCGTGGAGCAGTGTGGATTTTCGTCTGCTTGAGGCGATCCCGCAGTTTGAGCAGGATGGGGTGACGCGGCGTTTGATGTCCATCACGATGACGCATCGGCAGCCTCCGGCTGGGGTGATATTGCAGCGCCCTTGGCCTGCTTTTCCAGCGGAGGTGCTCGCAGCAGTACCTCAGGGGATGCGCGCTTGGTATGTGCTGATGGAATATCCGGGTGCGCCACAAGATGAGGCGGCGGCTTGTGCGCCGCTCGATGCATTACACAACTATGTGGAGGCGAATTGGGAGGCACTCCACCAGCGTCGTGTGCAGCGTGAGGCACAAAAAGTGGCCGAAGCGGCTTACAAAGCGGCGCATCCTGAACCTGCCCCACCTCCAACCAATACGATCATTCAGTTGTGGAAGACGCCGCAGGCGGAAATCCAAACGCTCAACCAAGGAGGTCAGCCATGAATGCTCGGCTATTCTTGTTGGCGTTTTGGATCTCAGGCGGTTCGGTGATGGCTCAAACGGCTGGCAGTCCAGGTGAGGGCTTGTGTGCAGTGCCGGGCAGCACGGCGGGCACCATGCAAATCTGCTGGTGGGGGAAAAGCGGGCGCACTTACTTTTTGCAGACGAACGCGACGCTCAACCGCGATACTTGGTCTTATACCCCCGTACTCGAAAGCGGTGGCAATGCGGTGTTGTCCTATAGCATGCCGAGCACTGCGCAGCGGATGTTTGTGCGCCTCGTCTATACGGACCTGCCCACCGGCGGGAATGCCTCGACGGCGGATTTTGACGGAGACGGGGTACCCAACGGCGTGGAGGTGGCGGCGAACGGCCCCAGGAGTGATCCCTTTGTGGTGGATACAGATTGGGATGGATTCTCCGACAGCGTTGAGCTGCTGGGCGGCCATAGCCCGACGAACCCGGGTTCCAATCCCAATCCGAATCCGCTCGTGGCGGCCAACGTTAATCCCAGCGGGGACTTCATCAATGGCGTCAAGATGGAGTACTCCAGAAAAGGCATGTATTCGGATTACAACCGCAGTGGCTCGACGAAATCCACCACCTACCGCGGGTATCATTACCTGCCGCCCAATGGTGTTATGTTGGGCCAGGATTTCCAGCCCTACCTGAGAGTGCCTGGCTCCAACGCCACGGCCACGATGGTCACCAGCTACGAAGGGGCGGCGTTTCTCACCCAGCGGATCACCCTGCCAGGCAAGCTGACCATGACAGCGGCACAGGTGGACACCGCCAGCAAGAGTACCACCGGGTTGGAGGAAGAATACCGCCGTCTGGAAAGGAGCGTCATTGAGCTGGGTAAATCGCTCTCCCCCACGGCCCCTGATTATGTGCAGCGGACGCTCCTCGGTCTGGTCACCCGGCGTTACAACGGGGTTACTCAAAGCCGCGTGCTCGGCACGATCACCCTAGGCAAGTCTAACACGAGCTGGAGCGACGAACTCAAACCGTTTTGCAAGGCAACCGCAGGTGAGCGATTCACCTTCGAAGCAGCACCGGATGGCGGTGCGCCTGACACCAACAGCAGCAGTGACGCAGAGTCACGCAACGAGAGCACGGACCTGCGGCTCATCTCGGTGGAAGTCCAGGAGGTGCGCTTCTCGGGCACGGGATACCACGAGCTGAAGTCTGATGACGGCGGAACGACGTATGACGCGCCGCAGTGGAAGGATGCGAACGGGGACGGCCGAGGCGTCACAGACGCCCAATCAGGAGACAAAGGCTACCCGGTGGCCTACACCAAAGGATCGCTGCCGTCGATCGGGGCGAACTTCAAGTTCACCGGTATGATCACCGGGCAGTCCTATGAGATCAAAGCCACCTCGCTGCAAGGCGTGGAAATCCCGCCCACAGCGGTGACGCTGGGCACAGACGGCAGCGTGGTCCTGCCGCCCACCCCGGCCAGCAAGGGCTTTGTTAACGAGATCGAATTCTACGACACCCGCGATAACACGGCCTTCCAGCTCGATTGGCATATCAAAGTCGGCACGAGCAACTGGGCGAAGATCGGTAGCACGAGGCATACGGTGTATGTCACGCTAGCCAAACCGGAAACCACGGCCGCAGGCCTGATGCGCGAGACATTATTCAACATCGGCTGCCGCAAGGCGAAAGGCCTCAGTGGTAGTGATGAGGCACAGGTGGTGGCCGCGATCTACGAGGAGTTCAGGGACCAGGCGGTGTACAAGGTGAAGCCATCTTCGGGAGAACTCTCGACGACGAAGATGAAGTATTGGGGTGTTCCATCCCTCAATCCATCTGGCACGACCTCGCTATTAAACACCAATGACGGAACATGTGAGGCATGGAGCTGCTTGTTTATTGATGTTCTTCGGACCCAAGGAGTCGCAAATGTATCACAGGTTGTGATTACACCTCCGGACAAAACCAGGGATGAGATGAAAAATCAACACCAGACAGATTTCCCTAATCTACCGGAACCATTAATAGGAACAGTTACCGCAGGTATCGCAGTGAAGGTGTGTTCTAAAGTGCCTAATGGTAGGTCTGATGGATGGTTCACGCCATCGACAACTCCTAATGGGCTACCAGGCCAAGGAGGAATGCCATCTCCCAGTCGTAAATTATTCACTAACCACGCTGTAGTGATCTATTCCGGTAAGCTCTATGATCCGAGTTACGGAACTCCGGTGATTTCACCAGTTGGAAACTCATCGGTCATCGAGTTGTGGGAAAATGAGAGTATACAATGGCTGCTGATTCAAATGAAAGGGTCGCAGGACACCGTCTCAGACATCTGGACCTACCTGCAAAACCCTTCAGCACAAGACTGCACTACAGATAACACTGGATACTAGCGTCATGAATAAATCAAATGTTGCCATATTGTCAGCGATGGTTTGCACAGCATATGCTGGAACTATCTCAGAACTTAAGGAACGGAATGAGGTTCGCCTCACAGATACAGTTTCGCTTCAGCATAGGCTTGTGGGATATAGTAAGGAGGATAAACACACTAAATTTGACGCCCAAGAAATCTATATTTTGGATAGCGCCAGTCCGAAGCAGAATTCGCAGATGGTTTTCAAGAACCCTTCTTTGGCGAGTGATTCACAAGCGGCAGCGCAATTTGAATTGCTTTTAGATGCCAAAATCTTCGGTGGAGAAATCGAAGCTGTTTTTCGAGTTCGCGGTTTGCTGAGCAGCACAATCTCCACCATTCGATTTAAGAACCCATCAGGCACTTGGGAGTTTGCCGGCTATGTGGAGATTCCCGACACAAATACATTCAACGCTTCGGTCACATCTGCATCCCTTTCAGCGCCAGGCCAAATAACCACCGAGTGGAGTGATGGCAGCCGTGCCCAGTTTTCGGTCTCTCAAGATGGGGTAATCATGAAAGATGGGATTCCCTATCGTCCGAAATTCACAAGATACGATGAGTCCGAAAGCCTCGCAGCAGGCCAGAGATTCTCATATCACTTGAACTATATACAGATACGAAAGCAGTTGGAGCAGCTCGGCGTGGTGACTCGGGAAGGTTACAAAAACGGACTTCCTAGCGCTCAAAACTATCGCCTAGCTTTGGAAAAAAATGGATATTTGCCTGACCGGCAATTGACAAAAGATCCAAAGAACAAGCCATTTGAAGCAAATGTGACGCCTGCCATTGCTCCTCAAATCGTTGATAAAATTAAAGACTCCGAAGAAAACGAAGTGATAGCGGTGCCAGCGAGTTCTCCGAGTTTGAGTAAACTTTGGCTTTTGCTGATCCCGGTTATAATGATTGCATACACTCTGCTGCGAAAGTCGCCAAAATGAATATTGGCATACTATGCAGTGTTGAGTGTAGGCAAACCTGAAGTCTGCCATCACTTCACCGTCAGATTCACGATCTCGTTTTTCTCATTCAAAAGCAGACGCTTCGGCGTGGCGGGTCGTGGTCGCAGGGGAATACGATGATCCCTCCTATGGCATCAAACATCAAACTCATTCCAAGACCATGAAAACCACCCTGCTTTTTTTATCATTTTCGTGCTTCCAGCTTATGTCGGCACCACCTTTAACACAAGTTGAGGTCGAAAGCTCCGCTGAGCTTGCCCCATCGCGCATGGCTTTAGAAAAAGCATTTCCAGATGTGAAGATCACGGTCTCAAGCGTTCAGAAGTTGAATGATGTAGCCGCCAAAGACTTCTTTCCTGGAGGTGCCATGCACCGCGTTTCATTTGTTGTGACGGACGCGAAGACTAATCACGCCGCACTTCTGACCGCCGTGATATTCAAGAAAGGGGCTGAGGAACTGGTATTGCCAATGTCAGGTGATCATTCTGAATTCGCCGATCTTTTGCACACGCATGGTAAGAAAATTGGGACTGCTCAAGATGCTATTCTAGCTGGGAAAGCCTATGCTGCGATTTATGGTATCAAAACAGCCAGCCAACCAGCAGCAATACCCACTAGGGAAGGTTTTGTGGTTGAATTCCGAACCGGGGGGCAAGGTGGCAATCCAACAAAAGAACAAATCACACGACTCGAAATTTCCACTGACCATCCGTGTTCTGAAATTGTATTCAGCCAAGGACTAAGCTGGTGGGTGAGCATCCAATCGAACGGCTCAGGTGTTGTCTCATACGGTTCCAATCCAATACATTCTGCCCATACAAATTCGGGGGTCTTCGATTTGAATTCAATCGAGAAGTCTGTCACTCCACTGCTTGTAGCCAAACCCAAGTCGAAAAACAGTGTGGCAGTTAACATTGTCTTTCCCGGACAAACGGCCTCCGTTGCTAAATACACCGATGAATTACCACTTTTCCAGGCGCTCTTCAAAAGAGCGATTGAGCAAGCCTCATTCTTTGATCCCAAAAGTTTTCAGAAGGTCCTGAATCAGTATCCACCCTTTGGGATGTCCAGCCTAAGCGTTACTGTTGAGGCGGCCAGAAAGCCGCCACCAGTGATTTTAAAAGGCTTAGGGGGCGGGCATAGCTCCTCTCCAAAGGTGGATGCTCATATTGACCAATCCGGGTCTGCAAAGGGCTGGCGAGGCGTGAAGCTAAAATGGTTGGATGAAGCCGAAGCAGCTCCAATCAAATTCGACACTATTCAGAAGAACTCGAGAGTCATCATCGGGAGCCAGAAGAGCGGAACACCTATCAAAAGCCGCGCAGAGGCGGCAGCGCATCTGGACATCCACATATCCATGGCAATGCGCCCGAATGTTGCTTTCGAAAATGACCAGCACTTCTTTTTTTCTGGCGGCACCACAGCTTATCCAGTAACCGACTTCTCTAAAGGGTTAGCAGTGAAGAAAGCGAATGGTGAAATAACGACTTGGTGAGAATCGGTGAGTAATGACCTGGTGTGTGAATTGGAACGTCGTCAGATCCGCCAATACATGGCGGCCTCTTGCCAACAGTTGAAAGCCTGCCTACATCCACGCATGGCCACCATCGGCACCCCTCTTTCCTCCACCGCCACCAAAGTCATGCTCCTCGGCTCCGGGGAACTCGGCAAAGAAGTCGTCATCGAGCTGCAACGCCTCGGCTGCGAGGTCATCGCCGTCGATCGCTATGCCAACGCCCCCGCCATGCAGGTGGCGCATCGCAGCCATGTGATCTCCATGCTCGATGGCGAGGCACTGCGCCGTCTCATCGAGGTGGAAAATCCCGCCCTCATCGTCCCGGAGATCGAAGCCATCGCCAC
>Ga0114981_10003161_pt1 | contig 10525 bp, 11 predicted proteins | sample S_140806_MF_Meta_FD_87028 | JGI IMG/M metagenome (GOLD analysis project Ga0114981, IMG submission 87028) | Freshwater microbial communities from Lake Simoncouche, Canada to study carbon cycling - S_140806_MF_MetaG | ecosystem: Environmental > Aquatic > Freshwater > Lake | place: Lake...
ATACGAGAGAGCAAAAAATTTAAAAAAGATTAGACAGCAATATAGTCCCCCGGTAGCTGGTCCCGGCCTCTAAACTTTAGATTAGCAGTTATTAAGTTTGAAAATGCAAAAAAACAGCACATTTTACGCTGTTTTTTTTCGTATGTGTTAAATACTCTAAGCAAAGCCATTTACCTAAAGGAGAAAAAATGTCTACAGCAAAATATGAAAAGTTAATTGATCTAATTCTTAACGAAGATCAAGAACGAGCAGAACAATTATTTCACGAGATTGTAGTTGAACAAAGTCGTGCAATTTATGAAAGTTTAATGGAAGAAGATGATATTGGAACACTTCACGATGAACTCACAGACGAGAGCATCGGTGGTGGCGATATGATGGAAGCCGACGATGACATGGACGCTGACATGGACGCTGATATGGATGCCGACATGGACGCTGACATGGACGCTGACATGGATGACATGGACGCTGATATGGACGCCGACATGAGCGACGAAGAAAGCGACGAAATGGACGCTGATATGGGCGACGAAGAAGGCGATGAAATGGACGCCGACATGGACGCCGAAGAAGGCGAAGCTGCTACAAAAGACGACATTATGAATCTAGAAGACAAGCTAGACGAATTGATGGCCGAATTTGAAGCCATGATGCACGGTGGTAAGAATGAAGAGCCATCTGAAGAGCCAGAAGGTGAAGAAGTAATGGAAAGCTTAATTCCAGCACCAAAAGCTAAGCATGAGGATCACAAAGCCAAGAGCCCAGTTGCTGCTGACAGTGGCAAAAAAGGTCCAACTGGCGGCGTAGCTAAGCCAGCACTATCAAGTGGAGCAGAATCTGTTCCAACTGGTCCAAAGACACCAAGCAATCCTTACACAAAGGGCATGGGTCAAGTAAAGCACGCTGGTCAATTTAAGAACACAGTAGACGGCGCTGGTAAACTTGGTGCTGGTAAGGGCGATGCTGCTCCAAAAGCAAAGCACGAAGACCACAAAGCCAAGAGTCCAGTTGCTGAGTCTAAAAAGCCAGTAAAGAAAATAGTTAAGTAAGAATTTAGATAAAATGGCTTCTTACTCAAAGTCAAAACTATGAACAAGCGCGTACTGCAGGAATACTTAGCACCAACTATGGCAAAAACTATAGTTGAATCTACTGATGACGGTCACGGTAAAAAGAATCTATATATGCGTGGGATATTCATCCAAGGAGACGTTCGAAATGCTAATGAGCGTGTGTATCCAGTGAATGAAATTAGAAACGCAGTAAAAACAATGAGTCAGATGATTCAAGAACACGGGGGAATACTCGGTGAAGTTGATCATCCTGACGATTTAAAGATCAACCTCGATCGCGTAAGTCACACCATTGTCGATATCGGGATGGACGGACCAAATGGTTTCGGTAAATTGAAGATACTTCCAACTCCAATGGGACAGTTAGTCAGTACCATGTTGGAAAGTGGAGTTAAACTAGGCGTTAGTAGTAGAGGAAGCGGTAATGTAGATGATACTACGGGCAAAGTCAGTGATTTTGAGATCGTTACAGTGGACATCGTAGCTCAACCTAGCGCACCAAACGCATATCCAAAAGCCATATACGAAGGGCTAATTGGAATGAAGCATGGTCATCGCGTACTTGATAATCTTAAAGGTACTAACTTATCTAAAGATATCGCAGTTCAAAAATATCTTCAGGAATCAGTTCTTAAACTCATCAAGGATTTAAAACTGAAATGACAACGGCTTATGTTTACAAGTGGACACATTTACCCACCATGAAATGGTATAACGGATCAATTAGTAAAAAATTTATACCAGGAACTGAACCAGATGGATTCGTTTCAGGCAGGATTATTACTAAAAGAAAACTCGTAGCCACGGAGTTAAACGTGCAAGTACAAGAAGGGAAAGCATAAAATGCTAGATGCCATCAAACCATTGTTAGAAAGCGGAATCGTCAACACTGAAACTGCTCAGGCCATCAATGAAGCTTGGGAAGTTAAGTTGAACGAAGCTCGCGAACATGTTCGTGCTGAGTTGCGTGAAGAATTCGCCAACAAGTACGAGCACGATAAGAATGTTATGGTAGAGGCCCTTGACAAGATGGTAACATCAGGTCTAGAAGCAGAAATTGCCGAGTTCCGTGAAGAACGCAAGGCAATGAATGAAGATCGTGTTCGCGCACAAAATCGTCTTCAGGAAGCTGCTAAAAAATTCAATGAATTCAGGGTTACAAAACTCGCGGAAGAAATTCGTGAATTGCGTGCTGATCGCAAGGTACAAATGGAAGGCCGTGGAAAGCTAGAACAATTCGTAGTAAATGCTCTAGCTCGTGAAATCAAAGAGTTTGATCAGGACAAACGCGCTGTTGTTGAAGCAAAGGTAAAATTAGTTGCCGAAGCCAAGACACAACTTGAAGCACTAAAGCAGAAATTCATAGCTGAAAGTGCTAAAAAGTTAAACGCAAGTGTCACCAAACAGTTAAAGGGTGAAATCGGACAGTTGAAGGAAGACATCAAGGTAGCTCGTGAGAGTGCATTTGGTCGTCGTCTATTTGAAGCATTTGCTGCTGAGTTTAGTGCTACTCATCTCAATGAGAAGGTTGAAGTACGAAAATTACAAGCACAATTGACAAACAAAGAACAACAATTGGCCGAATCTGCCAAGCAAGTTAAATCAGCCAAGTTATTGGTTGAGAGCAAAGAACGTGAAGTTCGTATTATCAAGGAATCCAATCTCCGTGAAAAGACTCTAACAGAATTGTTGGGTACATTAAACGAAGAAAAGGCTGAAGTAATGCGTAATTTACTAGAAAGCGTACAAACACCAAAGCTAAAAGTCGCTTTCGATAAGTATCTACCAGCCGTATTAAACAACGGAACAAGCAAGTTAACTGTATCTGAAAAGAAACAAGTTATTGCCGAAAGCGTTGTGACTGGTGATAAAACTGCCAAGAAAATTGAGGTTGACGCCGAGGAACGTGATAACGTTATCGCGATTAAACGTCTGGCAGGGCTTTAATTTAGACATTAAAAAGGAGATAAAATAAATGTCAAAAGTACTATTAGAGAGCCGTTGGGGCGAAACAAAGGAAGCCCTCCTAGAAGGTCTCCAAGGGACTCGTCGTTCAATGATGGGTGTTATTCTTGAAAACACTCGCAAGCAGCTACTAGCAGAAAGTTCTGCTGGTACAACTGTAGCTGGTAATATCGCTACCCTAAATCGCGTTATTCTACCAGTTATTCGTCGTGTTATGCCAACCGTTATCGCTAACGAATTGGTAGGCGTTCAGCCAATGACCGGTCCAGTTGGTCAAATTCACACACTACGTGTCCGTTATGCTAACAGTCTAACAGACAACAGTGGTGCTGCTACTAGTGTAACAGCCGGTGAAGAAGCACTATCACCATTTAAGATTGCTCAGGCTTACTCTCGTACAGCCAGTGGTGCATCATCTACAAATGCCTACACTGCTGCTGATACAGCAAGTCTCGAAGGCAATGGTGGTAAGCAAATCAGTGTTCAAATTCTACGTCAGGCCGTAGAAGCCAAGAGTCGCAAGCTCCAGGCTCGTTGGACATTTGAAGCCGCTCAAGACGCTCAAAGCCAGCACGGCATTGACGTTGAGGCTGAAATCATGGCCGCTCTAGCACAAGAAATCACTGCTGAAATTGATCAGGAAATCCTCCTATCACTACGCAGTCTTGCCGCTACTGAGTTCACATACAACCAGGCTACTGTTTCCGGTACAGCCACATTCGTTGGTGACGAACACGCTGCTCTAGCTGTTCTAATCAATCGTGTTGCTAACCTAATCGCTCAGCGTACACGCCGTGGCGCAGGTAACTGGACTGTTGTTTCTTCCGAGGCTCTAACTGTTCTACAGAGTGCTACAACTTCAGCATTCGCTCGTACAACAGAAGGAACATTTGAAGCTCCAACAAACACCAAGCTAGTTGGTACACTAAACAACGCTATGCGTGTATTCGTTGACTCCTACGCTCCAACAGGAACTCCAGTTCTAGTTGGCTATAAGGGTTCTAGCGAAACTGATGCCGCCGCGTTCTACTGCCCATACATCCCATTGATGAGCAGTGGTGTTGTTCTAGATCCAGCAACATTTGAGCCAGTAGTCAGCTTCATGACTCGTTACGGCTACGTCGAATTGACAAATACTGCAAGTAGTTTCGGCAATGCCGCGGACTACGTTGGGGAAATAAACATCCAGAATGTAACTTTCCAATAAATTTTTTGGACCGTCACACACAAAGGACACTTCGGTGTCCTTTTTTATTTCTTTTTATATTTTAGAATTATATTCCCAGTATTCCAGTATCTAAGATATCCTGCACGAAACATATTTACTGTCTCGCTATCTGATGGATTAAATCCATTGAGCCACTGTTTTAGTTTATTTTTTTGTGTTTTATATCTGCTAATTGGAGTTCGCCCGTCAGTCCAAAAGTAACCTGGTTTAGTGTATCCTACGATTTCAAATCCAGCAGATACATAACCAGAGCCAACGCTTATATTTCTGTCACAATAGGATGTGATAATTTCGTTGGGAAAATCGTTTGATATACGATTCATTATTTTGCTCAACCCGCCGACTACTGTTAAGCTTAACTCAGATGAAAATCTTAATATTTCCAATTCATTTTTTCTATATCTATTTTTCCCAACACTTACGCACTGTATTAGATTATTTTCGTAGTATAAACCGTAGGCAATGCTACCGGGTATATATCCTTGAACATGCGTTCTATTGAAAAATTGTTTTTGTTCGTCTGAGCTAACTACTCGCAATTCGCATTTTCTTGCGCCAATTTTTTTATGCAGCCTTAATTTACTGGCAATAATATTGAACACTATATCAGATTGCTCACTTAATTGATTATCGGTAAATTGTAGTAGTTGAACATTCTTTTTTTCTGCTAGTACTGTTTTGTTCAAGTGTCGCGAAGATTGTTCTTTTTTCTTGTCGTCACTTTGAATTCTAGTTATGTGAAAAGAAAATGGATTATAACTATGATATAGTAAGCCATTTACTTCTATTGCCAATTTATGATCTGGTATATAAATGTCTATTTCTTGTCCATCAAGCACTGAACGATCACAGTGGATATAATATATGTTCTGTTCATCTAACCATTTACATATCTTTAATTCCCATTGACTTCTTTGACTATAGTTTCTTACATCAAAATTATGTAAAGATACATATCGTCTTACAGAACTGTCATGGCATCCAAGTTCTTTTGCTATGTCAACTGAACTTCTTTTTAATTCTACATATTGTTTTTCAACCCACTCTCTATCACCCAATAAATTAATTTGTTCTAACTTTAGTTTTGATTTGCTTAATACTGTTTTAACTTCTGTTCGCTGACTGTTATATTGAACACCATATAGTTCAAGCATAGTTGCTGTTCTTCTTTTTTCTATTTCTTCTCGTTTTTCTGCTGTATATTCTTTTTTGGAAATACTTACATTAGTTGCAATACTTGATTTGGTACACTGACAATTCTTGGCTGGCCCGCAATTAGAAAGTCCAGAAGACCAGCGAGATAGTTTTTTGATTTGTCCGTGTTCACATATTGGGCTAACATCATATACAGCACTGTAAATCATGGTAGGAAAATGCTCCGAAATTACACGGCTATTTTTGTTAACCCAGTCGTGCATTTCAACATTTTTTTTAATTAAAACACTGTAGTGTTTTGGATTAGCTTGTATTAATTCTAGTATTTTGTTTCGCATTGATGTATCGCCCTTCTATAATATATAGGGCGTAAGCGTCTAAATCAAGCAATTTGGACTAAATACAATATCTTCACAATCGGGATGGGAAGACTAATAGGTTGCTATAGAAATATAGTAGCCTATTTTTTATGTGCGTGATAAATAGTATGTATTGGATAATTTATGGCACAGCAGACGATAAACATTGGAACACAGGCTAATGACAGACAGGGTGACCCGTTACGCACTGCTTTTCAAAAGATCAACAACAATTTCAGTGAATTATACACACTAAGCGACTCTAATCAATATAGATTACCTACTGCTAGTACTACAATATTAGGTGGAGTAAAAGTAGATGGAACAACTATTGTTATCAATGGTCAGGGTGTAATAAGTTCTACTGGCGAACTCGGCGGCGGTGTTACTTCTTATAATGATTTAACTGACAAGCCAAGTATACCAACTAGTATCTTTGATTTAGATGTTCCGGAAGTATCAGTAAATTTACCTGGATACTTATACTATAGCGGCACAACTTTAAGTTGGGAATCCCCGCCCGGAGTTACTTCTTATAATGATTTAACTGACAAGCCAAGTATACCAACTGTATCAACAGCGGGTACAAGTGGTAGTTATAACGACTTAATAGATAGACCAGCATTATTTTCAGGTGCTTATGCAGATTTAACTGATAAGCCAGCATTATTCAGTGGCAATTATACTGACTTAACAAATAAGCCAACTATTCCCACAGTGTCAACCGCAGGCGTAAGTGGCGATTATAATGATTTAATAAACAAGCCAACTATACCAACACAGACCAGTCAATTATCCAACGACAGTGGATTCTTAACAACTGTTGGTTGGACCGCAGTAACTGACAAGCCAAGTTTTGCCACAGTGGCAACAAGTGGTAGTTACAATGATTTGTCTAACAAACCAGCTATTCCAGTTCTAACAGGTTATGCTACAGAAAGCTGGGTACAAAGTCAAGGTTATAGTCAAGGAGTACCAACAAACGAAATAACAAACACAAGTCCAGAAGGACCGACATATTCAGTTAGCGTAGGCACTGATGGTGTTGTTACTATGAACACTGCTCGTGGCGGATTAGAGTTTGGCGCTCTACCAGAACCTGGTGGCCCAACTCACTTACATATCATGCGATCTGCTGGTGATAATGGCACAGACTTGTACTTTGGTGACGACTACAACTATGTTCTTCAACGCCCAACCGCATACGGCGGAGCTCCGGCATATGGTGTTGAGATTGGTGCCAATGATAACAATGGCGGCGATCAACAGGTATGGCGTTTTGGCACAGATGGTGACTTAACTGCTCCAGGAAATATTATATTAAACAATCCAGTTACTACTACAACAGAAACAGTTACAGGAACCGTGGCAGACTCTACTGCTAATCCATTTACATTTAGAATTTTAAAAGCGGATAACCCACAGTTGGTAATTCCATTTGCGGATCCTAATTTCGTATTGAAATGGACTGGCAGTGATGCGGGTTCTGTGGCAGCAGGCACACAAGCACCGGGCGGTCAAGGTGCTAGTAGTTTAGTCAGCGAAGATGCAACATATTGGAACTTTAACAGTTGGTTTGGTTTGAATATAGCTAGACCAAATTCTGGCACTGTGTTTACAGTTGAGTATGGTGCTGAAAACAGCAATACAACTATATCTACAACAGCTACTAATTTAGTAATTGAAGCAGATACTAAACAATACAAATTTGGCACGGATGGCAATATAACATTGCCCGCAGGCGGCGATATTACATTTGACAGCAGTGCTACAAGTTATGTATACGGCATTACTGGCGTAGAATTTGCTGACGGAACTACTCAAACTACTGCTTACCCGGGATATTTATCTTGGTCAATTTCTGCAAGCGGCTTCAGTTCATATGTGTTTTCTGGACCAGGCATAGAAACAGACAATACTGAAAATCCTATACTATATCTATATAGAGGATTTACTTATAAATTTATTAATACAACCGGAGGTAGTCATCCTCTTGTAATTAGAGTTAGTAACGGTGGTGCTGCCTACACATCTGGAGTTTCTGGATCACAAACAGGAACGCAAACTTTTACAGTACCAATGAATGCTCCTAGTACTTTATATTATCAATGCTCTTTCCATAGTGGAATGGGAAATGTAATTAACATTGTATAAAGATTTTTGAATAATAAAATTATGAGAGCCCGCGAATTTATCAATGAAGGCCGAACAGGAAGCATACAACAAGATGTTGCACTAGCATTGCCTGCTACATATACTATTCCAGGGTTAAAAAATCAAGATCCCTATCTTCAATATAGATTTGGAGTTGCAATGGCTGGTGCCAAGGGTGCAAAGCAGCGTGAAAAAGACAATGTTCCACTCTACAAACGTGAAAGTGCTTGGGGAGAAAATGAGATAGTAGTTAGCTACGGTCTGGATGTAGAAACATATATTGATGACGCCTTAAAAACAATGGGCATGTCTGGTAAAAAGAGAATAAGTACTACTAAGAGCGAAGAATCTCCGGATGTAGTCAAAAAAAGTCCCGTTCAGCCATTCAAGGGTTATAAGTAATAGTATATGGACGAATTGGATCGCTGGCGAGTAATAGCCGGAATTAAACCGTCAACTACAGTATCAACTGAAGGTAGCAATATTAGTATTACTGCTGCTGAAAAATCTCGCATTATGCGTGAGAAAAATATCAGACCTGGAACTGACGAGTGGTTTAAGTTATGGTTTAGCAAGCCATATCTTACAGGTGAGCGTCCGATATGAGTTCGCAAGATAATAACTTTACTAAAAAGTATTCATTGAAACAATCTGGTGTCTCCGATCTAATAAATGGCAAAAAAGAAAACCGTATTATGGATGGAGAATATTATGAGTGATAATGTATTAGTTAGGTCGCCCGGTAAATATATTCCACTAACAGAAGATCAAATTAGGGAAGTCATTAAATGTGCTGATCCTGTAACAGGATATGAATATTTTATGATGAATTATTTTTATATTCAGCATCCTATAAAAGGGCAAATGTTGTACAAACCTTTTCCTTATCAGATCAATTTGATAAAGAATATGCATTCAAATAGATTTTCCATCAATTTAACCGGCAGACAATTGGGTAAAACCACAAGTGCTGCTGGTTACTTGTTATGGTATGCAATGTTTAATTTTGATAAAACCATACTTATAGCGGCACATCAATATAGCGGTGCACAAGAAATAATGGATCGTATCCGGTATGCATATGAAATGTGTCCCGTATGGTTAAAACCTGGGGTAGAATCTTATAATAAAGGAAATTTGGATCTAGAAAACAAAAGTCGTATAGTAGCTCGTGCAACTACAGAAAAGACCGGCAGAGGAATGGCACTTTCGATACTATATTTGGACGAATTTGCATTTTTGAGACCTACTATAGCGAAAGAATTCTGGACATCTATATCTCCAACACTAGCTACTGGCGGTAAATGTATTATCACTTCTACTCCAAACAGCGATGAAGATCAGTTTGCACAGATATGGAAAGATGCAAACAAGAAGGTTGACTCATATGGTAATCAAACCGCAGTTGGAAAAAATGGATTCAGTCCCTTCATGGCATTATGGAATGAACATCCAGATCGCGATCAAACTTGGGCGGATGAAGAACGCAGTAAGATTGGAGAAGAGAGATTTCGTCGCGAACATCAATGTGAATTTATAATTGACGAGGAAACATTGATAGACAGCATTACTCTGTCAAGCTTAGAAGCGTCTGATCCTCTCTACAAAACTGGACAAATTCGTTGGTTCAAAAAACCCAGTAGAGATCATGTGTATGTAGTGTCACTTGATCCTAGTCTTGGTACTGGTGGGGACCCGGCGGCTATACAGGTGTTTGAGGCAGACACCACTGAACAAGTAGCTGAATGGACACACAATCGCACTACTATACCCGAGCAAATCAAATTGTTAGCTGCTATTAACAAAGAAATAGTTGAACATACTAAACAGCCCAATGATTTGTATTATAGTCTGGAGAACAATACCATTGGAGAGGCTGCTCTAATATCGTTGGCTGAATACGGTGAAGAAAACATTCCGGGCATCATGCTAAGTGAACCAAAATCAGTTGGATCCTCTCGTAGATATCGTCGTGGATTTAACACCACACAAAAAACAAAACTCAGTGCATGTTCAAAGTTAAAGAATCTTATCGAGAGCAAGAAGTTAAAGATAAAGAGTCAGTCACTCATTAGTGAGTTAAAGACATTTGTTGCAAGTGGTGGTAGCTATGCTGCAAAAATTGGAGAAACTGACGATTTGGTAATGGCACTGTTATTAACAGTCAGAATGTTTCAACATTTGCAGAATTATCATGTAAATTTGGACTCGCATATAAGAGATCATAGTGAAGAGCTTGAGCCTATGCCATTTATAATGGTAATGTCATAAATACTAGATGCTTATTAAAGAAATAACGATTGACAATCATTCAAATCAATTAGATGAAGATTGGAAGAGCAAACTTGGCGCAGCAGCGCTAGCCGCTGGCGTTGGTTTAGGCGGAGCAGCCTACAAATATTATCAAAATAACACTGCGCCCGAACAAGAATATTCAACTAGCCAAGAAGTTCAGAATTTACAAAATCGCTATCCTGAACAAGCAGCGACAACAGGCGACAAATTTAAACAAAAATTAAGACAGGTTGCTCAGTCGTTGCAAGTTCATCCTCAGGATTTATTAAAGGTTATGTGGTTTGAAACTAAAG
>Ga0114981_10003164_pt1 | contig 10522 bp, 12 predicted proteins | sample S_140806_MF_Meta_FD_87028 | JGI IMG/M metagenome (GOLD analysis project Ga0114981, IMG submission 87028) | Freshwater microbial communities from Lake Simoncouche, Canada to study carbon cycling - S_140806_MF_MetaG | ecosystem: Environmental > Aquatic > Freshwater > Lake | place: Lake...
ATCACGGGCAAGATCGAGGAACTCGTCGGCGCCGAGATGTGCATGCCGGGCGACAACATCCTCATGATCGTCGACCTTGAAGGCAAGGGCGTCGCGATGGAGGCTGGCGTGCGCTTCGCAGTCCGCGAAGGCGGCCGCACCGTCGGTTCGGGCGTCGTCACCGAGATCATGGTCTAAGACTGAAGTGTGAAGTGCGCCGGCGGAGTGCCCGCCGACGCCGTGAAAACAGATTCGAATCGATGCCGCTGCGGGGCGGAGCACTTTCGCCCCGCAGCGCGCATCGTCTAGAGAAAGCGAGCAGACAATGGCAAAGAAGTCCATGGACCGTGAATGGGTGTGGCTCGTGTGCACGGAGACGGGCGATATGAACTATCGCACCAACATCCGCGTCAAGGGCGGCATCCTCGAGCGCGTGAAGGAGGGCTACATGAAGTACTGCCCCAAGCTCCGCAAGCACACGCTCCACAAGATCAAAAGAAAGTAGGCAAATCCGGATTCCGATCCGGATTTGGCCGTGCGTTCGGCGCCTTTGGTTGTCGAACGTCTTTCGAGTGTTACGCCGGTAGCTCAGCTGGTAGAGCAGCGGATTCCAAATCCGCAGGTCGTGGGTTCGATCCCCCCCCGGCGTGTTCAGAACGAACCGCACCGATTCGATCGATGGTGCGGCAACCAACTCGTGTCGGCGCTTCTCGCGCCTGGCGCGGATAGGAGCTCGATCATGGCAGACACGAACGACACCGCGATCACGAACACTCCCGTGGTCGATCATCACGGTGGACTCAGCATCTACAAGCCGGGCCAGGGCTACTACACCCGCATGGGCACCGTGGTTGGCGCGACGATGGTCAGCCTGCTCGGCATCCTGTGGCTGTGGAGCTACCTGATCAAGATGCGCATCGGTAGCCTCAATCCGCTGCTCGCAGCGGCGGGCGGCTCGATCATCATCGGCGGCCTGATCACGTTCTTCGTGTACTACCTCGTGTTCGTGAAGCCGAAGTCCGTGGACTTCCTCGTCGCCACCGAGATGGAGATGAAGAAGGTCAACTGGTCGACGCGTCGCGAAGTGATCGGCTCGACGGGCGCAGTGATCTTCCACGCGATCTTCCTCGCGCTGTTCTGCTGGGGCCTTGAGCTTGCGTTTGTCTGGTTCTTCCAGCAGATCAAGGTCCTCGAGTCCTGAACCAATGACTTGCTACGGCAGGTCGACGACCTGCGGGAGATGGCAGAATGACTGACACCACCAATCGTGCAGAATCGCAGGAGAGCGGCTCGGACGAAGCTCCGAAGACCCTCAAGCGCGGCACCGATGCACGCAAGGCCGTCGAGCGGCCGCATGAGGTCATGGGCGTTTCGACGCAGGCTCTCGCCGACACCCGCAAGGGCAAGGCTGGCGAGAAGTCCAAGCTCGAGCAGACCGAGACCTTCGACCCTGCGACCGACCTTCCGATGTTCCGCGAGGGCATGAACTGGTTCGTGCTGCGCGTGGCGAGCAACAAGGAGCGCTCCGTGCGCCAGACCCTGCTCCGCAAGGTGCAGATCGAAGGCATGGAAGGCTTCGTCGGCCGCATCATGGTGCCGACCGAGAAGGTCAAGACCCTCAAGGGCAACAAGCCGCGCATCACCGAGACCATGCTCTACCCGGGCTATGTGTTCGTCGAGATGCGCCTCGAGCCGGACGGCCGCATTCCGCAGGACGTCTTCTTCCTGATCAAGGAAACCGACGGCGTCGGCGACTTCGTCGGCACCGCGGGTCGCCCGACCCCGATGGCGCAGCACGAGGTCGAGAAGATGCTCTTCGACTCGCGCAAGCCCGAAGAGGCTCCGCAGGTCAAGATGGAGTTCGCGAAGGGCGACAAGGTCACCATCGCGGACGGCCCGTTCCAGAACTACCAGGGCGAGATCGACGAAGTCCTTCCCGAGAAGGGCCTCGTGCGCGTGCTCGTCACGATCTTCGGCCGTCAGGCTCCGATCGAACTCGAGTACTGGCAGGTCCGCAAGGGCATCGAAGGCGAAGAGTAAGCGCCTGTTTCAACGCAGAAATCAACAGCTCGCCGGCACACGCCAAAGTGGTGCCGGCGAGTTGTCGTATCTGAGCGTTCGCGCCGTGCGCGCGCTCACTTTGGCGGGGATGCGATCTGCGCTCAGGCTTCGCCGCCGACGCGGACCTTCACGCGGCGGATGCGCGCGGGAAAGCGCTGCATCAGCGTGCGCTCGAGGCTGTCGCGCAGGACGCGCGAGAGCTCGTACGACGCCGATGAACTCGTGACCGTGAGCGTGAGCGTGCCTTGCGCGAGACCCGAGATCGTGGCGGCGTCGCGCACCGCGGCGGGTGCGAGTTCGTTCCACGCGTCGATGATGTCGCCGAGCGCGTTCTGACGGTCGCGGAACTCGCGCTCCATGCCGATCAGCGAGGAATCGATCGAGACGTCGCGCTCGCGGCGACCGCGGAACTGGCGCATCTGGTCGATCCACAGCTGGCGAGGATCGCTCGGCGGCGGCGGCGCGGGCCGCTCAGCTGGCTTTGGTTCGACTTCGTATTTTCTGACGCGCTTTGCCACGGTCGCATCGTATCCGCGCACGCTGCGACAGCCGTGCGGTGGTGCTGTACCTTGCGCGAATGACCGCGATTCGCATCGAGGGACTCGTCAAGCGATTCGGCGAAACAACCGCCGTGAGCGATGTCGACCTGTCGATTGCGTCGGGAAGCCTGTTCTTCCTGCTCGGGCCGTCGGGCTGCGGCAAGACGACGCTGCTGCGGATGGTCGCGGGGTTCAGCGAGCCGACGGGCGGACGCATCCTGTTTGGCGACCGCGACGTCGCGAGCGTGCCGGCGAACAAGCGGAACACCGGCATGGTGTTCCAGAACTACGCGCTCTGGCCGCACATGACCGTTGCAGAGAATGTCGCGTTCGGCCTCGAGGTGCGCAAGCTGTCGAAGAGCGCGGTCGACGCCAAGGTCAAGGACGCGCTCGAGCTCGTGCGCATGGGCGAGTACGCCAAGCGCAAGCCGTCGGAACTCTCGGGCGGCCAACAGCAGCGCGTGGCGCTGGCGCGCGCGGTGGTGTTCGAGCCGAGCGTGCTGCTGCTCGACGAGCCGCTGTCGAACCTCGACGCGAAGCTGCGCCTCGAGATGCGCCATGAGATCCGCCGCATCGTCGACACGCTCAAGATCACCACGATCTACGTGACGCACGATCGCGCTGAGGCGCTGTCGCTCGCAGACGGCATGGCGATCATGCGCGCGGGCAAGGTCGTGCAGATCGGCGCGCCGCGCGCGATGTACCGCCGGCCGAACTCGCGCTTTGTCGCGGACTTCCTGGGCGACACGAACTTCATGCCGGCGATGCTCGTGCGCGGCGATGCGAACGAGGCGCTGTACCAGACGGCGGCGGGCAATCTCCGCTCGACGGCTGCACCTTTTCCCAAGGCGACCGAGCTGTCGCTGTCGCTGCGGCCCGAGGCCCTGCGCATGGTGCGGGGTGGAGGCGCTGCGCCGATCAACGCACTCGCAGGCAAGCTCAAGTCGTCGACCTACCTCGGCGACACCGCGCAGCATGAGATCGCGCTCGACGGATGCGATGCGCTTGTGCGCGTGGCCGAACTGAACCCGAAGCACCCGCCCGCGGTCGGTGAGCGTGTTACGCTCGAGATCGACGCGGACGATGTCGTCCCACTCGCGTCGTGACGCGAACCGAGATGATGCACCTGTGAACAATCCGAAAAACCAAGGTCTCCTTCTCGTCGTCTCCGGCCCGTCGGGTGTGGGCAAGACCACGATCGTGCACGAGGTCATCCGCCGGCTGGGCGGCGAGTTCAGCGTGAGCGCGACCACGCGCGCGCGGACCGAGCGCGAGCGCGACGGCGTCGACTACCACTTCGTCGATCAGGTGACGTTTCAGAAGTGGATCGACGATGGGCTGTTCCTCGAGTACGCGCAGGTGTTCGGCCGCTCGTGGTACGGCACGCTGCAGTCGCAGGTCGAGCATGCGCTCGGCGAAGGAAAGCTGATCGTGCTCGACATCGACGTGCAGGGCGCGAAGAACATCAAGGACCGGCTGCCGGCGACGTTCTGCCTGTTCGTGCTGCCGCCGAGCGAGGACACGCTGCTCAAGCGCCTCCACGCGCGCGGCCGCGAGGACGAGGCCGCGATCCAGCGCCGCTTTGCCGAGGCGCAGGTCGAGATCGAGTTCGCGCGGAACAGCGGCGTGTACGACGCGTTCATCGTGAACGACGACCTGGAGATCGCGATCGACCAGGTGTGTGATCTGGTCCGCGCGCGAAGGCGCGCGTGAGAGCACGTCCGCGCGCGAAGGCGCGCGTGACTCACTCCTGAGCGGTCTTCGCGGCCTTGCGACGCTGCGGCCAGAATAGAACCAGCGACGCGACGAGACCGATTGCCGAGGGGATCACGAGCGTCTGGATGGGCGAGTCGCGATCGTGCGCCGGCTCCAGGGGATCGAATGCAGCTGGCCAGTATTCATCACGGTGGGCCGTCACCTGTGTCGGGGCGACCGCCGATCCTGGCTGGGGGTCGGATGGTCTCGCGATGCCGTTCAGATAGGGAGAAGGAGTTTCTGGCGCAGCATTCCAGACGACATTGGTTGGCGTTTGCGGGATGTCTGCAGCTGGAATCTGCAGGAATGTCTCGAGCAAACTCTCGATGTACTGCTGGGACCGCGATCGATCAATGGTCGACACGGGCGCTTCGTCGAGAGTCTTGAGGAGTTTCTCGTAGTCACAGGCGCTTGTGACGCGTGCCCCGATGACGATGTCTTCGTGGTGCCAATGTTTCGCGGTGTTCCAGTCTGGTCTCGAGCGTCTTGGAGTCCCCTCCCACTCCATGGAGTATCTGACATACATGGAACGATTGAATGTCCAACCGGCTCCAGGAAGCATCGGAGCGATCGAAAGTCCGTAGTCCGCCGTCACCGTCGCATGGCCTCGCCTTCGTCCGCCCTCAATCGTGAACAGCGGGTTCTCATGCACGGAGGAGCGCTCCCGCAGAGTCGGGAGAAATGTGATGCCAAGCACGACGAGAGTCCCGGCAGGAATCGACATGGCAGCGAACTGGATGATCCAGGCGATCAGTGGTCTCCGCACCGCTAACGCGTCGAGACGTGAACTGTCGCCGCCCGATTCATGATCTCGCGCGCGTCCGCACTCCGGGCACGCGTGTTGTGACGGGAGCAGGCGATGCAGGCATCGAGGGCAGTGAGCACCAAATCGCGCGCGAGCCAGTTCAAGTGCAACGGCTGCGCATAGAGCCACGAGCCCAAGGGTAAAGGTGATCGCTTGTATCGCGTGAGGCGATGCTGATGTGTATGCAGACCCGTAGTACTCACGCGCGGTGAAGTACTGGTACACCGAGTAGAGTTCGTCGGCGTAGACAGACCTCAGTTCAAACACGGCGAGTAGGCAGGGGATCAGCACCCACGCCGGCATGATCCATCCGCGCGGACCGAAGCGAGGAATGCGCCGCATCGCGAACGCAATTGCGATAAACGCCAACGCACCGATGAGCGTTGGTACGTGCCCGATCAGGCTCATGTCTCTTTCCCTTCTTGTTTGGTTGCCTGGCTGTACTTGAACTAGCGGCGCACGCGCGGCCCGATGCCCGCCTTCATGCGCGAAACAAACGCTTCGACCAGCCGCGCGAACACCGTCTCGGGATTCTGCCGCGCGTCGATCGCGACGTAGCGCGCGGGGTCCTCGCGGCACTGCTGCAGGTAGCCCTGGCGCACGCGCTCGTGGTACTCGTCGCTCTTGAGCTCGATGCGGTCGGGCGCGGAGTTGGCGCGGCCGGCGGCCATGCGCTTCCACGCGGTCTCGGTGTCGACGTCGAAGATCACGATCTCGTCGGGCCACAGGTCTCCGACGGCGATGCGCGCGACGCGCATGATGTCGTCGGTGGTGATGCCGCCCGCGGTGCCCTGGTACGCGAGCGTCGAGCTCACGAAGCGATCGGCGAGCACGAGTTCGCCGCGCTCGAGCGCGGGGCGGATGCGCTGCTCGAGCAGCTGCGCGCGGCTCGCCATGTAGAGGAGCATCTCGGTCTTGACCGTCATCGCCTTGTTGCGCGGATCGAGGAGGATCGCGCGGATCTGCTCGCCGATGTCGGTGCCGCCGGGCTCGCGGACTTCGGTGACGACCACACCTTGCGCGTGCGCCCAGTCGGCAAAGCGGCGGAACTGCGTGCTCTTGCCGCAGCCGTCGGGCCCGTCGAACACGACGAAGCGCCCGCAGAGGAACGCGCGCATCGCTTCGGTCGGGGTTTCGGGGGGGATGGTGTCTTCGGGCGGTTGGAGCATCGTGTGACCCACCCGCGCAAAGTATCATCCGCCGCCCATGCGCATCGAGCTCCGCGATTCGAACGGACGACGACTCTCCCGCGTCGAGCTCGACGAACGGGCGCGTCCGGCTCGGGTGCAGATCGCCGAGACGGGACAGGACCTGTTCCCGCGCTGGGACGAGGCGATCGACGACGCCGCCGCGCTGCGGAAGTGCGTCGTGTGCGGCTGTGGCGACCTGTACGCGCGCAAGAGCCTGCCGCAGGTCACGCCGTTTGTCGTGGTGCTGGCGTTCTCGGGTACGGTCGTGGCGTTCCTGGGGTATGCGGCGAACCCGATCGTGTTCGCGCTGCTCGCGGCGTTGCTGACCGTCGATGCGCTCACGCTCTTGCTCGCCAAGCGGCAGCTCGTGTGCTACGGCTGCGGCGCGGTGTACTCGTCGCTGCGCGTGGCGCGCTATCACCGGCGCTGGGATCGCGCGGTTGCGGAGCGGGTTGCGAAAGAGCCGATGGAGTTGCCGGCTGCGTTGCAGGCCGAGCGAGCGCCCGAGAAATCGCCCGAGAGAGGACAGGCATGAACGAACATCAGCTTGTGATCTTGGGCGGCGGCGGACACGCGGCGGTGGTCGCGGAGAGTGCGGTGCGCGCGGGGTGGGCGGTCGTCGCGTTGGCTTCGGCCGGCGCGGATGCACATGCCTGTCCCGTCAGCGGTGTCGAGCTCATCGGCGACCCCGACGGCGCCGGCCTCGATCGCATCGCGGCCCTCGTGGCCGCTGGCGCGCGGTTGCATGCAGCGGTTGGCGACGGAGCGGTGCGCGAGCGGTGGTTCGCGCGGCTTCAAAGTACAGGCCGTCATGGGACAGGCCTTCGTGGGACATGCCTTCATGGGACAGGCATCGACGGCGCCAGCACCTTCGCAACGATCATCGATCCCGCAGCCGTCGTCTCTCCCAGCGCGTCGATCGGCGCGGGCTCCTTCGTCGGCGCCGGCGCGATCGTCCAGGCGCGCGCGGTTCTCCACGAATGCGTGATCGTCAACACCCGCGCCGTGGTCGAGCACGACTGCACGGTCGAGGCGTTCGCGCACATCGCGCCGGGCGCGGTGCTCTGCGGCTCGGTTCGCGTCGGACGCCGCGCGCAAGTGAGCGCGGGCGCGGTCGTGATTCCCGTTCGGCGGATCGGCGAAGGCGCGATGGTCGGCGCAGGCGCGGTCGTTGTGCGCGATGTCGGTGCGAACACCACGGTCGTCGGTGTTCCCGCACGCGCGATCGGCTGAGCTACGCCTGTCCGCTCGCCCACACGACGACCCACGCGGAGAGCACGAGCAGCACCATTCCCAGCAGCGCGCAGCCGGTTGCGAGCGCGGCATCGCGTGGATGCAGGCGGAACAGCGGCACCATCAGACCGCATGCGATCGCCGGCGGCGCGAGCAGATTGATCATCTGCTTGGCAAAGCGGATCTCGACCGGCACGAGGCACGCAAGCAGTCCAATCGCGGTGATCGCCGCGGCGCGCGCGAACAGCGCCGCGACATCGCCCACCGGCCGCTGGCGCAGGAACGCAAGCGAAAGCAGGCCGAACACGATCGAGAGCGTTGCGAGCGGCGCGTACACCAGCATGCGCGCGAGACCGATCAGGCGATCCATGAATCCGAGCTCGCGGATGACCGAGCCCTCGGTGGTCGCTTCGATCGGCGCGAGTGCGCGCGCGCCGGCGAGCCAGCTGATCGCGAGCAGCGCGAGGCATGTCGCCGCGATCACGAGCCACGTGGTCGGGTTCGACTCGCGCGAGATCGGCGGGGGGAGCAGGTCGTCATCGGGCTCGTCGTCGTGGCCACCGCCGCCGCGATCGTCACTGCTCGCGCTCGACTTTGAAATCGCGGTGGCGGGCACCGCAGCGGCAGGCTTGACCTGCGCGGCCGCGGGCTCGTCGTCGTCCTCGATGTCATACGTGTGCTTCTCGTCGGTCATGATGGTTCAGTCTCGCATCATCTTGGGGAAAACGCTTGCGTGCCCGTCGACCATGCACTAGTTTCACCGCCCTGTCGGAATAGACCGATCGCAAACCTCACCCCCCGGAACCCATGAACCGCATCCAGCTTCTTCCGTCCATCGCAGCCCTGGTCCTCGCGGCGGCGCCCGCGCTCGCCGACTCGATCACCCTCGTAGGCGGAAACGTCCTGACGGGCAAGGTCGTGTCGGAGAGCGATACTGCGGTCGTCCTCGACCACGCGGCGCTCGGCCGCATCTCGGTGGCGCGGGCGCAGATCGCGTCGATCGAGATCACTCCTGGCACCGCCGCGGTCGCGGTCCCGCCCGCCGCGGAGCCGAAGGCCGAAGCGAAGCCTGATACGACGCCCGTCGCCGTCCTCCCCGCGCCCGCGCCTCCGCCGCCGGCCAAGCCCGATGGAAAGTGGCGCTACTCGCTGAGCCTCGGATTCACGGGCTCGAAGAACGACACCAACAGCAGCAAGGATCTGCGCACCGCCTTCGATGCGAGGAGCGAGACGGAGCGGAACCGCACGACGTTCGGCGCCGAGTACTACTTCAAGAGCACCGACGGCGAGAACACGGACAACAACCTTCTTGTCCAAGGTCTCGAGGAGTTCCTCTTCAAGGACACCAACTGGGAAGGCTTCGTACAGGGCACGTACCAGTACGACGAGTTCCAGGATTGGGAGCAGCGGGCCGGCGCGTACGCGGGTCCTGGCTACCGTCTGTTCGACAGCGACACGTTCAAGCTCAGGCTGCGAGGCGGTGCCGGTGCGAGCTACGAGTTCTCGTCGAGCACGTGGACGCCCGAACTTCTCTTCGCCGACGAACTGATCTGGAAGCTCAACGATCGCTCCGTGCTGCGCCAGGGGCTCGAACTCTATCCCGACCTCGAGAACTCGGGCGAATACCGCTTTGTTGCGCGCGTCGACTTCGAAGTCGCGCTCACCGCGAAGAACGACCTCAAGGCCACCTTCGGCCTGCGCGACGAGTACGACTCGTACGTGGAGAGCGATGGCGGCACGTCGAACGACATCAAGATCTACGGCGGCATCAAGCTCGACTTCTGATCCGTGCTTGACACAGTCTCACGCGACGCGCCGCCATCTTTCGGGCGGCGCGTTGCTTTTGCGAAGATCGCGCAAGTCGCGTTGCGGGCGCGGGAGTTGGGCGATTTCGCCAAACCGCGCAGACTTCCCTTGGGTCCTCCGCTAAACTCTGTGTCCTGCGCGGAGTGCAAGCCACGTCGCGCACGCACGAGCACCTTGCCTCGGTGTCCGTCCGTTCATGCAGTGTGTTCATTCGGTCTCTCTCCGCGATCCGCTTCGGCGTGACCGCAAGCATTGGAGTGTCTTTGCATCAGTCCACCATCGGTGAGCCTCAGCTCACGCTCAACAACTCGGTTGAAAACCAGGTCCTGTCGGCGCTCGACATCGTCAGCGCGGCGGAATCGGATCACGCGATCCACGCGCGTCGCCATGAGGCGCCGCTCGACCACGCTTCCGAGCAGCCGGCGCCGAACACTTCGCTGTTCGTGCGCCTCGCCACGTTCGCGGCGGTGGTGCTCCCGCCGATCGCGCTCGTCGCGGTCATGTTCCTCGCCTGGGGCGGCTGGTTTCACTGGGTCGACGTGGCGCTCATGGTCGGCATGTACGTCATCACCGGCCTCGGCGTGACGATCGGCTACCACCGGCTCTACACCCACAAGTCGTTCGCGACGCGCGGCCCGGTCGCGGCGTTCTTCGGCATCTGCGGCAGCATGGCCGTGCAGGGACCGATCATCTGGTGGTGCGCGACGCACCGCAAGCATCACCAGCACTCCGACGACGAGCACGATCCGCACTCGCCGCACGCGGGCCGCGAGCCTGGCGCGATCGGTTGGATCAAAAGCTTCTCCCACTCGCACATCGGCTGGCTGTTCAGCGACCTCGCGCCCGACATGAAGCGCTACGTCCCCGACCTCCTCGCGGACAAGACGACCGTGCGCATCAGCAAGCTCTTCCCGCTGTGGGTTGTCCTCGGCGTCGCGATCCCGACCGTCATCGGTGGTCTGGTCACGATGAGCTGGATGGGCGCGCTGCTCGGCTTCCTCTGGGGCGGCATCGTGCGCATCTGCCTGCTGCACCACGTCACATGGAGCGTCAACAGCGTGTGCCACATCTGGGGCGCCAAGGAATACAACTCCGGCGACGAGAGCCGCAACAACCCGATCATGGGCATCCTCGCCCTCGGCGAAGGCTGGCAC
>Ga0114981_10003168_pt1 | contig 10511 bp, 7 predicted proteins | sample S_140806_MF_Meta_FD_87028 | JGI IMG/M metagenome (GOLD analysis project Ga0114981, IMG submission 87028) | Freshwater microbial communities from Lake Simoncouche, Canada to study carbon cycling - S_140806_MF_MetaG | ecosystem: Environmental > Aquatic > Freshwater > Lake | place: Lake...
ATAGTGGATTCTCTTCCCGTAAGTCGGATGCAATCACCTGGGCATTCCCATACATTTTTCGAAGTGCTAAGGTGAGCTCTACGCCTATTTGCCCTGAGGCACCAATTACCAAAATCTTATCTTTTCTTGCAGGCATATCTTTCGTTTGATTTTGCAAATTTAATTAAAAAAGCTGGCTTCAATTGTTTGTTTACCCTTGACAATCAATCATAAGACCGTATACAACAATAATTACTTAATTTTACAAACCCCACAGAAAAGAATCGTATGGACCATTTACCTCCCTATTTGCAGTCAATTTTCAGTAAGCAATCCTATCTTCCAAACTCCTTTTTTTTAATTGCAGGCCCCTGTGTGGTTGAGTCGGAAGAACTGGTGATGGAAATTGCCGAAAAACTGTCGGTGCTTGGAAAAGCCTATGGTATACCCTGTGTTTTTAAAGCCAGTTACCGAAAAGCGAACCGCACCAGTGCCGGATCTTTTACGGGTATAGGAGATGATTTGGGATTATCGCTGGTAAAAAAAGCCGGGGATGCTTTCGGATTACCCACTACTTCAGACATTCATTCTGCGCCAGAAGCCTCGATGGCTGCGCCTTTTGTAGATATTTTACAAATACCCGCCTTTCTTTGTCGACAAACCGATTTATTGCAAGCGGCTGCTGCTACAGGAAAAGTAGTAAATGTAAAAAAGGGACAATTTCTCAGTGGCCCTTCGATGAAGTTTGCTGTTGAAAAAATACAACAATCGGGTAATAATCAAATCATCTTAACGGAAAGAGGCAATAGTTTCGGTTACCAAGATTTGGTGGTTGATTATCGCAATATTCCCTGGATGCAAGAGCATGGGGTTCCGGTGGTGATGGACTGTACGCACTCGCTGCAGCAACCTAACCAAAGCAGCGGGGTTACCGGCGGCAATCCGCAGCTGATAGGAACCATAGCCAAAGCAGCTATAGCTGCCGGAGCCGATGGACTTTTTATAGAAACACATCCCAATCCCTCCGTTGCCAAAAGCGACGGTGCCAATATGCTTCCACTACATTTACTGGAACCCTTGCTGGAACAACTGGTGAGATTAAGAAAAGCCCTGTAGTAGCTATTATAGCAGCATTACCAATTACGAAGCGGATTGCGTTTTCCAAATGTGATATACTCCTTCATATTAATCCAAAAAGCTAGGATCATATAAATAATCACCGGTGACCCGAAGGTTAAAAAGCTGATATAAATAAACCAGAGTCGGATTCTGGAGCTGGCAATGCCAAATTTTTCGCCCAACACGGTGCAAACGCCAAATATATTAAACTCGATATAATCTCTTATTTTTTGCATTATCCTCGTAGTATTTTAACCTCAACATTAAAATTAACCAATAAATGCCAAAAGAGTTGTGAGCCACCAAGCTTTTTTGGTAATTTTGTGCTCCCAAGCGGGCCTTAGGCCATTTTTATTTCTTTTATATAATTATTTCTGCAAATATCAACAAAAAAACACACTATGGCATTCGACATCGAGATGATTAAAAAAGTGTACGCTTCGCTGCCTGCCAAGGTAGATGCAGCTCGCACAGCATTAGGTCGTCCTTTAACCCTAAGCGAGAAAATATTATTTGCCCACCTGCATCCCGACCAGGCTTTACAGGTATTTGAAAGAGGCAAAAGTTATGTTGATTTTGCACCAGACCGCGTAGCAATGCAGGATGCAACGGCACAGATGGCTTTGTTGCAGTTTATGCAGGCTGGCAGGCCCACAGCCGCTGTTCCTTCTACTGTGCACTGCGACCACCTGATTACTGCCAGAGTGGAGGCAGATGAAGATTTGAAAGTAGCCAATGAGGAGAGTAAAGAAGTATATGATTTTCTTGCCTCCGTTTCTAATAAATATGGTATCGGCTTCTGGAAACCCGGAGCTGGTATTATTCACCAGGTAGTGCTCGAAAACTATGCTTTTCCCGGAGGTATGATGATTGGAACAGACTCCCATACCGTTAATGCGGGCGGGTTAGGCATGATTGCCATCGGAGTGGGTGGTGCAGATGCCTGCGACGTTATGGCCGGCTTACCCTGGGAATTAAAATGGCCTAAATTAATAGGAATTAAATTAACCGGAAAATTGAGTGGCTGGACGGCCCCCAAAGATGTAATTTTAAAAGTAGCTGGCATTCTAACCGTAAAAGGTGGAACCGGCGCTATTGTTGAATATTTTGGTGAAGGTGCCGAAAGCATGAGCTGCACGGGTAAAGGAACCATCTGTAACATGGGTGCCGAAATTGGTGCCACTACCTCTACATTTGGTTATGATGCCAGTATGCATCGCTACCTAAAAGCTACTGGCAGAGAAGAAATTGCTCAATTGGCCGACAGTATTGCCCCTTATTTAAATGGAGACGCTGAAGTGTATGCATCTCCCGAAAAATATTTCGATCAGGTAATTGAAATTAACCTGAGTGAACTGGAACCTCATCTGAACGGACCTTTCACGCCCGATTTAGCTACGCCCCTTTCTAAAATGAAAGAAGCCGTGGCAGCCAATGGATGGCCAGCAAAAATTGAAGTGGGTTTGATTGGCAGTTGTACCAACAGCTCTTATGAAGATATCAGTCGTTCCGTTAGTCTGGCCCGTCAGGTAAAAGAAAAAGGCCTCACCCTTAAAAGTGAGTTTACCATTACGCCCGGTTCGGAGCAGGTGAGATATACGGTTGAGAGAGATGGCTTTTTAGCAGTGTTCGACCAAATTGGTGCGCGGGTATTTGCCAATGCCTGTGGCCCTTGTATTGGTATGTGGGACCGTGTGGGTGCAGAGAAAAAAGAACGCAATACCATTGTTCATAGTTTCAACCGCAACTTTGCCAAGCGGGCTGATGGCAACCCCAACACTATGGCATTTGTAGGTTCGCCCGAACTGGTAACTGCCCTAGCTATTGCAGGGGACTTAACCTTTAATCCTATTACCGATACCCTTACCAATGATAAGGGAGAGCAGGTGAAATTAGATGAACCAACTGGTCAGGAATTGCCACCCCGTGGCTTTTCTGTTGAAGATGCCGGCTATCAAGCACCAGCCGAAGATGGCAGCCAGGTAAATGTAGTGGTTGACGATGCCAGCAAACGTCTGCAACTATTAGCCCCCTTTCAACCTTGGGAAGGAACCGATTTGAGAGGATTGAAATTGCTCATCAAAGCCAAGGGAAAATGTACTACCGACCATATCAGTATGGCAGGCCCCTGGTTGAAATTCCGCGGCCACCTGGATAATATCAGTAACAATATGCTGATTGGTGCCGTAAACTTTTTCAATGAAAAAACAGATTCAGTAAAAAATCAGCTTACCGGAGAATATGCCCCCGTTCCAGCAACACAACGCGCTTACAAAGCAGCCGGTGTTGGAACCATCGTAGTAGGAGATGAAAACTATGGGGAAGGAAGTTCTCGCGAGCATGCTGCTATGGAGCCTAGGTTTTTAGGTGTTCGGGCTATTTTGGTAAAATCATTTGCCCGTATTCACGAAACCAACCTAAAAAAGCAGGGAATGCTGGCACTAACTTTTGCCAATAAAAGCGATTACGATTTGATTCAGGAAGATGATTCTATCGATATTATCGGATTAACCGAATTTGCCCCGGGGCAGCCCCTGCAATTGGTGTTCACCCATGCAGATGGTAGCAAGGATACTATTCAAGCCAACCATACTTACAACCAACAACAAATTGAATGGTTTAAAGCAGGAGCCGCACTGAATATCATCCGCAAGCAGGTTGCTTCTTAAATTGTTTGTATTTAATTGTATTCCCAACGTCTGCCTATGGCAGACGTTTTTATTCACAACCGCAAAAAGTTACCCATGAACAACAAAAAAATTGCGCTTATTACCGGCGGAAGCCGAGGATTGGGAAAAGAAATGGCACTCCAACTCGCGCAAGCAGGCAATGATATAGTTATCACCTATAATTCCAGTCCCGACCTTGCCCAGGATGTAGTGCAACAAATCATCGCTTTGGGAAGTAATGCATCAGCACTTCACCTTAACCTCGAATTACCGCAATCAATCGCTGCTTTTATAGAAGAATTGCTGGCAACCCTGCAAGAAAAATTTGGTAACAATCGAATCGACTTTCTGGTAAACAACGCTGGCATGGGTGCAACCATTCCATATGAAAAAGCAACCGAAGCCGATTTCGACCGATTTATGAATGTGCACTTGAAAAGTGTTTTCTTTTTAACCCAACAATTATTACCACATATAAATGATGGAGGAAGTATCATTCAGATTTCTTCTAGCACTACCAGCTTTTATGTGTACGGATATAGCATCTATGCTGCTATGAAAGGTGCAGTGGAAGTTTTTACCCGCTATCTAGCTAAAGACTTGGGCCCTAGAGGTATCCGGGTAAATGTAGTTGCACCTGGGCCAGTTGAAACCGACTTTAATAATGCAGCCATCCGAAACAATCCCGAACGCAAACAACTCATGGCCAATATGGCCGCATTTGGAAGAGTGGGCCAGGCCGATGATATTGCCGGAGTGATTAAATTCTTGTGTAGCCCAGACAGCAAATGGATTACCGGTCAGCGTATAGCAGTATCGGGCGGTATCAACCTATAAAAAAACAGCCTGCTACCAAAAGGTAACAGGCTGTTATAGTTCAATTGCTAACTTGTAATTATTTCACTTCTTCAAACTCTGCATCAGTAACGGTTTCGCTACCGTTTTGTGCATTGTCTGCTCCCGCTGGTCCGGCACCGGCAGCATCTGCCCCGGCATTACCGGCTGCAGCTTGTGCTTTGTAGATGTCTTCGCTGGCGGCCGTCCACGCAGTATTCATTTCGGCCATAGCAGTATCCACCGCAGCTAGGTCTTGATTTTTATGCGCTTCCTTCAATTTTTCCAACGCAGTTTCGATCGCACCTTTTTTATCGGCAGGAATTTTATCTCCAAACTCTTTGAATTGCTTTTCGGTTTGGAAAATAAGGCTATCGGCTTGATTCAGTTTTTCTACCCGTTCGCGGGCCAGTTTGTCGGAAGCTTCATTGGCTTTGGCTTCTGCCTTCATATTCTCTACTTCCTCTTTACTTAATCCGCTGCCTGCTTCGATTCTGATTTTTTGTTCTTTACCCGTTCCTTTATCACGAGCACTTACATGCAACATTCCATTGGCATCAATATCAAAAGTTACTTCAATTTGAGGCACACCGCGGGGGGCTGGAGGAATTCCATCCAAGTTAAACATACCCAAACTCTTATTCTGATTTGCCATGGGTCTTTCCCCCTGCAATACATGAATTTGCACGCCGGGTTGGTTATCGCTGGCCGTAGAATATACTTCTGTTTTCTTGGTAGGGATCGTGGTATTCGAAGCAATCATGGTAGTCATTACACCCCCCATGGTTTCAATACCCAAACTTAATGGGGTAACATCCAATAACAATACATCCTTCACTTCACCGGTTAACACCGCTCCCTGAATGGCAGCACCTAAGGCCACTACCTCATCCGGATTTACGCCCTTATTGGGTTTCTTACCAAAGAATTTTTCTACAATCTCCTGCACTTTGGGGATACGGGTTGAACCACCCACCAAAATCACTTCATCAATTTGAGATATCGAATATCCAGCATCTTTCAACGCTTCTTCACAAGGTTTCAAACAACGGGCGAAGAGTTTGTCGGACAATTGTTCAAACTTAGCACGACTTAACTTAACCACCAGGTGCTTAGGAACACCATCCACTGCAGTGATATAGGGCAGATTGATTTCAGTTTCAGAAGAAGCACTTAACTCAACCTTAGCCTTTTCAGCCGCCTCTTTTAACCGCTGCAATGCCATAGGATCTTTGCGCAAATCAATGGCTTCCTGATTTTTAAATTCTTCGGCCAACCAATCCATGATTACTTTATCAAAATCATCTCCACCCAAGTGTGTATCTCCATTGGTTGATTTCACTTCAAAAACGCCATCCCCTAATTCTAGGATTGAAATATCAAAAGTTCCACCACCCAAATCGAACACTGCAATTTTCTGATCGATGGTCTTTTTATCCAGTCCATACGCCAATGCCGCAGCGGTAGGCTCATTTACAATTCTGCGCACCGTTAATCCTGCAATTTCTCCGGCCTCTTTAGTAGCCTGGCGTTGAGCATCGTTAAAGTAGGCAGGTACGGTAATTACCGCTTCAGTCACTTCATGCCCCAGATAATCTTCCGCCGTTTTTTTCATCTTCTGCAAAATCATCGCAGAAATTTCTTGTGGAGTATATAAACGATCTTCAATGGCTACCCGGCAAGTATTGTTATCGCCTTTGGCAACCTGATAACTCCAGTGACTAATTTCTTCCGTTACCTCATCAAATCTGCGGCCCATAAAACGTTTAACGGAGGTGATGGTTTGTTTTGGATTAGTAATGGCCTGACGCTTAGCAGGATCACCCACTTTACGCTCTCCATTTTTTAAAAAAGCTACCACCGAAGGAGTGGTTCTGCGACCCTCCTCATTGGCTATTACTACCGGTTCATTCCCCTCCATAACCGCCACACAACTGTTGGTAGTACCCAGATCGATTCCGATTATTTTTCCCATATAATTGTTTTTCAATGATTTAATACATTCTCACCTCCAATCTTTGTGCCACCTTCTATTGAATGTAAAAATGTCAGTTAATGCCAAAAACACATCCCTAAGCTGTCATAAGCTATGGCAATATCCCGAAATAATGACATAAATTCTTAATATATGGAAAGTATAAAGTGAATTTATGCGGGCGAAAATACTTTTTCAATCGGTGAAAGATGTAGTTTCGTAAGCTTTTTTGACTATTGTGTTAAGGAATGGCATACATAACTAAAAAACTACTGCCGTGGGTAGCCTTTTCTTGGCTCCTACTTACCGGAGTTATGGGGGATGCCCAAACTTTGGTAATTAAGGGCAGGGTATTGAATGAATTTACCAAAGAGCCCATTCCATTTGCCAGCATTTTTTTTAAACAAGCCGGGTATGGGGTTATTTCCGACAGTAGCGGCCATTATGCTATCCGAAAAAATAATCGCTTATTAAATGATACACTGGTTTTAAATTATGTAGGATATGTAGTAACCTACACACCAGTACCGTCTTTTAAAAAAGATACCCTGCTGCTCGATTTATTTTTATCTCAATTACAAATTGGCACTTCAGTTGAAGTAAAATCGAAATTCAATAAAGGGCTTCGGTGGTGGAAAAATGTAGTGGCTAAAAAAGAAAAAAACAACCCCTTCAAATACGGTAATTATTCGTATGAACTATACAACAAATTAGAGCTCGATATCAGTCATTTTAAAAAAGAAATCATAACCGATAAAAAACTGCTGAAACCCTTTGCCTTTATAATTAATAATGTAGACAGCCTCTCTGAAAAAGATCCCTTTTTACCAGTGTATATGACGGAGACGCTGTCTAACTATTACTACTCTTCCAATCCCTATCAATCAAAAGAAGAAATAATCGCCGCAAAAACGGATGGCATTAAAAATGAAAGTGTTTTAGAATTTATTGGAGGCATCAACCAAAAAGTAAATGTTTACGGCAATTCCACTTTTGCCATGGGAAAGGAGTTTATCAGTCCACTGAGTGATTATGGTGATCGCTATTATAATTACAAAGGGGCGGATACCCAATATATTGGCGGACAGGCTTATTATCATTTACTTTTTTCACCCAAGCGGGAGGGAGAAAATACTTTTGTAGGAGATTGCTGGATACATGGAGGTAACTGGGGAATTCAAAAAATAAACTTACAAATTTCGGCTACCGCCAATATCAACTTTGTAAATCGGCTGGGTTTGGTGCAGGAATTTGTATGGCACAGTGATAGCACTTGGGTTTTTGTAAAGGATAAAACCGTGATTGACTTTACCCCATTTGGCAAGGAAAAAATTTCCTTTATAGCCCGAAGAACCAATAGTTATAAGGATGTGCAGGTAAACAATCCGGCAACGGCTCAAAAATTAATGGGAGGTACTGAAAAAAATAGCATCGATGTAAAGCCGGCAGCCCTTCAGGCAGATGCGAATTTTTGGCAAACACACCGACATGAAGAGTTGAGTGTGAATGAAGCAAAAGTGTATCAAATGATGGATTCCATCAAATCGATGCCGGTATTTAAAAAGTATTCAGACTGGTTTACCTTTTTATTAGATGGCCACAGAAAATTAGGAAAGTATGAAATTGGTCCCTGGTATAAATGGATAAGCGGGAATCAACTGGAGCAGTTCCGATTTCGGTTCGATTTGGGCACTACTGCATTGTTTAGCAATAACCTTCGGCTTCACGGCTATTTGGCGTATGGTACCCGGGATGGAAGATTGAAAGGGAAGGCTGATATTACTTATCGGTTTCCAGGAGAAAGGGGGATAAGTGTGCAAACTTCTTATACCGACGATTTAGACAATGGACGTACCCGATATAATGAGGAAGATATCACTACCGATAATATGTTTAGTCAACTAATCAGAAGACCCGGTATTCCACAAAAATTTTTGGGTGTAAAAGAAGCCAAGCTATCCATAACCAAAGAGTGGAAATCGAAATTTTCCATTGAAACTTTTGTTACTACAACGGACTATAAAACTTACCATCCGTTGCCAGATAAATCCTCTTTTATTAGCAATCCCAAAAACACCAATATCATTAGTTCAGAATTAGGATGGAAATTCAGGTATGCGCCTGGAGAAAGAACCATTACCCGACATAGAAAATCTATTCAAATAAAAGGTAACCTACCAGTATTTGCATTAAGAACTGCCTGGGGGATTGAAAACTTATTAGGCTCAAATTATCAATATGTAAGAACGGGCTTGCAGATTTCACAAAATGCGAGAATTCCTCGATGGGGCAAGGTGAACTATATGGTATATGGAGGCAAGATATTCGCCGATCAGGGATTACCTTTTATGTTGCTAGAAAATCATCCAGGTAACGAAGTATATTATTATAGTAAACAGGCATTTAACCTGATGAACCGTTTTGAATATATAAGTGACCAGTATGCTGGTATTAATTTCGAACACAACTTCGAGAAAAAGCTACTCAATCTGTTGCCATTTATGCGGAAATCGAACATGCGGCAATTCTGGAATTTTAAAGCCGTTTGGGGCGAACTATCTACACCCAGTCGGGTACTGAACCGTATTGAATACTTTAGTGATTACCGTCTGCGCTCGCTAAGAGGAGGCATATACACAGAAATTGGCACGGGTATTGAAAACATCTTTAAAATTCTTCGGATAGATTTGGTTTGGCGGCATGCACCGGTAAGAAATATCCCGTCAGGAGTAAATCCAAACTTATATAAATCGCCCATTCAAGACTTTGGCATTTTTGGCAGCGTACGCATACAGTTTTAACGATTACTGTGTTTGCGCCGGCGCTTTGAACGTGAAGTTTTTCTGAGAAAGATAACTGAACGTTACCACAAAAAAAGTAGTAACAATTTTAGAAGGTGTGGGATACCAGCCCCAATAATCCACCATCAATTTTAAAAATCCATAATTCAGCAACACACATATAAACACCACAGTAAAATACTTACCGGCTTGTATATGTTTGGCCACATCGGTTTGTTGAAAAACTACATATCGGCTAAGATAAAAGCCCACAGGAAATGTGAAGCAAAAACTGATGATAAAAGCGGCTATATGAGCCGAAATGGTAAAACCCGAAAAATGAACCGGTTGTTCGTGTAACAAAAAATGGAAGGAACAATAAAATAAAGCAATGTCTAAAAAAGTATTAAATCCTCCACAAGCGGCATAGCGATAGGTTTGCAGGGGCATGATGGATTTGAATACTGGATAAAAAGCATCCACTACCTGCAAGATAAGCCCCCGGATGAATTCATGTAACTTCATCATAACGAAAGGCGAAGGTAGGAGTTAATTAATTACTTTTGCACCCAGAGGAGTTCAATTCATGCGTTTAGTACATCAAATAAAAGTTGCTGCCGCCGAGGCCTTATTGCAATTATACCAACAGGAACTGAAGCCGGAGGATATTTTAGTGAATGCCACCAAACCCGAATTTACGGGCGACTACACCATTGTATTATTCGCAATGGTTAAATCCCTCAAAACATCCCCCGATGCATTGGGTCAAGCACTCGGAAGCCATTTAGTTAGTCGCCATCCCCAACTATTTCAATCGTTCAATATCATCAAGGGATTTCTGAATTTAGAAATACCCGATTCGTATTGGCAACAATTTGTAATGAGTCAATATGCCCAATCGGATTTTGGAATCCAACCCAATAATTCGCAGCGGGTGATGGTAGAATATTCCTCACCCAATACCAATAAACCCCTTCACTTGGGGCATTTACGCAATAATTTTTTAGGCAGTAGTTTATCAGCCATTTTAAAAGCAACCGGTAATGAAGTTATTAAAACCTGCATTGTAAACGATCGGGGCATTCATATTTGTAAAAGTATGATTGCCTGGCAACGCTTTGCCAACGGCGCCACACCGGCATCTACCCAAACCAA
>Ga0114981_10003171_pt1 | contig 10509 bp, 10 predicted proteins | sample S_140806_MF_Meta_FD_87028 | JGI IMG/M metagenome (GOLD analysis project Ga0114981, IMG submission 87028) | Freshwater microbial communities from Lake Simoncouche, Canada to study carbon cycling - S_140806_MF_MetaG | ecosystem: Environmental > Aquatic > Freshwater > Lake | place: Lake...
ACAGAGAAGCTCAAGCAGCACATCCGTCCGCAGCTCCAGCAGATCCCGGACATCCGCGTCACGGCCCTCATGTCGGGCGGCGGCCCGACCGGTTCTGACGTCAACATACTGCTGACGAGCGAAGACGGCGCCGCTCTCGAGAAGGCGCAGCTCGACCTTCTCAACGAGATGAAGGACCTGCCACAGATCCAGAACCCGCGCCTGTCGCCCGAGCCCCCGGGGCCGGAGCTGATTATCCGCCCGCGTACCGACGAGGCGGCGCGTCTTAACGTGTCGACGGACGCCATCGCGCAGGTCGCCCGCATCGCGACCGCCGGCGACATCGAGGCTAACACGCCGAAATTCTCGGAAGGCGAACGTCGTCTGCCGATACGCGTCCGCCTGCCGGATTCGGTTCGCAATGACCTCGCCGAGCTGTCACAGTTGCGCGTGCCGACGCTCAACGGCGGTTCGACCACTCTGGGCGCCGTGGCGTCGCTGTCCTACGAAGCCGGCCCAGGCGTGATCCAGCGTCTCTATCGCAAGCGCATGGCGTCGGTTCAGGCTGACTTTGCACCAGGAATCGCTTCTGGCGCCGCTACCGATGCTATCGACAAGACCAAGACAATGAAGGCAATCCTAGCTGCAGAGAAGGCGGGCAATGCTGTTGTCTCCCGCGCCCGGATCGGCAGCGAACAGGCCATGGCGCAGATGTTTGGCGGCATCGTCATCGCGCTGATGGCCGGTGTCGCTCTGATCTATTCGGTCATGGTCCTGCTGTTCAAATCGGTCTTCAAGCCGGCCGTCATTCTCGCATCACTGCCGCTGTCCTTCTCAGGCGCCTTCTTCGCCCTACTGGTCACGGGCAAGGAAATCTCGATGCCTGTCATGATCGGCTGCGTGCTGCTGCTCGGCATCGCTGCCAAGAACGCGATCCTGCTTGTGGAGTTTGCAATCGAGGCACAGCAACGCGGCAAGAACACCTATGACGCGCTATTCGAAGCCTGCCGTGAACGGGCCCGCCCCATCGTGATGACGACGGTCGCCATGTCCGCAGGCATGATCCCGACGGCGCTCGGCCTCGGTGAAGGCGCCGGCTTCCGGACGCCAATGGCGGTCGCGGTGATTGGCGGCCTGATCTCGTCAACGGTTCTGTCGCTGATCCTCGTCCCGGTCGTTTACTCGTTCGTCGACCAGTTCGAGCGCTGGATTTCGCCGCTGGCCGGCCGTCTCGCGACCAAGCCGACCGCCGACGACGAAGTCCTCCTGAAAGGCGATCACGCATCGATCCCACCGGCGCCAATCAAGCCCGCCGAATAGGGCAAGCCAGCCGGGTAGGGCGGCTCAGCTTCCCGTTTCGAACCGGACGGGTGCGTTCGCCTCATGAGTGGTCTCACCCGCGCGCGTCGCCCAGATCAGGCCGACAAACAGCCCCTTCATGCGCGGCAGCAGGAAGAAGGTGAGGCCCAGCACCACGGTCGTGATCAGGAAGAAAACCATAAGTCCGGTATTGGCGTCCTGCGTTGCGAACAGGAAGAACAGAGGCGAGGCGATGTGGCCGACCAGCAGGATCGTCGCCCAGGCCGGGGCGTCATCAGCGCGAATTTCGCCAGTCGGCTCCCCGCATGTTCCGCAGGCTGCGGCGGGGCGCAGGTAGCCAGCCAGCAGCTTGCCCTGGCCACATGCGGGACAGCGCAGTCGCAGACCCCGGCGGGCCGCCAGCCATGTGTCGCGATGGACTTCGTCGGGCGTGTCGGTCATTCGCGCACCATGCAACCCAGCTGCCCGGGTGTCGATCATGCGCATGGTCGCAACCTGATCAGCTCCAGGTCAGCAAGGTGTCAGGTCTTCACGAATTGGAGGCCGGCGGCGCCCCGCGTCTGCCAGACGACATAGGCCCAGGTCTTGATTCGCAGCGTTGGCTCAGATAGCAGAACCCGATCGGGCAGCTGCATGTCGCGCATGAATTCCACGCGCGCGCCGGTATCGCTAACGTTCTTCACGACGACCTCGACGCGATCACCCGTAATGAAGGCGAGACTTGCGGCCTTGAACGTCGGCTTGCGTTCTGCGCGTTTTTCGCCGGGCGTAACCGTGGAATACGTTACGTCTTCCTGAGACACGGCCGCGATCTTGCGCATGCGCTGCGCAAGTGGATCGAGCTTCCCCGTGTCTGGCTTCTTGAACATGGATGCGCGGTACGTAACCTTCAGGACATGATTAATAGCACGGAACTATAATCAAACGCTTTCCATACATGTGTGCAAACGCCGCGCCGGGTCGAGTCCTGCCGACGGGGAACCTGAGAATCCTCGAAACCAGCTCTTAACCGATCGTTATTGAGGTTCCACCGTCCACCGGAAGCACAGCGCCGGTGATGAAACGTGCCTCATCCGAGCACAGGAACAGGGCAGCATAGGCCGTGTCCCACGCCGTTCCCATCCGCCCCATCGGCACCCGCGAATTGCGTTCCGTGCGTAGCTGGTCTGCCGACTTGCCACTCGCGGCGGCGATTCCCGTCATCGCCATCGGGGTATCCATCAGGCCAGGCATGATGACGTTGCAGCGCACGCCATGCTTGGCGTTGCCCGCCGCCACTACAGTCGTCAGCCGGTTCACCGCCATCTTCGAGACTTCGTAGGTCACCATGTGATGCCCCGCGATGGCGGCCAGCGACGAGATGTTGAGGATAGCGCCGGACTTCTGCTGCCGCATCACTGGCAGCACATGCCGGATCGTCATCGCCATTGATTTGAGGTTTATGTTCATGATGCGGTCCCACGCATCCTCCTCGATAGCGTGGGGAGGAGCGTCGCCCCGTCCGGTGCCGACATTGTTCACCAGTATGTCGATCTGCTTCAGCCGCGCCACGCCCTCGCGCGCGATCGCGGCGCAGTCTGCCCCCCTGGTCACATCGGCCTCAAACGCGAATGCCTGGCCGCCTTCATCCGTGATCATGGCGACCGTCTCTTCAGCGCTGTCGAGCCGGCGGTCGACGCACATCACGGTCGCGCCCTCGCGTGCGAACAGGATCGCCATCGCGCGGCCATTGCCGATTGTCTCGCCACGTGTCTGGCCTGCGCCGACGACGATGGCCGTCTTGCCGACCAGCCTTTCTGTCATCTCACGACGCCCTCAGCTCGGGGTCGACCGTCTGGCCGTCCTCCACCTGAATGCCGAACGAGTTCAGGATCATCGACACCTGCGTGTACTGGCCCACGGTGAACACCAGATCCATGCACTGGCGTTCTGAGTAATGCTTCAACAGGCCGGCCCACGCGACGTTGGAGACGAAGTACTCCCGGTTCAGATCGTCCACTGCGATCAGAAGCGCCTTCTCCGCCGCCGACCATCCGTCCGCGCCCGCGCCAACCTTGATCCGCTCGATCTCCGCAGCATCCAGCCCCGATTGCAGGCCGATGCGATGATGCTGCGTCCACTCGTAGCCGGACTTGCACAGCCAGCCGACCCGCAGGATCGCGATCTCCCGGTCACGCGCGCCAAGAGAGTTGCGCGACATCACATATCCGCCCCACCACGAAAACGCTCGGAACGCGTCCGGCGCGCGCACCAGCGTGCGGAAAATGTTCAACACTGATCCATCCTTGCCGCGCGACTTCGACAGCCGTTCGACCTGTTCGGCGTCGAGTTCGCTGTCCTGAAGCGGGGTGATGCGGGGCTTGGAAAGTCTCATGTTTCTCTCTCCCGGGTCTGGTCTTTTGCAGACTGGTTAGCCCGGAGAGAGGCATTCGGCTATCGGGCGGCTATCCAGCGGCGCGTGTTTCCGTTGCGACACGCGGGGCGGCCCTGCCGGTGATATACAGGAAGCCTTCCTCATCGATCCGCCCGGCGTCGCCTGTCGCGACAAACCCGGCATCATCGCGATGCATATGCCGCGAACCGCTGCTGTCCCCGCATTCCAGCGTGCGTTGCGTCCGCGCCCACACTTGGCCGACCATACCTGCCGGCAGTCGGCGGCCATCCACATCGCGGATCTCCACTGACGCACCGCGAATGGGCCGACCACAGCTGCCGCGCTTGTCCCGGAAGCGCCGCGCCTCCAGAACCGAGATCAGCCCTGTCCCGGTCGATCCGTACGCTTCGCTCACGATGGGGCCGAACTGCTCGACAAGCCAGGCTTTCAGAATCCATGGCGCGGCCGCACCGCCGATCACCACCTCGGTCAGCGAGTGCGTATCCGCCTGGCGCACGGCTTGCGCGCCCAGCCGGTGCAACTCCGCGAACGCTTCGGGCAGGGCGCTCCAGTTTGTCACGCGGTGCAGCCGGATCAGTTTCAGCGCGTCCGCCGCATTGAATGCGCGGGTCAGCACGATCGCGCGCCCCGCCGACAGCGCGCTCCAGAACTGCACGCAGCCCCAGATTCGGTGCAGCGGCGTCGTGATGAGCGAGACACCGTGGTCCGGTATCGGCGCCCGGGAGATCGACGCGGCAGCATTGCGCCGGCGCGGCACGACGACAGGCCGCGCACCTGGACCAGACGACCAGGCCAGCATGGACGGCTGGGCCCGTCCGAAACGCCGCTGCGCCACGGGCGGGAAGAGGTCCCAGAAATTGAAGAAGCCAGGGAAGGGCGCATCCATCGTCGCGCGCAGGCGCAGGTTCAGACCGTCCAGCGCCGCAGCCAGACGCACCGGTGCCGTATCGCCCACGATCACGGCGGCTGCACGGCTAGCGATCAGACGCTCGCGTAACAGGCGCGGTGGCATATCGGCATCCAGCGTCAGCACGCGCGCATCGATCTTTGCGCATGCCAGCGCAATCACGGCCCATTCGATACGGTTGCGGCAGCGCACCGCGATCACATCATCAAGTCCCACGCCTCTCGCGACAAACGTATCTGCCAGCATGTCGGCGTACTCATTCCAATCGGCAAAGGTCAGCGACGCCGTTCCTTCGAACAGCGCAGGCTCGTTGCCCCGCACGGACGCCCAGTACTCGAGGCTGCGAGCCGCGGGCTCGCTCAGGCCCTGAGCGTAGTCCGGACGTTCGCGATCAGGCAGTCGCGCATATGCAACAGGGAAACGTGATCGGGATTGATCAGCCACTGGAACAGAACTCCACGAATGGACGAGATAATGATGGATGCTTCGGCAAGCGGGTTCACGTCGGCGCGCACTTCGCCGAGCTCACGGGCGAGCATGATGAGGCCGGCGATGTCCTCGATGGATTGTCGTGTCATGCCATCGACCATCGGCTTCAGCTCGGGACGGGTCAGTCCGCCGATCAGGATGATCTGGTAGGCGCGGACGGAAACCGGGTTGTGAATGGCGTCGTCGATGCAGAAGCCGACGACATCACAGAGCAGGTCCAGGCCCTGACGCGGCGTTGATCCGGACCGCATGCGCTCTGCATAGCCCGCGAGGATGTGGTCGGTCAGTGCGTGGATCAGCGCGCTCTTCGCACCAAAATAATGGCCGGGTAGGGCGCGCGAGTAACCGGCCACTTCACCGACTTCGCTCATGCTCAGCTCTTCCAGCCCGCGCTCGGCGACGATCTTCTCCGCTGCCTGCAAGATGGCGCGCTCCGCCGTTTCTCGTCGCTCCGCCTGGGTTTGGCGGTGCGAGTCGGGATGTTCGAGAGTTTCGTCCCGTGAAGGCTCGCCGCGCTGGGTCATGTCGCAATGCAACATATTAGTTTGCTGACAAGCAAGTATGTTACGTAAGGACAGCTTGCAGGCCGAATGTCGCAGCTGTTTGCCAGACCTGTCGTATCCGCTGCCAGAAGCGCCCAGATCGAGAACTGTTCCGTAAGGTGCGGAACGCACGGCTACGGAACTGCAGCAAGATTTGATTGTTGGCAGGGGTGCAAACGCGGGCGCCCCAAATCGACGCAACGACGGCCCCCGAATCGATCGGCCAGCAGACGTCGCTCAGACCCAGCCTTCGGATCTTCGAAATCAGGGCAAAAATTGCCAAGAAGCACATCGAGTGGATGGCTGCCCGTATCGACCGGGCCTTCGATACGCACGAGAAAATCGAACTCCTGCTCATCATGACACACTACGATGGCGCTGAAATCGAGGCGGTCTTCAATGGCGAGGCTGCGGCCGTGATGATGCGCTCTCTGGCGCACGTCCGGCGTTATGGCGTCTTCGGCGCCCCTGCCTGGGCGCGCGCCATGATCGAACTCTTCAAATGGGCAACCCCAGTAGAGGAAAAGACCTTCTCGCTCTGCGATCTCGAAGCGGCGCGACAATGGATCGAGCGTGCCTGATGGCTTGCCAGTAGCCCCCGACAATCGTTCGGCGTAAGAAGCGCCGCTGATCACTTGTCGAGGACTTCACATGACCCAGTCGCTTACCGCCCCCGCAGCTTCGACGGACGAACTCTCCGCCTACATTTCCGCCTCCACCAAGGAAGCCTGGAACACGGTTGGTCTCGCGGCCGGGACGCCCATCAAGCCGATCGTGAAAGTCGGCGTGCTCGGCGCCGGGACGATGGGTGGCGGCATCTCGATGAACTTTGCAAACGTCGGCATCGCGGTGACGATCGTCGAAGTGCAGCAGGCGGCGCTCGATCGTGGCCTCGGCGTTATCCGCAAGAACTACCAGAACTCGGCCGACAAAGGCCGTTTCCCGCAGGAAGAAGTCGGCGTCCGCATGGGTCTGCTCAACGGCACGCTCAACCGCGCTGACCTCGCCGACTGTGATCTCATCATCGAAGCAATCTTCGAGGACATGGCGATCAAGAAGGAAATCTTCGCTGACCTCGACAAGATCGCAAAGCCCGGCTGCATCCTCGCCACCAACACGTCCTATCTCGACATCAACGAAATCGCCTCGGTCACCAAACGCCCGCAGGATGTCATTGGTCTGCACTTCTTCTCGCCCGCCAATGTGATGAAGCTGCTTGAGATCGTCCGTGCGAAACACACGTCTGACTCAGTTGTTGCCACCGCGATGGATCTCGCGAAGAAGATCGGCAAGGTCGCAGCCCTCGCGGGTGTCTGCCCCGGCTTCATCGGCAACCGCATGCTGGCCCGCCGTGGCCAGGCCGCGGGCTATCTCGTGCAGGCCGGCGCGATGCCTTGGGATATCGACGCCGCCTTCAACGCGTTCGGCTTCAAGATGGGCCCCTACCAGATGTCGGACCTCGCCGGTCTCGACATCGGCTGGAAGCCCGGCGCCAAGACCGCCAACCCGCTACGCGACATGATCTGCGAACGCACGCCGCGTCGCGGCCAGAAGTCGGGTGCCGGTTACTATGACTATGACGAAAATCGCAACAGCCGCCCTTCGCCGGAAGTCGAAGCGATCGTGAAAGAGTACCAGGCCAAGTCGGGGGTTGCTGCGCGGAAAGTTACGCATGCGGAAATCCTCGAAGAGTGCGTGTTCTCGATGATCAACGAAGGCGCCGCGATCCTGGAAGAGGGCATGGCGCAACGCGCGGGCGATATCGATGTCACCTGGCTTAATGGCTATGGCTTCCCGCAAGACAAGGGCGGCCCGATGTTCCTCGGCGACAAAGTCGGCCTTCAGCGCGTGCTCGAAGTCACCGAGCGCGTCTCGAAAGTCGTACCGGAGATCAAGGTCTCCAACCTGCTGCGCTCCATGGTGAAGGACGGCCGCAAGTTCGCCGATCTGCCGGCCCAACCTATCAAGGTCTAACTAGCCGAAACGGAGCTGGGCGCGGGCTTGTAAAGCGCGCCCAGCATCGCCGCAGCTATTATGGCCGGCAGGATGGCGATCCACGGCAGGCCATAAGCACCAAGCCCCGCCGTAGCTGTGATGCCCATCGCCACCAGCGCCTGACCCAGCCCCGCCATCAGCGTGCCTTTTGACCTGCGCCGCACGAACTCGCGCCGCGTTCCCGGCGCGCGTCGCCACAGCCCGATCAGCGCTGCAGAGATTGCACTCGCGATCACGCCACCTGCGGTCCACACACCAGCCCACGCATCGCGCACCAGCAGGATCGCGACGGGTGTAGCCATCAGGATCAGCACGGGCGCGACCGCCGACGCGAACTTTGCGCGGTCGACCGTCTTCGCCTGCACAGGCGCGGACGCCAGCAGGTCCGGTGCATCTTCAGCCGAAACCGTGATCCAGGTCAGGCTGCCCGCCAGTGTTCCCGCGAGCAAGGTCAACGCCGGAGCAAATGCGGCCTCGGTCAGCATGATCCCGCGATCCGGACGGATCAGGATGAAGGCCAGCGGTATGAAATAGATCAGCTGCAATCCAATCTGCGACAGCAACAAGGGATCACGCGCCAGCAGCCGCAGCTCCTTGCGCACCACAGACTGCATCACGCCGCCATGCACCTGGGCGACCCGTGCATCCGTTCCGCGCTTTCTCTTGCCCATCGCGGACGCCGCCGCTGCATCCGCCACAAAGCTGCGGCTGAAGACGAACACGCCCAGCGGGAACAGCATCGCCACACCCAGCAGCCACAGCCCGGTCGATACAATATCCCCCGTGAACGCCCGCGCCGGGAAGAGCCACCACACATGCGGGTCGATATTCAGTCCCGCGATCATCGCCGTCATCTCGTCTTGGCTCATGCCCCCTGTGCCGTGCGAGTTTATGTTGAACAGCTGGAACGACAGGAATACCGCCGCCCCCGCCACTGCACTGATGATCTGCGCTAGCACCCGCGTGCTGCGCGGCCCGATCAGCCGAAACAACCCCGTCACGATCAGCAACGCCAGGCCCGTCGCAGCAAAGGCGAGCGTCGCGAGCACGACAATCGCCGAGAGCCACAGCGGCGACGAGAAAATCGCCATCCAGATCAGCGGCGGTCCCAGCATCCCCGCATAGAGCGGCAGCGCGCCAACCGCGATCGCCGACGATCGCACCACCAGAACGCGCCACGGCGACACCGGCGACGACAGCAAGAGGTCGAGATCATTGCGCGTGTAGATGGCGTCCACGGCTGCGAGAATCGCGCCAGAGGTCATCACAGATGCGATGAACCCGATCATCACGCCAATCGCCGCCAGCGCCAGCCCATCGCCCGGTCCGTTCAGGAAGGGCGGCGGCGGAATCAGCGGTCCGATCTTCTGGAACAGGAAGAAGCTGAGCAGCAGCCAACCGCCGAGGATCAGCCCGATCAGGATCAGCCCGCTCTTGGGCCGCATTTTCCCGCGCCGCCAGAACAGGCGAAGCTCGTGCGCCATCAGCCACGGAATACTTCCCGGCTTGCTCATTTGGCAGGCTCGGGCTCAGCCGCGGACAGCGTCGCCGTCAGGGACAGGAAGACATCTTCCAGTGATTGTCCCTGTTGTCCGGCCTGCGTCCGTAGCTCCTCCAGCGAGCCCTCGATCAGCAACTTGCCGTCCTTGATGATGCCGATGCGATCGGCCATCCGCTCCGCCACCTCAAGAATGTGTGTCGTCAGGATCACGCCCGCGCCCTGCGCCACGCGCTCGCGGATCAGGTCCTTCACCAGCCGGCTTGCCGCCGCATCAAGGCCTGTCAGCGGCTCATCCAGTATCAGCAGCTTCGGCTCGTGGATCAGCGCGCCGGCCAGCACGGCCTTCTGCTTCATGCCACGCGAAAAAGTCTCGCAGCGATCATTGCGATTGTCCCACAGTCCCAGCAGCTTCAGCAGCCGCTCGGCTTCAGCCCGCGCTGATACAGGCGGCACGCCCCAGAGGCCGGCGACGAACTCGAGATATTCCCACGCCGTCAGCTTGTCATACAGCAGAGGCTCATCCGGCAGCCACGCGATCAGCTGCTTTGCCGCCAGCGGGTCCTTGCGCGCATCAACATCGAACACGCTGATCCCGCCCGCATCCGCGGCCAGCAGGCCCGCCACCATGCGCAGCGTCGTCGTCTTGCCCGCGCCATTGGGGCCGAGCAGGGCATAGAGTTCCCCCGCCCGAACATCGAAGCTGATCCCATCCACCGCACGCTTTCCGCCATAGCTCTTGGCGAGATCGGTCACCTTCAGGGCCGTGGACATGGAACTTGACGCCTGTTTTTGTGCCGCCAAACGGAGGCAGGGCTGATTTTTAGCCCAAGCCCGTTGATCCGTCAGCAAGTCCCGCGCGTATCCTCTCCGTGACCCAGATGATACCCTTTATCGTTGTTCTATGCGGCATGGCAGCCGTCATGTCTGTCGCCTGGCTGGTCCAGCTTGGCACACGCAATGGCGGCTGGGTCGACGTCTTCTGGACATTTGGAACCGGCGTCGCCTGCATCGTGGCGGCCCTTTGGCCCGAAGTCGCCGCCAGCAACGCGCGCCAGATCCTTGTCGCCGTTCTCGTCGGTGTGTGGTCGCTTCGCTTGGGCGGGTACATCGCCTTCCGTGTTGCGGGCGACGCCCATGAAGACAAGCGCTATGCTGGCTTCCGCACCGAATGGGGCGGCAACTTCCAGCGCAACATGTTCCTGCTCTGCATTGTCCAGGCGCCGGCGGCCATGCTGCTCAGCCTCTCCATCTTCACGGCCAGCCACGGCGGGGCGCCCGAGCTCGGCGTCCGCGATGCGTTCGGCGCACTCGTCCTGCTTTCAGGGATACTGGGCGAGGGCATCGCCGACGACCAGATGCGCCGCTTCCGCAAGACGGGCCA
>Ga0114981_10003173_pt1 | contig 10502 bp, 8 predicted proteins | sample S_140806_MF_Meta_FD_87028 | JGI IMG/M metagenome (GOLD analysis project Ga0114981, IMG submission 87028) | Freshwater microbial communities from Lake Simoncouche, Canada to study carbon cycling - S_140806_MF_MetaG | ecosystem: Environmental > Aquatic > Freshwater > Lake | place: Lake...
CCGAGCGGCCGCGGGTTTGGCCTTTCCAGGAGGAGCCATTCGCTGGCCTTGAGGCCGATCCGCAGACGGATGGGTATTGACGCCTTTGCCTGCCAGAGTGGGTCCAGGCAAATCCAGCCAGATCGCTCTCTCCAGCGCGGCATGCATCTCACCCCCCAGGAAAAAGACAAGCTGCTGATCGTGACCGCAGCCCTGCTGGCGGAGCGGCGCTTGCATCGCGGCCTCAAGCTCAACCATCCGGAGGCGGTGGCCTGGCTCAGTTTCCAGGTGCTTGAAGGGGCCCGCGATGGCCGCAGTGTGGCCGAACTTATGGAGCAGGGCTCCACCTGGCTGAATCGTGATCAGGTCATGGAGGGGGTGCCGGAGCTGGTGGAGCAGGTTCAGATTGAAGCCGTGTTTGTCGATGGCACCAAGTTGGTGACCCTCCACGATCCGATCCGTCTGGCGGCGCCGTAACCAAGATCCTCCCGGCGGCGCCGTAGCCACGCACTCTCCTATCACTGAGAGAATGGCGGCAACCTGAGCGGACCGGCGTCTGCCCCTGAGCCCATGCCCCCCCTGATCCCCGGCGAATTGCTTAGTGAACCCGGCGAGCTTGAGCTCAACGCCGGCAGGCCAGTCACCACGCTCACGGTGGCCAATACGGGCGACCGACCGGTGCAGATCGGCTCCCATTTCCACTTTTACGAGGCCAACATGGCCTTGAAATTTGACCGCGAGGCGGCCCGGGGCCAGCGGCTCGACATTCCGGCGGGCACCGCCATCCGCTTTGAACCCGGTGACAGCCGCGCCGTGAACCTGGTGCCCTACGCCGGTGCGCGCCGGGTCTTTGGCTTCAACGGCCTGATCAACGGCCCCCTGGCCTGAGGGCGGCTCACCCGTCCCAGCGTTCTGTTCCCTGTCCCGGCCCCTTCGCGCAGCACCGATTTCATGGCTTACCGCATCGACCGTCGCGCCTACGCCGAGACCTACGGCCCCACCACTGGCGACCGCCTGCGGCTGGCCGACACCGAACTGATCCTGGAGGTGGAAAAGGACTACACCAGCTACGGCGACGAGGTGAAGTTCGGCGGCGGCAAGGTGATTCGCGACGGCATGGGCCAGGCCCAGACCCCCCGGGCTGCCGGAGCCGTGGACACTGTGATCACCAATGCCCTGATCCTGGATTGGTGGGGCATCGTCAAAGCCGATATTGGTCTTAAAGATGGACGCATCTGCGCCATCGGCAAGGCGGGCAACCCCGACATCAGCGATGGGGTGACGATCGTCATCGGCCCGGGCACCGAGGCGATCGCCGGCGAAGGCCACATCGTCACCGCCGGTGCCATCGACACCCACATCCATTTCATCTGTCCCCAGCAGATCGAAACCGCCCTGGCCAGTGGCGTGACCACCCTGCTGGGGGGCGGCACGGGCCCGGCGACGGGCACCAACGCCACCACCTGTACCCCCGGCGCCTTTCATCTGGCCCGCATGCTGCAGGCGGCCGAGGGACTGCCGGTGAACCTGGGCTTCTATGGCAAGGGCAACGCCAGCACCCCTGAAGCCCTCGAAGAGCAGATCCGCGCCGGTGCCTGCGGCCTCAAGCTGCACGAAGACTGGGGCACCACGCCGGCCGCCATCGATTGCTGCCTGGGCGTGGCCGATCGCTTCGATGTGCAGGTGTGCATCCACAGCGACACCCTCAACGAGGCGGGATTTGTGGAGGACACGATCCGCGCCATCGGTGGCCGCACCATCCACACCTTCCACACCGAGGGGGCCGGTGGCGGCCATGCGCCGGACATCATCAAGATCTGCGGCGAGGCCAACGTGCTGCCCAGCAGCACCAACCCAACGCGGCCCTACACCCGCAACACCCTGGAAGAACACCTGGACATGCTGATGGTTTGCCACCACCTGGATCCGCGCATCCCGGAGGATGTGGCCTTCGCCGAATCGCGCATCCGCCGCGAAACAATCGCCGCCGAAGACATCCTGCACGATTTGGGGGCCTTCAGCATCATCGCCAGCGATTCACAAGCGATGGGGCGGGTGGGCGAGGTGATCACCCGCACCTTCCAGACGGCCCACAAGATGAAGGTGCAAAGGGGATTCCTGCCGGAGGATGGGGCCGGCAGCGCCAACGGCTCCGGCGGCCGCAACGACAACACCCGCATCAAGCGCTATATCGCCAAGGTGACGATCAACCCGGCGATTGCCCATGGCATCGACAGCCAGGTGGGTTCGGTGGAGGTGGGCAAATTGGCCGATCTGGTGTTGTGGAAGCCGGGCTTTTTTGGGGTGAAGCCGGAGCTGGTGATCAAGGGCGGCTCGATTTTGTGGGCCCAGATGGGCGATGCCAATGCCTCGATCCCCACCCCGGGCCCGGTGCATGGCCGGCCGATGTTTGCCGCCTATGGTGCTGCGCTGGCGCCCAGCTGCCTCACCTTTGTCAGCCAGGCGGCCTTGGATGCCGATCTACCGCGCCAGCTGGGATTACGGCGTCCTTGTGTGCCGGTAGTAAACACCAGGGCGATCGGCAAAACGGCGATGCGCAACAACAATGCCCTACCCAAGATGGAAGTTGATCCCCAGACCTATGAGGTGTTTGCCGATGGCGAGTTACTCACCTGTGAACCTGCGGAAGTGCTGCCGATGGCACAAAGGTATTTCCTGATCTAGGCAAAGGATAAAATATAATGAGATGGCAGAATACTTTTTAATTCATTTTTAAGATGGCCTTAATCATCCTTAGATCTAAGTCGCTCATTAGTCTTTAAACGCTTCTTTGCCTCCTTTTGCTGCTCCTGTCGCAAACGATTCATCTGCAAGGAATGCCTACGTTGACGATCGTTATTTTGCGATAATTGAACTTTTGCTTTTCGATCAGCATTGTAGGTCTTAAATACTTTGCCACTATTGACAAAAAAGAATTGGCGCAATGATTGCAGATATTTGCCAAAACGAGCTAACAGAGACTCTGGCCAGGCTGATCGCTTTGCAGCTGCCGAAAAAGCGAATGCTAATGCGAGGGAAGTAAAAATAGACCGCAAAATTTGATTACCAAACGACCACATTTGCTGTGGATTAAGCTCAGGTGTGTCTGCTATGGCTTTGGCTTCCGCTTTCTGAATCTCAGCCAAGTAGACTGGGCGAAGAGTTGACAATGGGACAAGGCTGTCAGCTTCAGAAATTGCAGGCCCATTCAGCTCTGCGAGACGCTTCTTTAGATCTGCAACTGTCGAGGCATTATTGACTGCATTACGTAAATTTCCAAAATTTTGGCTAACTGTTCGCCGGAAAGTGACTGCGTTCTGCCTATAAGTACGAACTCCCTTGACAAAATTGTAGGATTGGAGAGGAATAATCAACAAAAAACCTAATGTTGCAGGCAAGGCCCATCTGCCCAGGTTTTTGCAGAACACCTCAAATCTAGGTTCGGATGGATTTAGATAGGCTGCCAAATGGGCAAGCACCAAACCTTGCAAAGGCAGGATGCTGTTATTTACTATAACATTAATCATGGAAATCTGCCAAGCCGGCTCTAACAACTTGAGCGGAAATGCCTGCGATACGACACTGATGATGTAAATGAACAACAAGGCCTTTGCTGCAGTGGCAGCCAAGCGGGCGAAAAGGGATTGGGAAGGCAACATTTAACAACAGCGAGAATGAAAAGGAGGATCCCGGCCTGGCCCTGTAACAGGCTGCCGAGCAGACACTGCCAAAAGATTGTCCAATTGTCCCACCAGAGAAGAGTAGTCCCTGCAAGGGATGGCTTGGGTCAGATCTCAGACAGAAAAACTGATAAAACTTCGTCAAGCAGATTGATGGCTTAGATTACAGCATCAACATACCCCAGATATCAAATCAGATTAGGTTGGCTTTTTTGCTCCTCCCAAGCCCTGCAACCGAGGCACGGCACAGCAAATAACTCTGTTCATTTTAGCAGCATTTGCGTTTTGCGAGGCGACAAGGCCTTCATCATCGGGAGAGCTGCTGTTGCCCATGGGCCTGCGCTACGTGAAAGGCGTCACCACCAGGCAGCCGACATCTCTGTTGTATAGGTGAGATTCGCCATTCGCGCTTGAAGGGATTAGGTATGATGCAACAAAGTCCCAAAAAAAACCTCCCTGGTAAGGGAGGTTGATGTGTCCAAAATAATCAAGACATTCAGGCAGTAGCAGAGGTCTTGATGCGACGACGCAGACGGCGTGAAAAGCCAAATGCTGCTCCGGCACCAATAAGAGGAAGGGGTGCTGGAACTCCGGCTGGAATAGGCGTATCGGTCTGGGTGAAAGTAGAAGTAATATCTGACATTGTTGCATTACCAACTGTAAACCACTCCAAAGCAACTGACGTTGAAGTGGGATTAGGACCAAAGGTGGTATTGGCTGCAGCTCCGTTCATTGACATTAGTGGATTCATCGCGATACCTGACCCGCCAGGCAATAAGTTAGAATAAGTTGCCTTGGCTGTCGAAGAACCACCAAAAGTTGTATCTGTAGTATTAAAAATAGCAGTATTAAAAAACTGTTGGGTTGGATCAGTTATCATAGCATTAAACGCTAGCTTAGCAGCTGGATTTTGTCCAAGGAACTTACGCTCTGGATCGAAAGTTGCAGTAACTCTCCATATCCCGCTAAGTGTTTTAGTTACCTTGACTGAGTCCGTAGGGGACGGAGTATAATTCATCAATTGAAAACCATCAAACTTCTTATCACCCAAGGTTAGAGTGCAAGTAGAAAGATTAGTTAAAAGACAGCTGGTTGCAGCTTTGGAATCACCCGCATTAATCAATGCAGTTGCAGAAAGAAGCAAGCTTGCAACAGTTAAAGAATTACTGATCGCCGGCTTCAGCTTGAAAATGTCGAGGGGGGAATTCATGGTTGATGCTGTTGGGTAGGTTGAGTGAGGCGAAAGTTTAAATATTAAAAATTCCCAAGCAATTTACTTGGGTTAGCATGAACGAAGTTAGCTTTGAAGAAAGTTGCGTGAACCTCATGGACCTTAGCACACCCGCGGGGGGCGGATGACCTAAGCATGTGACGCACCGTAAAGCGTCACATAACCAAAAATTTTCAGGAAAACCTCAAGATGCACAGGCAGCCCGTCGTTCGATCCACGAAACATGTCAAGTTCCTCAAAGGTTGAAGCAGGGACTGCCGTCAATTCACACGATATATATCTTAAGCGATGATGGCGCCTGGCCAAATCCGCGTAGACAGCCTGCTGCCTGGCATCAGCCAATGGATGCAGCTACGCCAGGCCAATGGCAATGGCAACGGAATCTGAAATGTTACGGCTTAGCGTCGTGTGCTCGTTCACCAGGGCGATGGCTGTCGAGGAGTTGAATGTGCCTTTAAACGGTAGCTTTGAACCAGGAGGGGAAGGTCTTTCGGTCAGGGAAGCGGACATGTGTACTCAAACCGCGCACGGCGCGGCTGTGCCCAAAGGCTGAGAACAGTGGACCCGATTGGCGCTCCTAGCCCGCTTTTGGTAGCAAGGGCCACGAGAAACCAACCCGCCGGCGCAGCAGGATCACCTCAATACTCCTGGTGCCATGTTCACGAACTACCGCCCCAGCCAAGGCTACGACGAGTACTTCAGCGCCGCCGACCAGCCCCGCGCCGCCCTCAGCCCCCTGCTCTCCTCGCTCGGCCGCATGGGGATCGACCAACTCAACTCCAACCATGCCGCCGCCGCAGCCCTGCTCAAGCGGCTCGGCGCCACCTTCCGCCTCAATGATTCCGGTAGCGGCGGCGTCGAGCGGATCCTGCCCTTCGATCCCCTGCCTCGCCTGATCGCCGCCCAAGAATGGGAACGGCTGGAGCGGGGCCTGTTTCAGCGCCTGCAAGCCATCGATCTGTTCTTGGCCGATGTCTACGGCCCCGGCAGCATCATGGCCGATGGGGTGGTGCCCCGCGAAGACGTGGAAAGTTCCCAGGGCTGGCGGCCCCAGATGCAGGGGCTGACCCCACCGCTGGGGCGCTGGTGCCACATCTCCGGCCTCGATCTGGTGCGCGATGGCAACGGCACCTGGCGGGTGCTGGAAGACAACCTGCGCTGCCCCTCCGGTGTGGCCTACTTTCTCGAGAACCGGCGGGTGATGAAGCGCATCTTTCCCAGCCTGTTCGACGGACGTACCGTGCATCCGATCGACAATTATGCGTCTAATTTACTGCAAACGCTGCGGGAGCTGGCGCCCTGGACCGACACCCCCAAGGTGGTGTTGCTCAGTCCCGGCGTTTACAATAGTGCCTATTTTGAGCACAGCTATCTGGCCCAACAAATGGGCATTCAGCTGGTCGAAGGCCGGGACCTCACCTGCGAATCGGGACGGGTCTGGATGCGCAGCACCGCCGGCTTAGAGCCCGTCGATGTGATTTACAGACGCATTGATGATGACTTTCTCGATCCTGAGGTGTTCCGTGCCGATTCCCTGCTCGGCGTCAAAGGCTTGATCGGTGCCTATCGGGCCGGCAAGGTGGCCATCGCCAATGCCCCTGGCACCGGCGTGGCTGACGACAAACTCATCTATGCCTATGTGCCGGAAATGATCCGCTACTACTTGGCGGAAGAACCAATCATCGAAAATGTGCCAACCTATCTATGCTCACGCCCCAAAGAAAGGGCCTATGTTCAAGCAAATCTCAAGGACTTAGTCGTAAAATCCGTGGCAGAAGCCGGTGGTTATGGCATGTTGATTGGCCCCCATGCCAGCGAAGCCGAAATCAGCGATTTTTCCGAACGCATCGAAGCCGATCCGCGCAACTTCATCGCCCAGCCCACCCTTGAACTTTCCACAGTTCCTTCTCTAAGCGAAGGGGTATTGTATCCCTGTCATGTCGATTTAAGGCCCTACGTGCTGCGGGGCCGTGGCAGCTGGGTCACGCCGGGTGGCCTTACCAGGGTGGCCTTACGCCGTGGATCCTTGGTTGTGAATTCATCTCAAGGTGGAGGCTCCAAAGATACCTGGGTCGTCGATGATAGCCTGGGTGATAACCTTCAAATCCAGGAGATGACTTCATGCTGAGTAGGGTCGCTGATTCCTTATACTGGATAAATCGCTATGTCGAACGGGCCGAAAATATTTCCCGTTTCGTCGAGGTCAGCCAAGCCATGGCCCTCGATTGCCCGCCGGGCAGCGCCGAACCCTGGCTACCCCTGATCGATGCCAGTGGCGATCGGGAGCTGTTTGACAAGTTGTTTCCCGCAGGCAAACCGGAGGATGTTATCAATTTTCTGGTACGCGAACCGAAAAACCCCAGCTGCATCGTCAACTGCCTCGCCACCGCCCGCGAAAATGCCCGCCAGATCCGCGATGTCATAACCACCGAGATGTGGGAGCAGGTCAACGGTTTCTACTGGTCTCTGCAGGAGCAGGAGTATTGGCAACAGCCCCCCCAAGAGCAGCTCCGCGAAATCCGGCGGGCTTGCCAACTTTTCTATGGCATCACCGATGCCACCCTCAGCCGCGACCTCTCTTGGCAATTCAGTCGGCTGGGTCGCCTGCTGGAACGGGCTGACAAAACAACCCGCATCCTTGATGTCAAGTATTTTCTGCTGCTTCCCTCGACCGAAGCGGTAGGGGGGGTGCTGGACGAACTGCAATGGATTTCCCTGCTGCGCACCGCCGGCGCCTATCAAATGTTCCGGCAATCCCAACAAAAGGCGATCGCACCGGATGCGGTTGCGGCCTTCCTGCTGCTGGATCCGATCTTTCCCCGGTCGGTGCGCTACTGCCTGGAGCGCATCAGGGATAGTCTTCAGATTGTGCAAGGTCAACGGGTACCCGGTCCACCCGATGATCTGGAATGTCTGATCGGCCTGGTTTTAGCCCGGTGGAGTTATACGCGTATCGAAGAATTGATCGCCAATGGCTTGCACGAGGCCATCGATCATCTGCAACAGGATCTAAACAAACTTCACGGCCTCATTGAACAGCGCTATTTCATCATTCCAGCTAATACCCCTGATTCGGAATGCGAGCCCGCGTAACCCATACCCTCACCTACCGCTACAGCGCACCGGTGCTGCTCGGCCCCCATCGCTTCTGTCTCAAACCCAGGGGCCACGGTTTTCAGCGACTACTGGACTACCAATTAAGCATCATCCCTAAGCCTGCTTCTCTTTATCCCCTGCTGGCCGCCAGTGGTGATGAAATTCTTAGGGCCCGCTTTGACAGTGGCACCGAATTCTTCCAGTTGATCTCCACCAGTTTGGTTGAAACCCAGATTCCCCCTGATCTTGAGGAATGCCTGTTTGAAAACCCACCCCATTTGCCCTATCCGGTGGGTCAGCTCAATGGCGACCTGATGGGCTCCCTGCAGGGCTGGCTGCCCAATGGCCAGCACGACCCTGCCGCCGTGGACTTGGCCCAGGAGGCCTTGATGGGCAGTGATCAACGCGCACCCAAATATCTGGAGCAGTTGGTGGCGATAATTCAAGACCAGGTTAAATACACCCCCCGTCACCTGGGGCCCGCCTGGCCCGCCGGCCGCACCCTCAAAGAGCGGGTGGGTTCCTGCCGCGATCTGGCCATGCTGATGATTGAGGTCTGCCGCTGCGTTGGCTTGCCCTCCCGTTTCGTCAGCGGTTATCACCTGGTCGAACCCCGGCCGAAGCAGTACGACCTGCATGCCTGGGCGGAGATCTATCTGCCTGGCGCCGGTTGGCGCGGCTACGACCCCAGTGGCCAGGGCGCGATCGATGATCGCTACATCACCCTGGCCACCTCCTCCAAGCCCCATCTGACCGCCGCGGTCAACGGCAGTTTCTCTGGGGCCACCAAGGTCAGCAGCGACCTTGGCTGGTCGATTGAAGCCGAGGTGCTGCAGCCAAGCCCTTGATGCCTTCGCTGAAAACCGTCTGAATCGACACAAATCAGGGGGCTGGTAGCGGATGGTGCAGCGCCTGACCCGGCTTACCAGAGATATAAGCGATAGAAACGTCCGGCCATCCCAGCCGCCCCACCCATGGCCTCCTCCTCGGTTTCCTCGCCCACAGAGCTGCTCTCAAACCCGAGTAAATCGTTGCTGGACTCGATGCGCCGCCATCTGTTTTCCAGCCTGGCCAAGACTCCCTCCCTGGCGACCCAACACGACTACTACCTCTCCCTGGCGCTGGCGGTGCGGGACCTTTTGCTGCAAACCTGGGTGGACACCGCCGAGACCTATACGCAGCAGAGCGTACGCACGGCGGTCTATCTCTCGGCCGAGTATCTGCTGGGCCCGCACCTGGAAAACAATCTCGTCAACCTGGGCCTGAGGCGCCAGGCGCAAGAGGCCTGTGAAGCCCTCGGCTTCTCCCTGGACAGCTTGCTCGCCCAGGAACCGGAACCCGGCCTTGGCAACGGGGGGCTTGGACGCCTGGCGGCCTGTTTCCAAGAATCGATGGCCTCCCTGGAGATTCCGGCCATTGGCTATGGCATTCGCTACGAATTCGGCATCTTTCGCCAACAGATTGGTGCCCAGGGCCAGGTGGAAAGCACCGACCCTTGGTTGATGGGAGGCAATCCCTGGGAGGTGATCCATCCGGAGTGGAGTTACCCGGTAACTATTGGCGGCCATACCGTCATCGGCGTGGCCTATGACACCCCGATCCTGGGCTATGGCGTGCACACGGCCAACACCCTGCGGCTCTGGGGAGCCCAGGCCCCTGATGCCTTTGACTTTGCCTCTTTCAATGCCGGGGATTACACCAGGGCCGTGCTGCAGAAGGTGCAATCGGAAACCCTCTCCAAGGTGCTCTATCCCAACGACGAACTGGAACAGGGCAAGCGGTTGCGGCTCAGTCAACAAATTTTCTTTGTGAGTTGCTCTTTGCAGGACATGTTCCGGATTCTCAAGGGGCAAGGCCTGCCGGTCAGCGACTTTCACCGCAAATATGCGATTCAACTCAATGACACCCATCCCGCCATTGCGGTGGCGGAGTTGATGCGGCTGCTGATCGATGAGCATGGCTTGGACTGGGATTCGGCCTGGACCATCACCACGGCCACGATCAGCTACACCAATCACACCCTCTTACCGGAGGCTCTTGAGGCCTGGAACCTCGAACTGTTTGAGCAACTGCTGCCCAGACAGTTGGAAATCATCTACGAAATCAATGCCCGCTTCCTCAAGGTGGTACGCCTGCGCCATCCCGGCAACCCGGCCCTGCTGGAAAAGCTTTCCCTGATCGAGGAAGGTCCCCAGCGGCGGGTGCGCATGGCCCACCTGGCCGTTGTCGGCAGCCACAAGGTGAATGGGGTGGCCGAGCTGCACAGCGAACTGCTACGCCAAAACCTGTTCCATGATTTCGCCAGCCTTTGGCCAGAGCGGTTTACCAACATCACCAACGGGGTCACCCCCCGCCGCTGGCTCGCCGTCGCCAATCCACCCCTGGCCGACCTGCTCGACGCCAGCCTGGGCGAGGGCTGGCGGCGGGATCTGGATGCCCTCAAGGGCCTGGAGCCCCTGGCCCAGGACCCCGCCTTCCTGGAGCGCTGGCAGGGGGTGCGTCGCCAGGCCAAAGAA
>Ga0114981_10003174_pt1 | contig 10502 bp, 8 predicted proteins | sample S_140806_MF_Meta_FD_87028 | JGI IMG/M metagenome (GOLD analysis project Ga0114981, IMG submission 87028) | Freshwater microbial communities from Lake Simoncouche, Canada to study carbon cycling - S_140806_MF_MetaG | ecosystem: Environmental > Aquatic > Freshwater > Lake | place: Lake...
AGGATCTGCATGTGATCCCAACCGATGGGTGTGATGACGCTGACGACGGGCGTGATGGCGTTCGTGGCATCGAGACGGCCACCGAGGCCGGTTTCGAGCACGATCCATTCGAGGCCGCGCTGCGCAAACCAGTCGAGGGCAAGGGCGAAGGCCAGTTCGAAGAAGGTCGGATGCGGATCCCAGTCGCGAACGAGATCGCGAAGACGAGCGATACCGCTTTCGATCTCCTCGGGCGAGATCAGGCGCTCGGCATCGCGGATGCGTTCGCCAAAGTGAATGAGGTGCGGCGAGGTGAAGAGGCCGGCGTTGATGCCCGCGACCTTCAAAATGGAATGGATGAAGGCACAGGTGCTGCCTTTGCCGTTTGTGCCAGCCACATGGATGAACTTCATCCCTGCACGCGGCAGGCCGAGCTCGCACAGCAGGCGGTGAACGCCGTCCAGGCCGAGCTTGATGCCGAAAAGCTGCGTGGTGTAGAGCCAGTCGAGCTGCGGTTGAGGAGCTGTCTTCATGCACCGCCGATGGCATAGCCCACACCGCGCACGGTGCGGAAGAGCTTCTTGTCGTAATCTTTATCGATCTTCGCCCGCAGACGCTGGATATAGACCTCCACGAGATTCGTCTCCGGGTCCATGTTGTAACCCCAGACGTGCTCGTAGATTTGCATGCGGCCAAACACGCGGCCGGGACTGCGCATCAAATGTTCCAAAAGCTCGAACTCACGCGTGCTCAGCTCGATCTCGACACCAGCGCGGGTCACTTTACGAGCCAGCAGATCCATGGCGAGGTCCTCCACCCGGATGAGATGGTTTGCCTCGCCCGCTTTCCGCCGTGCCACGGTGCGTAGGCGGGCGGCGAGTTCCTCGACGAAGAAGGGCTTCGTCATGTAATCATCCGCGCCGAGATTCAGGCCCTCGATTTTCTCCGGCAGTGTGGTGCGGGCGGTGAGGAGAATGACGGGAACGGCGTTCCGCTTCTCCCGCAGGCCACGGAGGATGCTTAGCCCATCGCGGCCCGGCACCATGATGTCGAGCACGAGGGCGTCGTAAGGTGTGCTGGTGGCCATTTCCCATGCCTCATCTCCATCGCTCACGGCATCCACCTGGATGCCCTGCTCTTCGAGGCCTTTTTTGGCGAAGGAGAGGAGCTTGGTTTGATCTTCGAGGAGAAGGATGCGCATGGGGCAAGGTTTCGAGTTTCAGGTTTAAAGTTCAAGGCTTAAAGTTTGGCATGATGAAGTCCTTACCGCTCTTTTTTGCCTGCCTGCTCGCCACGTCATGCCGGATGCTGGCGCAGGACTTCGCCGCTGCGGAGGTTTACTCGGTCAAAACCGGCGGCCTGGCCTTTCTCGTAAAGGTGAATGGCAAAATCGTCCGCGAAACCTACTCGAACGGCGGCGGCAAAGACATCCCGCAGAAGATCTATAGCTGCACGAAAGCCTTTTGGAGCCTCACCGCCCTCGTGGCTGCCGAGGAAGGTCTTTTGAAGCTCGACGAGCCGGTGGCGAATACGATCACGGAATGGGCGGCGGACAAAACGAAGAGCCAAATCGTCATCCGCGACCTGTTAAACTTCACCAGCGGCCTCTCGCCGATGCCGGAGCTGCATGACAACGATCACCCGGACCGCACGAGCGCCGCGCTGAAGGCCCGCAGCCTCGCCCAGCCGGGTGACAGGTTCTTCTACGGCCCGGCGAGCCTTCAGGTGTTTCACGAGGTCCTGGCGAAGAAGCTCAAAAAGAAGTCGCCCACTCGGTTTCTCGAACGCGAGGTACTTTCGCCGCTCGGCCTCGGCTCACAACGCTACCTTCCCGATGGCACCGGCGCTCCACTGCTAGCTGCTGGCTGGATGCAAACGGCCCGCCAATGGAGCGCCATGGGACGTGTGATCCTCGAAAAGGGCGAGCCGGTGCTCGACGAGGACGATGGCTTCTTCGCGGAGGCGCTGAAAGGTGGCAAAGCAAACGAAGCCTATGCCTTCGGCTTTTGGAACAACCACGCCGCCGGCTCGAAATCCGGCCGCGAGATCGACGTGGAGACCCTGATGGAGCGGAAACTCATGAGCCAATCCTGGCGGAACATCTGCCTGAGCAAAACCGCCCCTGCTGAACTCGTCGCCTGCATTGGCAGCTACGGCCAGCGGCTTTACGTCGTGCCGTCGAAGAAGCTCGTCATCGTTCGCCTTGGCAAAGGCGGCCAGTTTAAGGATGCGCCGTTCTTGAAGGCGCTGTTTGGCACGAAATAGATCCGCCAAAACGCCACCACACGGCTCTTGCTCATTCTCCAAACCGCCCTAGTCTCGCCGCCCTTATGCTCCGAGCCGGTATCGTCGGCCTACCGAATGTAGGCAAATCCACCCTCTTTAACGCAGTCACCCGCACCCGAAAGGCGGAGGCTGCCAACTATCCCTTCTGCACCATCGAGCCGAACACCGGCGTCGTGACGGTGCCGGATGAGCGCCTCGCGGTGCTCTCGAAACTCTCCGGCTCCTCGAAGCTGATCCCCGCCGCGATTGAATTCGTGGACATCGCAGGCCTCGTGAAGGGCGCCAGCCAGGGTGAAGGTCTCGGCAACAAGTTCCTCAGCCACATCCGCGAGGTGGACGCCATCGTCCACGTCGTGCGCTGCTTTGAAAATGGCGACATCACGCACGTCAGCGGCAGCATCAATCCCGTGGCGGATATCGAAGTGATCAACACCGAGCTCATCCTCGCGGACATGGACGCCATTCAGCGCCGCAAGGACAAGGCCGAGAAGAATGCCAAACGCGGCGAAAAAGAAGCGAAAGCCGAGGTGGCCATCTGTGAGAGGCTGATTCCGCATTTCGACGCCGGAAAACCTGCCGTGACGCTCGAAATGACCGATGACGAGCGCAAGCTGGTGAAGTCCTTTTTCCTGCTCAGCTCGAAGCCCTGCATCTTCGCCTGCAACGTGTCTGAGGACGATCTGGCATCTGCTTCGAACGATCCCGACAACCACCCCTTCGTCGGCAAGGTGCGTGAATATGTGAAGCATGCCCACGAAGCCAGCGCCGTCGTCGTGAGCGCCGCCATCGAGAGTGAGCTGATCGATTTGAGCGAGGAAGAATCCAAAGCCTACCTCGCTGACATCGGCGTGACGGACAGCGGCGTCTCCCGCCTGATCAAAGGCGTGTATGACCTCCTCGGTCTCCAGACTTACCTCACCACGGGTGAGAAAGAAACCCGCGCTTGGACCATCGTGAAAGGCATGAAGGCCCCGCAAGCGGCCGGCGTCATCCATGGCGACTTCGAACGCGGCTTCATCGCCGGTGAAATCGTGCCTTACCATGACCTCGTGGAACTCGGCTCCTACGCCAAGTGCCGTGAGAAAGGCAAACTCCGCATCGAAGGCAAAGAATACGTCATGAAGGACGGCGACGTCGTCGAGTGGCGTTTCAATGTGTGATGCCTATTTTACCTCACCATGCTCGCCGTTTGAGCGAGCACATCGGCGAAGGGAATGCGGTCGAGCAGACCGAAACTGGCATGGCGGCCGAGGCGTTCGCGGCTGGTGGCGGGGCTGGTGAGGCCGCACAGGAAGCGGGCGAGCTGGCGGGAGTTCCTCAAGGAAGGATGCTTCTCACGCAGCAGTTCGTGAATGGCGGCGACGTGCTCGGTGGTGATGGGCGGCGTGGTGGATTGGGGGATTTCGCGGGGTGTATCCATCGCGAGGCCTTTCTCGCGTTCTTTGCAGCTCGTGCAGGTGCCGCAATCGGCGTCCATCGTTTCACCGAAGTAGTTCAAGAGCCACTTCGTGAGGCAGCCGCGATGCTCGGCGAGTTCGAGGACCTGGCGCAGACGCTCGACATCGCGGCGTTCGCGGTCGGCGAAGAGCTGCTGCATCTTTTGCGTGATCTCTTTGGGATCGCGGCGGTGGGCGTCCTCGCTGAGGCGATACTTCTGACGGCTGCCGCTGGGCTTCAGCTCGATGTCGCCGGATTCTTGAAGCCAGGTGAGAGCTTTCATGATGCGGTCGCGAGGCTCTTCCAGGGCAGTGGCGGCTTCGTCGGGGTTGAGCGTGATCCATTTGGTGCCGCGTTTGCCGACAGAGAAAAGACGGCGCAGGAAGGCCTGGCGCTCGGCTTTGTGCCCGGCGAGCACGCGTGGCTCGGGCTGGAGAAAGCGGAACTGATAGCTGGCGTAAAACGTGCCGAGCGGGCGGAGGATGCCATCGAGTTCGAGATTCGTGATGACCGTCTCGATGACGAGCGGGCGAATGTCGGTGGCGTGCGAGAGATCATACATCGACACATCGAATTCGCCGCCGCCGAGCAGGAGATGATCGAGGAGCTGGCGGATGGCCTGCGGCGTGGGGGTATCGCCAAAGGTGAAGTTTTCCAGCACGATGCAGTCATCGGCGCAGGCGAGCATTTCGCAGACGGATGTCTTGCCATCGCGTCCGGCGCGGCCAGTTTCCTGCGAGTAGTTTTCGAGGGTCTTCGGGAGGTTGTAATGATAGACGGCGCGGATGTCCGCTTTGTCGATGCCCATGCCGAAGGCGATGGTGGCCACGATGACATCCGTCTGCCCGCTCATGAAGGCATCCTGCGCGGCGTGCCGATGCTCATCCGCCAAGCCCGCATGGTAGGCGAGGGCATTCACACCGCTCTTTTGAAGATGCGTGGCGACGTGCTCGGCGGTGTTTTGCAGCGTGACATACACGATGCTGGGCACCTTGCGCTTCAGCAGCAGCTTCGTGAGCACGGCGAGGCGTTGCTGCGCCGTGCTTGGGGTGATGCGGAAGTGTAGATTGGATCGCAGGAAGGAGGTCTGCACATGATCGGCCTGCGCGATGTCGAAGGCCTTGCGGATGTCTGCCGCGACGGAGGGCGTGGCGGTGGCGGTGAGGGCCAAAACGGGCCGGATGCCGAGTTCACGAGCCACATGGGCGAGGCGGAGGTATTCCGGGCGGAAGTTGTGCCCCCACTCGGAGATGCAGTGCGCTTCATCGACGGCCATCATCGAGATTTTGAGCTGCTTGAGCCGCTCGACGAAGTTTTCATTCATGAGCCGCTCGGGGGCGATGTAGAGCAGCTTTAGTGTGCCGTTCCGCATGTCGTCAAAGACCTGCATGGCCTCCGCGGCACTCAGCGAGGAATCGAGCCGGGCGGCGGCGATGCCACGGGCCTTCAGCGCCTGCACCTGATCCTTCATCAGGGCAATGAGCGGCGAGATGACGAGCGTGACGCCGTCCATGAGCAGCGCCGGAAGCTGGTAGCAGAGGGATTTGCCCGCGCTGGTGGGAAAAAGGGCCAGCGCACTGCGCCCGGCGAGCAGCGCCTGCATGACCTGCTCCTGGCCGGGGCGGAAGGCCGCATGGCCAAAGTGCTGTTTCAGGGCGGCGTGGAGATCGTGAGGCATCAGGAGGGCGGAGTGTGGCAGGCGCGAGAGGCCACCGCAAGATTCGATGACAAAAGCAAAGGCTGAGCGTGACAGACTGGAGGCAGGCGGCTAGGATTTTCACGAATACCGCTCCCGTGAACCTTCCCACATTCATCCTTCGTCTTCGCTGGCTGGCGCCCTCGGCATTTTGCCTCCTGACTTTGGCTGGCTGCGTTCCGACGAGTGATTATGAGGCGCTGCAAAAGGAGAATCAGGAACTGCAAAAGTCCGTGGATACGCTGAACGTACAGATCCGGCAGATGCATGCGCAGTTGCTCATGGCGCAGCAGCAGCAGGCACAGACCGTCGAACTCCAGGCTAGGCTGGAGCAGGCCAAAAAGGAGGCAGCGGATAAGGAGGAGGAAATGCGCCAGCTCCAGCAACGCTGGGAGAAATACAAAGGAGACCGCCGCAAAGCCCTCGTCGGCAAGCAGTTCAGTGAGATCGCCCTGGGAGACGGCCGCGTGCTAAAAAACGCCGAGATCACCGGCATGGTGGACGATCAGCTTGCCATCCGGCATGAGAATGGATTCACCAAGGTGGCACTAGCTCTCGGGGGGGACGAAATCCGCTGGCTGGCCTGTTTTGATGTGGAAGAATCGGCGGATAACATGCGTATCGCCCGCCTGGGTAAGGCGAAATCCCTCGGTGCTCAGCTCGATGCCTCCCGCAAGCCACAACCCGGCGCGAGCAGTAGCTCAACGACAACCAAACCTGCCTCGCAGGAAGAGGCGAAGGCGCTGCGGAAAGCCATCGAGACCCAGCGAGCGGCCTTGAACCAAGCCTACAATCGCCTGGCTACCAAGCACCCATCAGCGCTACGCGGAGCGCACTGGAATGGCGCCCGCCCGGAGGATAGCGGCCTGATCAATGTTTTCGCCGAGCGCCGTGCCGTGCTCGGTCTCGGCGAGCTCGATAGCCTCGCCGCCTCCATCAAGGCAGGTCTGCGCAAGCTCCACGACCTCGAATTCGTCTCTCCCTGACACGTCCAACCAATGAAAACAGCCATCATCGCCCTCGCCACGCTCAGCGTGGCCGCCGCCACCGCCTCCGCCGTGGATTACGCCAGCCAGATCGTGCCTATCTTTCGGGCGAAGTGCTACGAGTGCCATCACACCAGCAAAAAGGTGAAGGGTGATGTCGATCTCGCGGACGACAAGATGCCCGAAAGCATTGGAGCCGGAAAGCACATTGTGCCCAGTGAGCCGAAGAAGAGCACCATGCTCATCTACTGCACGCTACCTGACGACGATGAAGATGTGATGCCACCCAAGGGCAAGAACCGCCTCAGCCCCACCGAGCTGAAGATGCTCGAAACCTGGATCACCGAAGGAGCCAGCCTGACCGGCGGCGCGGCACCCGCTGCCGCAGCGCCCACCGCTGGCGGTGCTCAAAAATGGACCAGCACCGATGGCAAAGTCATCGACGCCACTTTCGTGCGATTGGAAGGTGACAACGTCGTCCTCACCGTCACCGCCACGGGCACCACGTATGCCGTTCCTCTCGCCCGCCTTTCTCCAGAGAGCCAGGCGCAGGCCATGGCGGCGAAATGATCTGCCCGCTCGAGACACCGTTCCGCCGCGCCATGGAGTAAAGTCTTTTCTCGTGAACCGCCGCGCCCTCATCACCTCCTCACTCGCCCTCGCCGGAGCCTCCGCCCCGCCCGCAGCGCTCTCGCGGCGGAAGCGCCTGGGCATCGTCATCCATTCCTACTGGAAGCGCTGGCACGGCCGCTACTCCAGCCTGAAGCAGCCGCCCTTCACCACGCCGCTCGATGTGCTCGATCATGTGCGCAGCCTCGGTGCAGGCAGCCTTCAAATCGGCGTCGCAGACTGGAACCGCGAGCTGGCGGGCAAAGTGCGCCACACCTGCGAGTCCTACGGCATGAAGCTCGAAGGCAGCATCACGCTTCCCAAGAACGAGGCGGATGTCGCCCGCTTCGAGCAGGAGCTGCGCCTCGGCAAAGAAGCAGGTGCCACCATCTTCCGAAGCTACATCGGCGGCAGACGCTATGAAGACTTTGCCTCCCTCGATGCCTTCAAGGCCTTCAAAGAGGCCGCGTGGCGCTCCATGCAGCTCGCCGAGCCCTTGGCCCGCCGTCATCGCGTGCGCATCGGCATCGAAAATCACAAAGACTTCCATGCTGCCGAGCTCGTCGAGATGCTCACCCGCCTCTCCAGCCCTCAAATCGGCTGCGCCATCGACCTCGGCAATTCCATCGCCCTACTCGAAGACCCCGTCGTCGTCGTCGAGGCCCTCGCGCCCTTCGCCGTCACCACGCACATCAAAGACATGGCCGTTCAGGAATACGCCGATGGTTTCCTGCTCTCCGAAGTGCCGCTTGGTGAAGGCATCCTCGATCTTCCGCATCTTTTAGGCCTCATCGAAAAGGCCAATCCCGAGGTCGAGCATCATCTCGAAATGATCACCCGTGATCCACTGGAGATTCCCTGCCTTCGAGAAAGCTACTGGGCCACCTTCCCCGACAAGCCGGCCACCACGCTCGCCCGCACGCTCTCGATGGTGAAGGCCCGCAAAGCCGAAAAACTTCCCTCCGTGAAAAACCGCAGCCTGGAGGACCACCTCGCCTTTGAAGAAGAAAACATCGTGAAGTGCCTCAAGCATGCCGGCGAGAAGCTCGGCTTCGACAGCGTCCAGGTGCGCAGGCCCTCCGCGAAGGAAGAGAAGTAAGCTGTGGCAAGGATGCGCTTGCGCCGGGCGTTGAAGCCGTGAATCTCGCCCCGCATGAAAACCATTCTTTTCGCCCTCCTTGGCACGCTCACCGCCACTCTAGCCGATGACGTGCCCGGATTGAAGACCCTCAAAATCGGCGATCCCGCGCCCGCCTTTGAACTCATCGGCATCGACGAGGAAAAACACTCGCTCGACGAGTATGCGAAGGCGGAATTGCTCATGATCGCCTTCATCAGCAATCACTGCCCCACCTCCCAGGCCATCGAGTCGAGACTCAAAAAGCTCGCCGCCGATCACAAAGGCAAGATGCAGGTCGTCGCCATCAATCCAAACGATCCCGCCGCCCTCCGAGCGGACGAACTCGGCTACTCGAAATACAACGACAGCTTCCCGGAGATGAAAAAGCATGCCGCCGAGCAGAAGTTCACTTTCCCCTACCTCTTCGACGGCGAGACCCAGGCCATCGCCAAAGCCTATGGCTGCCTCGCCACGCCTCATGTCTTCCTTTTCGACAAGGAACGCAAACTTCGCTACCAGGGCCGCTTCGATGACTCACGCTATGCCGATGATGCCAGCGTCACCGCACCCGATGCCAAGAACGCCGTCGAGGCTCTGCTCGCTGGCAAAGACGTGCCCGTGGCCCAAACGAAACCGCATGGCTGCTCCACCAAATGGATCGAGAAACGCCAGGGCGTCGCCTCCGACAACGAGAAGTGGGAAAAAGGCAGTGTCGAGGTCGAAACCATCACGCCCGACGGCATCGCCGAGCTGCGCAAGAACGCCACCAAGAAGCTCCGCCTTTTCAACGTGTGGGCCACCTGGTGCGGACCCTGCGCCGAGGAGTTTCACGAGTTCGTCACCACCCAGCGGAAGTTCGGCCTGCGTGACTTTGAGTTCATCAGCATCAGCATGGATGATCCGAAGACCCTCGCCGACGTGAGAACCTTCCTCGAAGAGAAGAACGCCATCGTGCATGACCGGCTAAAACCCTCCCTCAAAGCCGAGGGTCGCAAAGGCAATGCCTACGTCTTCGAGGGCGCCAGCCACGATGAACTCATCAAAGCCCTCGACCCCGAATGGCCCGGCCCCATCCCCCACACCATCCTCGTCGCCCCCGGCGGTGAAGTCGTCTTCCGCCACAACGGCGAGATCAACGGCGAAGAACTCCGCGCCAAAATCCTCGAAATCCTCGGCCACTACTGGCTGCCGGAGACGAAGTAAAATTTCAGGTTTAACATGCCTCCCAAGGCTTCGATATGGAGGTTGGAGTCTAGGCTTTAGCCGACTCTTGGACCTCTCACACCATCTCAAACGGTCGGCTAAAGCCTAGACTCCAACTTCTGAATTCGACACTCATTCCCCGTCCCCATCGCCGCCATCATCCTTGCTGGGAAATGGCCTAAACTGAGACGCGGTAGCGTCCTGGAGTGCTCCAGACCTCTGGAGCTTTTCGCAGGCCGCCAGACGCTCGAAAGCGCCGGAGGACCGGCGCCGTCCAGGACGCTATCGCGAATCTCGTATCACTTCTTTGGGATTCACCCGATCCTCAAAAAATATCCGGCTCCGGCACCGCCGGGCCGTGCTGGAGGAAGTCGAAGTCCGCACCTTGATCCGCCTGCGTGACGTGTTCGACGTAGAGCTTCGCATAGCCACGGTGATAACGCGGTGGGGCGGGTTTCCAGGCGGCGCGGCGTTTTTCCAGCTCCTCGTCGCTGACGTGAAGGTGCAGTTTACGATTCGGGACATCGAGTTCGATGAGGTCGCCGTTCTTCACGAGGGCGAGCGGACCACCCACAGCGCTTTCGGGGGCGATGTGGAGCGCACAAGCGCCGTAGCTGGTGCCGCTCATGCGGCTGTCGCTCAGGCGCACCATGTCGCGGATGCCTTGCAGGATGAGCTTCTTCGGAATCGGAAGCTGTCCCCACTCCGGCATGCCGGGAGCACCCACGGGTCCCGCGTTGCGCAGGATGAGCACGGTGTCCTTGGTCACATCGAGGTTCATGTCCTCAATGGCGGCTTTCATCTCGGGATAGCTATCAAAGACCAGCGCAGGGCCGGTGTGCGTGCAGAGCTCTTTGGTCGCGGCAGCGTGTTTGATCACCGCGCCGTTCGGGCAAAGATTGCCACGCAGGATGGCGGTGCCGCCATCGGGCTGAAGCGGGTTTTTCGGCGTGCGGATGACGTCCTCGTTGTGAATGATCGCCTCGGCGATGTCTTCGCCCAAGGTCTTGCCCGTGATGGTGGGCACATCCGTGTGCAAAAGCTCCCGCATGCCATTCAGCAGCGCCTGGAGGCCTCCAGCCAGATAAAACTCTTCCATCAAGTATTTGCCCGCAGGCCGCAAATTCGCCAAAAGCGGCACTTGGCGGCTGATCTCATCAAATTTCTCCAGCGGAAGCGGAATGCC
>Ga0114981_10003177_pt1 | contig 10497 bp, 11 predicted proteins | sample S_140806_MF_Meta_FD_87028 | JGI IMG/M metagenome (GOLD analysis project Ga0114981, IMG submission 87028) | Freshwater microbial communities from Lake Simoncouche, Canada to study carbon cycling - S_140806_MF_MetaG | ecosystem: Environmental > Aquatic > Freshwater > Lake | place: Lake...
AGCAGGAGTGTTTGCCATGCGATTTTTGCCACACCTCACGCCCGGCGAAGGGTTCTTCATTGCTGCGTTGCGAAAAATTACGCCCGCCACTGCCTCACGCGCTAAGTCCAAATCGGTATTCAGTGCGCCCAACAATCAGGAAAAGGCATGCCTGCAACGACTAGGTATTGCAAGTGAGGGAGTTGTGTTGGCTCCCGACGGTGAGCTCTATCAATCAGCATTTACACTTCCCGAATTGAATGCGATGGCTGTGAAACTTTATCTATTGCAACCGGGTGTGCGCATTGGCAAGGTGTTGCGTGGTGAGCTTATACCTGCACATGCACTTGCCCTTGCTCAACTGGAAGTGCTTTCGGATGCCCCGGTGCAGTTGAGCCAACAGCAAGCAATCACGTACCTGCGAGGTGAGTCCTTTGGCGTGGAGGCAGCATCGGGTTGGCATCGGGTTGCATATAATGATAGCGTGCTAGGTTGGATCAAGGTTATTGGTAGTCGCATCAATAATTACTACCCAAAAGAATGGCGTGTGAAGTTAAAGGAGTAACTACATTTGAAGTCACTATTGTGAGTTCCCTGGAAAACATACAGCAGCCGATTGCAAGCGAAATGGAGGCGTTTGAAGATTACTTCAAAACAGCCATGCGAAGTGATAATATGCTGTTAGACAAAATCACACATTACATCATCAAGAGAAAGGGGAAGCAAATGCGGCCCATGTTTGTGTTTCTTTCCAGCAAAGTGTGCGGAGAGGTTACTCCATCTACCTACACAGCCGCCTCTTTAATTGAGTTGTTGCACACAGCAACCTTGGTGCACGACGATGTAGTGGATGTTGCCAATACGCGCCGTGGTTTTTTCTCAATCAATGCACTCTGGAAAAATAAAATAGCCGTTTTAGTGGGCGATTATCTGTTGTCGCGCGGACTGCTCATGAGCGTGGATAAAGGCGAGTTTCAGCTACTGCGCATCGTTTCAAACGCAGTGAAGGAAATGAGCGAAGGCGAATTGCTCCAGCAAGAAAAATCGCGTTTGCTGAACATCACGGAAGAGGTTTATTACGAAATCATTCGTCAGAAAACGGCGTCGCTCATTGCGGCTTGTTGTGAAAGCGGAGCTTCGGCGGCAGGAGCAAATGAGCTGGATGTAAAACGCATGTACGATTTCGGATTGAATGTCGGTCTTGCATTTCAGGTAAAGGACGACTTGCTCGATTACGGATTCGGCGAGAAGATCGGAAAGCCAATTGGAATCGATATCAAGGAGCGAAAGCTCACACTGCCGTTGATAGTAGCTATGCGCAACGCACAGCCTGCCGAGCGAAAGGAGTTGATGTCTATCATCAAGAAGCACAACACCGATGGTGTGAGGGTGAAGCATTTGGTTAATCGTGTTGTGGAGTTGGGTGGCATTGAATACGCGCACAACAAAATGAATCAATACCGCGACTTGGCTATTGATGCTTTGACTCACTTTCCTGAGAGCGCAGCGAAACGATCACTGATCGAGTTGGTACATTATACAATTAACAGGAAGAAATGAGATTTTTACTCTTCTATTCGTTGGTGGCTTTGTTTGCAGCCTCCTGTGGTTCCGCTGAAGTGAAGCAAGCGGCCGACGCTCCAAAACCATTTCAAATTGATGGCACGGAACAGCAGGTATTGAAATCATTCGATGACGGAAAGGTCAAGTCGGCTGTTTATATCGACACTCAATCCCGAAAGAAGGTGGCTGAAGTTGAATTTCATCCAAACGGACAACCCAAAATTGATAAGCGTTTCAGGAATGATACGCTGCAGGGCGAGTCTTGGTGTTATTACGATAATGGAAGCCCCTGGAGTTTAAATACTTTCGATGCCGGGTTGAATCAAGGACTGTATAAGACCTGGCATGAGAACGGCCAGCTCTACATTCAGGGTCAATTCGAGCGTGGTCAGAAATCCGGAGAGTGGTTTACATACTACGCCAATGGAAGCCTCAACACACGCGGTTTTTACCGCAACGATGAGAAGGTCGGGGTTTGGAATTCCTACAATCTCGAAGGCACCATGAAGCGCGAGCAAGACTTCGGATCCGGTAAAAGCCAGTAGTATCATTTTTAACACACCGTTGTTTGAATCCCTTGAATCTCACCCTTCAAGGAGTGGGCGTTCTCAATAATTTACGGTGCAAATCGTTCAAACGTCATGTATAAAATTGTTCTGTTCGTGGCGTGCATGCTATGCACTTGCGCTGCTTTCGCCATCGGCGAAGAACTTACCCGTCAGGAATATATTGATACCTGGAAAGAGGAAGCAGTCTATCAAATGGCCACCCATGGCATTCCCGCAAGTGTTACGCTTGCGCAAGGAATCTTGGAGAGCCGCGATGGCAATAGCAGATTAGCCAAGGAAGGCAATAATCATTTTGGTATTAAGTGTCACTCCGGTTGGGAGGGCAAGCGCATCTATGAGGATGATGATGCGCGTAACGAGTGTTTTCGTCAGTATCGAAACGGTCGTGAATCGTTCGATGATCATTCGGATTTCTTGAAAAAGCCTCGCTATGCTCAATTGTTTGAGCTCGAAATGACGGATTATAAGGGTTGGGCCAAAGGGCTGAAGGAGTGTGGTTATGCGACCAGCCCGGAGTATGCCAAGTCGCTCATACGCATTATCGAGGAAAATAATCTTCAGCAATACGACGAGCAGGGCCTCATCTATACAAAGCGCAACGAAGTTCCGGATCGCAAGGATGCAACACCCAGTGCCCGACTGCCAATTGCGCAAGAGAAAAAACAAAGCAAGCGAGCCGGAAACCGATCTACCGAGGATCGTCAGGAAATCACACTGGCTGGAAACCACGAAGTACAAGTAAGCGACAATCGCATCAAGTATGTGGTTGTTCGTGAGGGCGACACGCGCGAATCGATTGCGCGTGAGATCGACTTGAATGTATTAATTCTAAATCGCTTCAACGACTTCAGCTCGAAAACATCCTTGAAACCGGGCGACATCGTATATCTCCAACCGAAGCGCACGAAGGCTGCACAGGATGAACACCTTGCAGTAGAGGGTGACACCTGGTTTTCAATTTCGCAAAAGCATGGCATAAAGTTGAAGCAATTATGCAAGTTGAACGGCGCTGGGCCCGATACCCCAATTGCCCCGGGAACGAGGGTGGTTATGAAAAAGAAGTAAATAAAAAAAGTCAACCAAAAGGTTGACTTTTTTGTTGCCCGACCAGGATTCGAACCTAGACAAACTGAACCAAAATCAGTTGTACTGCCATTATACTATCGGGCAAGAACACTTTTGTTCAAAGCGGTTGCAAATTTAATACGCCTTTTCGGATAAACAAGCACTTGCGCTTACTTTGTCGAACAAATTTTTATTCGTGAAAATTCTAGCAAATTATATCAAGGGAACGCTGACAGAGCCTGTCAATGGCCGTTATCTCGATAATATCGACCCTTCAACCGGCTTGGTTTACAGCAAGATTCCTGCAGGCGATGCAGCTGATGTGCAGTTGGCCGTTGAGGCTGCCGGGCGGGCTTTCGCATCCTGGTCGCAGATGCCCGCTGCCGACCGTTCGAGCATTCTGGTTCGTTTGGCCGACCTGATTCATGAGCACCGGGAGGCCTTGGCAGAAGCGGAATGTGTTGATAATGGCAAGCCGCGTTCACTGGCCGAGCAAATGGATATTCCAAGGGCCGAAGACAATATCCGGTTTTTCGCAACCGCCATTCTACACTGGAGTTCAGAGGCGCACATTATGGAAAATCGCGCAATCAACTACACTAATCGCAAGCCAATTGGTGTGGTTGCGTGCATTTCGCCCTGGAACCTGCCGCTCTATTTGTTTACCTGGAAGATTGCTCCTGCTTTGGCAGCGGGCAACTGTGTGGTGGCCAAACCCAGTGAAATTACTCCGATGACGGCCTTTCTTTTTTCGAAGCTTTGCATAGAAGCCGGATTACCGGCCGGGGTGCTCAACATTGTGCACGGGTTGGGCTCAGAGGCAGGCGACGCATTGGTGAATCACCCGCGCGTAAAGGCTGTTTCATTCACCGGTGGCACAGCTACCGGCGCACGTATTGCTGCGGCAGTAGCTCCGAAATTTAAAAAGCTTTCGCTGGAATTGGGAGGAAAAAATCCTACCATCATTTTCGACGACTGTGATTACGATAAAATGCTGCGCACAACCTTACGTGCTGCATTTGCAAACCAGGGTCAGATTTGCTTGTGCGGATCACGCATCTTGGTTCAGGAATCGTTGTACGATCGCTTCGCGGCTGATTTTACGGCCAAGGTGTCGGCAATGAAGGTTGGCGATCCGATTCTAACTGAAACCCGCACGGGCGCAGTTGTGAGCGAGGCACATATGAATAAAATCTTATCCTACATTGAGCTTGCAAAGCAAGAAGGCGGCACTGTCTTATGCGGTGGCAAGCGTGTTGTTGTTGAGGGGCGATGTGCGGGTGGATTCTTCGTTGAACCAACGGTTATTGCAGGACTCGGCCCCGACTGTCGCACCAACCGTGAAGAGATATTCGGCCCGGTTGTGACCATTCAATCGTTTCGCGATGAGGAGCACGCATTGCAACTGGCCAATGCTACGGAGTATGGACTCGCAGCATCGCTTTGGACATCGGATGTGACGCGTGCACATCGTTTTTCAGCTCAGTTGGAAACCGGCATCGTATGGGTAAACACATGGCTGCTGCGCGATTTACGCACGCCGTTCGGAGGCGTGAAGCATTCGGGAGTTGGCCGCGAGGGCGGATGGGAGGCGCTGCGATTCTTTACCGAACCACAAAATGTTTGTATAGAACTGTAATGAAAAAAGGCCTGAAGAAATCTCAGGCCTTTTTTATATCGTATCGGAATAATTATTCCGATTTTCCTTTGTAACCATTCAAGAAAAACCAACCGATTTTGCGGTTGAACCAGTTTTCGAAGCTTGATAAATAGTGAATAATCATGTCATTAATGATTTTTTGCCGTAGCGTTCATATTCAGTTTACAAGATGCTAAACGTAAGGCAACGTAAAATGTTTCGTAATGAGATTAATCACCCGTTAGCTGTTGAAAACCATGGCGTTGGTCAATCACGCAATCGGTAGTGTTTGCCGGGCATTACCCGTATCAATCCCTCGAACTCCAGTTGAAGCAGTGTAGCATTCAGAACCCCCCAGCTCAGCTGTGTGGTGGCGAGCAAGTCATCGAAAAGCGCATTCGGATTGTGTTGTATTGCATTTAGCAGGAGGTTGGAATTCGCATCCCTATGCTCTGAAAAGATGAGTTGAGTTTGTTTTGGTACTGCCGGTTGATCCCATTGCAGGTAGTGCACCAGGTCATCAGCGGAGGTTAGTATTGCCGCAATGTTGTTCTTGATGAGTTTATGGCAACCCCTGCTGTAGACGTCCTGGATGCGCCCCGGTACCGCAAATACTTCTCGTCCATACGACTGTGCAATATGAGCCGTAATCATACTTCCTCCTTTCAAATCGGTTTGAACCACAACGGTGCAGTCTGACAAACCGGCAATGATGCGGTTGCGCATGGGAAACATTTCTGGAGCAATTACGGTTTGGCTCATAAACTCAGACACAATTCCACCGTTGGATTCCATCCGGGTAGCTAGCGGTTTATGTATGGTAGGATAGATGCGGTCTAGGCCATGGGCAACGCAAGCGACAGTTGGAAGGTTGTATTCAACCGCAGCTGCGTGCGCAGCAGCATCAATGCCATGAGCCAATCCGCTTATAATGGTTGGCTTGAATGCAGTAAGGGCTTCAATGAGCAGTTTGCAAAAGTTCTTCCCGTATGCATCGGCTTTGCGAGTACCAACAATACTAATGGCTTTTGCGGGATTCCAATCAAGATTGCCTCTTGCGTATAGAATGAGCGGACTGTCGTCGCATTGCCGGAGGCGGTCGGGGTAGTGCTGGTCTGCCCATGTGGCAACTCTGATTCCTTCACGAAGTATATAAGTCACTTCCTTTTCCGCCCGCTTCAAATCGGCCTCACCAATGGATGCGGCGGTTACACGACCAATATCGGGAATGGAACAAAGCCTGTTGGCCTTTTCTCGGAATACAGCCTGAGCGCTCCCGACATGTTTTAAAAGTGATTTTGCCTTAACCGGCCCTAGACCGTTGATGTTTGATAAGGCAATTAAATAGAGCAATTCATCATGCATAGCCAATGCAGCGTGGATTCATGGTTGAACCACCATGCCACAAAGCTGGATTGCATAAAATGGAATATATGCTATTTATTCGTCTGGATGTACTGCTCAATAGCCATGCTCATGGAAGGAGCTTTAGGTGTCGGGGCCATCACATCAATACGGAGTTTGGCATCTTCTACTGCTTTCGCTGTAGATTGACCAAAGGCTGCTATTCTGGTTTTATCTTGCTTGAACAGCGGAAAATTCTTGAATAGCGACTCGATGTCGGAAGGTGAGAAAAACACCAGCATGTCATATTTCACGTCGGCCAAATCAGACAAATCACTGCACACAGTGCGATACATGACTGCCTTTGAATATTGGATTTTCTCTTTTTCGAGGGTGTCTGGAATACTTGGTTTCAAGATATCACTGCAAGGCAACAAAAACTTTTCGGTTTTGTGTTTGCGAATAGGCTCCATCAATTCTTGAAAGGTGCTGTGACCGAAGAATATTTTACGCTTGCGGAATTGAATGTATTTCTGCAGGTAATAGGCTATGGCCTCCGACATGCAGAAGTACTTCATGGTTTCGGGAATGGTTATACGCATTTCCTTCGCCAAACGGAAGTAATGATCGACAGCGTTGCGACTGGTGAAAATCACAGCGGTATGCTCTAGCACATCTACGCGTTGTTGGCGAAAATCAAGCGCTTCCAGCCCCTCTACGTGGATGAAAGGCCGATAATCAATCTTCAGCTTGTGCTTTTTCGCGAGATCAACATATGGGTTCTTTTCGGCACCCGGATCTTGCTGCGTGATCAGTATGGTCTTGACTTTTTCGGCCATTGTGAGATGCTGCTGTAGTTCGGTTTGTTTTCTGCTCAATTCGTAATTAACCATTTTATGCCCATGGCAGATGGCAAAATTTCGAGCGTGCAAATGTAGAAAAGAATGTAGAATGGTGTAACACCCGATTCAACAGCCGTAAGTAATGATCGAATAAGCCTGTAGGATATAGCAAGAAGTATGATTGCAGCACTTCCGACAATGATGCCCGCAGCCTGCTGCGTGGGGAAATACGCTATTGCCATCGCTAACGGAAACAGCAATAACCCAAGCATGCGATTGGTGAGGAAAACACTGTATTCGTATTCTGAAAGGCTAAAGTCTCCGGCACTTAAGACCGCTATGGAGCGCAGCACGATTCTTTTTAGAAGGTAAATCCCGAACAAAATTCCAACGAGCGATAGGTACGGCAAAACACCGTTGAGATTTATGTCGGGTCGGAAGTATTTGATGCCCGTATAAGCGATAATTCCTGCTTGCAAATAAAATACGGAGTTAAACAACAGGTTTGCGCGCGGCGTATTGGGTTCTTCGCGAATGGTTTGACGCATGGTGCGTATGTTCCACATGCTATTCCACAAACGAAAAATGCGCGCAGGATGTACTCTGCGTGTATAGGCAAGGCTTACCAATGTGAACAGAAAGACCAGTACCATCCAGTCTTCCGACAAATTAACGGCTTCTCTTAACGTTCCTTCAGGCATGTGCAATGCTTATCGAATCATTTTCAGGAAATTTATTTCGTTATCACTAAGGTGACGATAACGGCCTCGTGGTAAGTCGCGCTTGGTGAGCGACCCAAACATAACCCGGTCTACTTTTCTTACGGTGTATTTGAAGTGTTCGAATACGGCCTTTATGATTTTGTCTTTGCTGCTGTTAATGCGCAAGCCCACCTGACGAGGGTCGGCACCTACAAGGCTTATCTCATCAGCCTTTACAAAACCTTCTTCAAGGCGAATGCCCTCGCGAATGGCATCGATGTGCTCTCCGCGAATTTTTTCAAGGGTTTCGACGTGATACAGTTTTGGAAATCCGTTTTTCGGGGATGTAAGTCGGCGGGCCATTTCACCGTCGTTGGTGAACAAGAGCAACCCCGTAGTCATGCGATCGAGACGGCCAATTGGATAGATACGTTCTTTGCAAGCGCCTTCAATCAGGTGCATAACCGTCTTCCGCTCCAACGGATCTTCGCTGGTGGTGATGTAGTCTTTCGGTTTATTCAGAATAACGTATTGCAGTTTTTCGGGTTTTAGGTTTTTGTCGTCGTACTTCACCACGTCCACCTTCGGGTCTACCTTCATTCCCAATTCAGTCACAACTTTGCCGTTCACCTTCACCAAGCCCAGCTCAATCAATTTGTCGGCTTCGCGTCGTGAGGCTATTCCTGCGTTCGAGAGAAAGCGGTTTAATCGCATCAATCCATCGTCGTTTTTGGGCGCCGGATCCGCATTTCGCTTGCCTAGGTAATTGCCCCCTGAAGGACCTCGTGAAGGACCTCGTGAAGGTCCTCGTGAAAATTCACCACGTGAAGAACCGCCTCGTGACTTTCCGTCGCGTTCTTCTTTTTGTTCCCATGGTTTGGGCGCGCGTTTCGGTTTATCGGTCGGTTTGAACTCTGTTTTTCGAGTGGGTGCAGTGCGACTGGTGCCACGCGTGCCACGCTTCGACTCCAGTTCTCGCGGCTCCCTTTTGGGCTTATCAGAAGAAGGCTTACTTTTCTTATCGCTGCGAACATCTTTGTCGCGTTTGTTTCCTGAAGGTCGAGGCATAGTGCTAATTTATGCCGCGAAGGTACGGTGTTCTTAATGAGTTGGAAAGAACGCCTGCTCCAGATGCGTGATCTCGGTTTTACCTTCTGCATGAATGATGGAGACAATATCGAACCGTGGCTCCTCATCTACCCGATAGCACCTCAAATAGTAATCGGCACTCTTACAAATTTTACGCTGCTTAGCATAGTTAACGGCCTCCCAGGGAGCTCCGTAATCGGCACTGAAGCGGGTTTTAACCTCCACGAATACAATCGTGTTTTGCTTTAGAACGATCAGGTCGATTTCATAACGGGAATAGTGCCATTGTGTTTTTAAGACCCGATATCCTTTTTCTGTGAGGTAAGCGGCTGCAATTTTTTCACCCCAGTCACCCTTTTTTTTGTTTTCTGACTTGTTCATAGTGGGCTAAAATGCCAACGCTTCAGAAATCACTATATGCCTCCAAGGAATAATGAAGGGCTTATGACTTGGGTTAGAGCGAAATAAAAAATCCCCCAATGTCGGGGGATTTTCATGTATCAAGTGTCTTTCAGGGTGCGGGTTGATGTCCGCGCTTGTCTCTTATTTCAATGTTATCGAAGAGCTACCAATCATGTTGTCACCTTCGTAAATGTAAATTTTGTAATTCCCCTTCTTGTATTCGTAACCTTCACTGGCTGTGTAATAAATACAAACATCTGTATCCGTTTGCTGGTATTCTACTTCGCGGCTTTCACTGTATTGAACTTGTGCGCCGTTGACAGTAGTTGTTCCGGATTTTTTGCCTGTAAGTACTTGGCCATCCGGGCCTACAACTGCCATTTGCAGTACGCGGGTGCCTGGTTTGGCAATGCTGTTTTTGCGAATGTTGAAGCAAGACTTGATGGTTTCGGTCTTCGCTGCACGATCGGTATCAACCGATTTGCCCGAGTTGCGCTCGCGCAGAGCCAAGTTTTGGAATTCTCCGGCTGATAGAACCGATCCCTTAGCGTTCATCTCGCGCGAGGTGCTGAGCTCGCCTTCCAGCTCGCGGCCTTTGGCCTCAGCACTGTTGGCGCGACTCGATTCTGCATTGCGCTCTGCAGTGAGCTGAGCGTTTGCTTTGTTGAGTGAATCGATTTGCGCGATGTAGTTTTTCATGATTCCCCGCAAGGTTTCAGCCTCTGCCTTCAGTTTGCGTATGTCGTAGTCTTTGTTTTTAACCTTCTTGAGCAATGAAGCAAGTTCATTTTCTTGCTCATCTATTTTCGACTGCATCTCGGAATTGGTTACCGAGAGAGTGTCGTATTGCATTTTCATGCCTTCCAACTCCACCGCCAGATCTTGGCGCTCTGTGTCCAGGTTGGCGTACTCCTGAGATATATATACAATCTCCTTGTCTTTCTTGTTGAGGTTGTAGGCCATGATACCTACTGCACCCAATAGCACAGCGATAATGGCGATGTAGACTTTGTTGCTCATGTGTTTTTGATTTTAAAGTTTTCCTTGAATGAGCGAAGCTAGTTCGCACACGTGCGGTTTCTTGTGACTTTTCACTTACTTATCAAGATTGAATTGTGTAATTGCGCATCTCATAGCACGACACATTCTTTTTTTGTGCTTTGCCAAATAAAATGAAACCTTCTATATTTGCGCCCCGTTTTAAGTCTTCTCTTTGCGGTAACTTACATACAGGGTCCTGTGGCCGAGTGGCTAGGCTCAGGTCTGCAAAACCTGCTACAGCGGTTCGAATCCGCTCGGGACCT
>Ga0114981_10003178_pt1 | contig 10496 bp, 10 predicted proteins | sample S_140806_MF_Meta_FD_87028 | JGI IMG/M metagenome (GOLD analysis project Ga0114981, IMG submission 87028) | Freshwater microbial communities from Lake Simoncouche, Canada to study carbon cycling - S_140806_MF_MetaG | ecosystem: Environmental > Aquatic > Freshwater > Lake | place: Lake...
AAACCATGGATGAAGCCTTCGCATTGACACCCGCGCCGAGCGGGATAGTCAGCGGGGCCGACGGAGGCATCGCCGAGTTGATGACCTTCTGACCGGAGGCATTCGTCTCAGCCACCCAGCCGTTGACACGAAGACCCGTGGAAGGTGAGATCAGCGCACCGGTGCTGTCAAGATCGAACGCACCGTCACGGCTGTAGAACTTGCGGTAGCCGTCCGTCATGATGAAGTAGCCGTCACCGGAGATGGCCATGTCGGTCAGCTTGGAGGTGTTGCTCAGGACACCCTGGGTGTTGAGCTTGTCCACACCGGAGATGGCCATGCCGAGCCCGATCTGGATGCTGTCCTGTCCACCGGAGCCGATGGCCCCAGGGATTGAACCGCGGATGGTCTGGGCGAGCAACGTCTGGAACGTGACACGGCTGGACTTGAAGCCAGTCGTGTTGACGTTGGCGATGTTGTTGGAGATGACGTCCATCATGGTCTGATGGTTCTTGAGACCGCTGATGGCTGAGTTCATTGCGCGCAGCATGGGAGGTTCCTTCCAGAATGGTTCATGCGTGCTGCGTCGCGGAAGCGCGTGGTCCAGGCCCGCCGGATGTCATCCGGTCGTGCAAGCCTCCCTTGCGGGTCCAGCTGTTCATGGTCCTCGAGCTGCTGCGAAGCATCTGTAAAAAGTTGTGCTGGGCTGTGCGTGCCTTGGTCACGTATCCAGTGATGTCAGGCAGTTGGCGCATCCTTGCCACCGGCAATCACCACACTGTCGATCTGGGTGAAGACGCTGTCGGACATGCGGTCCGCCCCAACGGCCGTGATGACCGTCCGGTTCTTCACACTTACGACGAATGCGAGATCGTCGAGCAGGATGAGCGATTCCTTGCCTCCTTTAAGGCCAGCCTTGTCGACCGCGGCGGCCAGTTTGGCGAGTGACTCCGGTCCAAGTTCGACCGACGCCTGTGCCAACCGTTGCTGTGCGTGAGCCGAGAACCGAACCTGCGACACCGGTGGGACTTCCGGAATGGCGGGAATGGACGCGGGAACACCCATCGGCAGCACCGATGGAACAGCTAGGCTTTCCTGGAGCACCTGGTCGAACGCAAGGCCGATTTCCCCCCCGGGTTGCCCCGGGCGAGTCGCAGGGGCACGCTCTACCGGGGCGTTTCCCCGGCTTCGCGCAATGCCCAGTAGGCCTGCGTTCGCGTTGTAATCCGTCATGGTTCTTTGCACACGCTCTCATTCCGACTGCCCTTCCTGAGGCAGGCGGCTGGTGTCGCTACCCGATTGGCGCGGTGCCCTGTGTCGTGGTCGTGGTGCCGTTGGATGACGACGAGCTTCCCGTTCCTGAGACGGTGGCTGGTTCGCCCGGCATGAGAATCCTGGACACATCGCTGAGTGCCACCTCTTCGGTGCCAATGCGAAGCATCGGCTTGCCGCTGACCATGGTGACGGCTCGCACCTCGCCGGTGATGACGCCCTCAGCGCCGAATGCCTGAACTTGGCGACCGAGCAGGAGATTGGCATCAGTCATTTGCTGCGCTGTTGCGAGCTCCTGGATGCCCTTGTTGACCTGCTGCATCTGCTCGAGGCTGTTGAACTGCGCCAACTGGGCAATGAACTCCTTGTCCTCCATGGGCTTCATGGGATCCTGATTGCCCATCTGAGCGAGGAGAAGTTTCATGAAATCGTCTTTGCCTAGACCGTTGGCTGTGCCATCGAGGGATTGCTTGGCCTTGGCTGCCGATGTTGCGGCAGTCGAGGGGAGGCCGAGCTTGGCGCGCGTCGCGTCGTCAAGCAGTTTCGGCTTCGCCACAGTCCCAAGACCGGACCCGTTCAGCATTGAAGAGATTGGAGAGGGCATCGGCGCTCCTTGGTTTCTGGTTGCCCGGTTAGTCCGGACGACCAATGGTTCCCGGGTTTGTCACGGTTGCTGACGCCAACGCCCGGCGTCCGCCATACGCTCCAAGTCCCGCACTGACCCGCGATTGCACCCCGAGGGCACGCGTCACGCTTGAAATCGATTCCCCGGACGCGCGAAGGTTCTCGCTTCCGGCATCGGTTGCGGTCGGCGCTGCCAGCGGTGCCACCACTGGTTGCACGTCGAACGGTTGCCCGTTCTGATCGAAATAGACCCTGCCAAAGAAACTGTTCGCCCACTCGCGCCCGCCGTCGCCGGCTTCGGCTTGAGGTCCAGCCTGATCGGACCCCCTCTGGGCTCCCTGTTCTCCCTGCCGACTGGGCTGCCTGCCCGCCTGGTCATCAGTCCGCTCGCGCAGACCCACATCCATGCGCTCCAGTCTGAGTCCGGCCTCGCCAAGCGAAGCACGCAACTGGGGCAGCGCCGCCTCAAGCGCCTTGCGTGCCTCTGGGGTCGAGGTGGTGAGATCCACACCGATCGATCCCTGGCGCAGCGTAAGGCGAATGGTCAGTGGTCCGAGATTTTCCGGCGACAGCCGGAGAGTGAATTGGCGTGCCTCGCCCGCACCAGTCAGACGCGCAACACGCACGAGGACTGGGGCGACCTGATCATGCAACTCATCACCGAACGAAGTGCCCGGTGTGGTGCTGGTCGCGGACGCGACATCTGCCAGATTTGAACGCGCCGCCGACTGCACTCCTGAGCCGGTAACGCCTGCTGAACCGGTTGTGCCAGAACCAGTCACGGGAGCAGCCGGGGCCGCTTGGACGTCATCGCCGTCAACTGCCGACGCCTGAGCGCCTGCACCTGATGCGCCTGCCGCACCCGAAACAGCTGAGACCATCCCTGCCTGCAAGGTCGGTACGCCCTCTGCATCGCCCGAGGCAAGCCCCGGATCGGCGATACCAGACGCATCAACACCCGCTACCCGTTGGCCCGTCCCTGATGACGCAACTGGCGCCACGATTGGCACCACCGTCGCAACACCTGCCTCAGCCACGGCAATGACGGCCGCGCCTGACGCATCGGAAAGTGCTGCCGTTGCCGCCACCGGAGTGGCGGTGACTACGTCAGCAACCTCAGCCTGAGCCGCTGCGACCGAAGCCTGAGCGGGAGCGGTTGCCACTGGGGCCTGCGCCTCCTCGTCAGCCGCGGTTGCCAAGGCCGATGCCAAAGCGCCAAAGACACCTGCACCATCCAGTGACACGCCACCTGTCGCCAGGTCCGTCGGCACGATGGCCGTGGCGGAACCGTCGACGGTCAACGTGGCACCCATCTGGCGCAGCGCGACGAGCAAGCCGGCAAGGGACGCCTGATCGGAAGGAGTACCGGTCAGTGTGGGCATCTCCGGAATCGTGCCGTCAAAGGCACTCGTCAGGAGCATTCCCAGTTCAACCGTTCCCGATCCGCCAGTCATTGCCTCGGCGACCTGCCCCAGGAGAACCTGGATGGCATTCGACAAGGCAGGGGCCACTTCGGCGATAGCCGCGTCAATCGCGGCCGGATTGCCGGTCGCCACGGCCTGCTCAATGCGTTGGGACGCCGCGTCAACCGCGCCGGCAGCATTCGCCGGTGTCATGACGGGAGATCCACCACTTGAACGAGACTCGGAACCACCCGACGAAACGGTCGGATCTGGGCGCGCTGACGCCTGCACCGAAGCCTCACCTGCGCTCCGCGCCGCTGCGCTATCGGCAAGGCGATCCGCCGCGTCGGCCTTGACCTGCCGGGCGCGTTCAATCGCACGGGAGACCCGACCAACCGACCTCATCGCACTCGCGACGTCACGTCGGAGCGAACTGCTGCGAGACCGCGACGCATCCGACCCTTGGGAGCCGGAAGCTGGACCCGCCTGGGATATTCCCTCATTCGAGGGCAATTCGTGGGCGTTCGAACTGCCAACGGTTGCCTGTGGCGCCAGACCCGCCACAACGGCATCCCGGGTTTCCGACTGGCCTCGGCCGACCCGGGAAGAGACGATGCGCGCAAGCACGGAAGCAAAGCCCGGCCGATTCCCGGCGACCGAACCCAATCCACTACTTGGCGAACCTGTCGCGTCGCCACTTGCGGTCGCCGACTGCACACCACCCGGGCCAACGCCCGAGGCACCGCGCACACCTGAAACCGCCTGCAACGCACGAGCGGACAGCGCGCTCCCGCCCAACCCCGAGAGCGCAAGACTCTCATGGGCTGCCGAAGCACCCTTGCCCAACGATGGGACAGACCTGCCCATATTCGCTCCTTTTCGGATGCATGGCAATCGCAACGCCAGCGGCGCCACGGCTTGCCGGAACCAACCGACCATTTCCCAGGATGACCTGGCCGGTCTTCGACCCACGCATCTGTCCCTGTCCGCGTGGATCGCCCCCACAACCTATGGGGATCAGAACCGCTCAACCCGCAATCCCGGACGTGCCGGGATTGCTCCGGAGTGACCCAACTCTGATCCCGATAGACTCGTGTGCTTCTATTCAGTTATACCATACGCCCCGGCCATTCTGTCCAGCCATCGATTGCCGCGCTGACGCCGCTGGATTCCTCCGACGCCACACGCCAAGGCTTCCACCGAACATCAGATACAAGCTCCCTCTGGACAGCCCACAAAGGGCACCAGGCGCACATCCATGTCACCTGCGGTTTCCGCTTGTGCCATCCTTGGCATTCCGGGGGATACGTCGCACCTGCGATGCACCACCAACCGCACCATCCATGCAGCGGCCAGCCACTCCGCATCCTTGCGGACCAACGTCGCCTGGAGGTCGAGCCGGAGATCAGTTTCCCGACCTCAATCACCACCCCTGGACAACGCCACTTCCTTGCCACCGGCCATCCATGGCCACGCTTTGTCGCGTCCCGTCATGGGTTGACAACAATCCGGCACATCCCGGTCCCGGAAATTCGCGCGCTCTGCCCCCCAGCCGTCTCCGGCCTGGCAACCACGCTCGGGCCCGTCCCTCCATGGCCGGACCAGGGCTTCAATGCCCAAGTTGGGTGCGGACCATTCCTTCGGCCCGTCTACCCGGCTGGCACATCCTTGCGCCAGACCACGCCTGCCCAGCCGTCCGTGGCCGGGCAATCCATCGACATCACCAACACCACTCTGCGCCTGACAGGGCGCACCTGATGACATGCCAGTAAATCGTGCTGTGAAAAAACACTAGTAAGTGCTAGCGCCTGCCCTCGTAGATCGCCTGGCGCAACTGCGCGAACTTGAGGTTGGTGAACGTTGTCGCTGCCGAGAACTGAAGCTGTGTCTCTGCAAGGCGAACCATCTCGCGGTCCACGTCGACGTTGTTCCCATCGTTCCGGTACGTCAAGCCGTCCTGAACCTGGGACTTCGCCTGAACCAGTCCGACGTCCTGCCTCAGGGCCCCACCAGGCATGTGCGCGCCGTCAGTGACGGCCATCTGGAAGTCATCAGCAACCGGGCGGAGGACCGCCGCCTGCAGTTCTTGCTCAAATGTCACTTCCGCCGACTTGAAACCTGGTGTATCGATGTTGGCAACGTTGTTGGTAATCGCCTTGCTGCGGAGGCTCAAGCCGTCAAGCGCCTTGGTAATGGCGCCGAATGCATAGTCGTTGCGGATGAGATTTGGCATGGTTCAACTCCCCGTTCGTCTACGAGCCGGCCCGACGCAACTGGTCGCGCGTCTGAAGGACCTTGCGGACATAGTTCTGCGTCTCGGCAAACGGCGGCGTGCCTCCGTACTTCTCTACCGTTCCCGGACCCGCGTTGTAGGCAGCCAACGCCTTGGTCACGTCACCACCGAAGCGGTTCAGCATTTGCCGGAGATACCTGGCCCCACCGGTCGCGTTCTGCATCGGGTCAAAGGAGTCGGTGACCCCGACGGATCGCGCCGTGCCGTCCATCAACTGCATCAGGCCCTTGGCTCCGGCGTGCGAGACGGCGTTTGCATTGCCCCCCGACTCCACCTTTGCCACGGCGCGGACCAGGTCCGGATCAACCCCCTCACGGGCAGCGGCGGCCCTGAGTTCATCATCGAAGCGCCCGACCACCGGGTTGGCATACCCGGGACCGCGCGCAATGTCCCCGGCTCGGGTGGACGGCACCACTGCCATGGTGCTGTCCACCCGCGGCCGGATAGGGAGGGAGAAGGAAACGCCGAGGCGGCGGGCACGGTCAAGTGCCGCTTGCACGAACGTCGCGTGGATGGTCCGGAGTGCGCTGCCATCGCTCACCGGACCGGCGACGTCGTACGACCGTCTCGACAGGCTGTCCGAAAGTGGCCCTGTCGTTCCCATTACTGCATCCCTCCGACGGAAACCGTGAGCGACGGCATCGAACTGCCGGACTGCGCGGCCAACTGCCTCGCCTCCAGACCGTGCCTCATCACCGCCATCTCATCGATTTCCTTCATCTCGCGTAACTGCTCGAGGCGCTTGAAGTCGGCCAATTGCTTCTCGCGCAACCGGTCGAGTGCCTTCCGTGCCTGCATCGCCGCCACTAATTCCTGCCGACGTTGCTCGACACGCGCCTCAGCGCGCGCCACCACCTGCGTCTGCCGGTCAATCTGCACCTTGATGACATCAAGGAACCGAAGTCCCAGTTGGAGGTTCTCCATGTCTAGGATTCCCTCGTGCTGAATCACCTCCAGATGGTCAACCGTACGCTCCTCATCCTCCTGGAACCCGCGCAGCGTCGCCTGTTCCCTGAACAGGCCTCCCTGCGATTCGCCAAAGGCAACCTTCGCAAGATCTTCCAGGCGCTTGCGGTGCTCCAGCACCGTCTGGAGCCGAAAGACAAACCGTGCCATTGCCCTGACGAACTCCCGTCCCCGTCCTACACATTCATGAACATGCGCTGAAGTACCTCGACCGCCCCCTCGAAGTCAGTGACGTCCTCGGCATCCTGGCGCAGGTACTCACGAACCCGGGGCATCATCGCCAAGGCGAAGTCAATCGCGGGATTGCTCCCGGATGCATACGCCCCGATGTTGATCAGGTCGCGGGCACTGGCGTACGTCGCCAGCACCTCACGCAGCAATCCTGCCGAGTGCTTGTGGCCAGGTGAAACCAGTTCGGTCATCAACCGCGAAATGCTTTGCAGGATGTCGATCGACGGGTAGTGATTCTCGGCAGCCATCTCGCGTGACAGCACGATGTGGCCATCGAGGATCGATCGCACCGCGTCGGTGATCGGTTCCTGAAGATCGTCCCCCTCCACCAGGACGGTGTAGAACCCGGTTACGGTTCCGTTTGCCGAAGCACCGGTCCGCTCCATAAGCCGTGGCAGCATCGCGAAGACCGACGGCGTGTACCCGCGCGTCGCCGGTGGCTCACCAATGGTGAGACCCACTTCCCGCTGCGCCATTGCAAAGCGCGTAACCGAGTCCATCAGGAAGGAGACATGCATGCCCTCCTCACGGAAGTACTCGGCAACCGACGTCGCAACCCACGCCGCCTTGACCCGCACCAGCGCCGGCTGGTCGGAGGTAGAGACGATCACGACCGACCGACTCAGTCCTTGAGGACCAAGGTCGCGTTCGATGAACTCCCGCACCTCTCGACCTCGCTCACCGATGAGCGCGATCACGTTGACGTCGGCCGACACCCCGCGGGCGATCATGCCCAATAGGGTGCTCTTCCCGACACCGGACCCAGCGAAGATGCCTAGGCGTTGGCCTCGCCCGCAGGTCAGCATCCCGTCAATGGCTCTCACCCCCGTTGGCAGCGGTTCGGTGATACGCGCACGTGACAGGGCTGCCGGCGGGGCGTTTCCAACCCCGAAGCGTCGCCCGCTGATCGGACCCTTGCCATCGATCGGCCTCCCCAGACCATCGATGACACGCCCGACAAGGGCCGGACCGAGTACCAGGGAAAACCCACCGCCGGTGGCAACGACGGTGGAACCCGGGGAGATGCCACTCATCTCCCCAAGGGGCATGAGGACCACGCGATCCCCCCGGAACCCGACGACTTCGGCGATGATCGCCTCGCCGCCTCGCGCCGGATGAACCTCGCAGATCTCACCGACCTCGCACACCAGTCCCTCGGCCTCTACCGTCAACCCAATGACCTGCACCACCTTGCCGGCGCACCGGAAGGTGTCGATGTCATCAAGGGTGTGTCGGTATCGCCCGAAGTCGAACTCCGCTCCATGAGAGGCTGGCAGTGCCTCTGCATCAAGCCCAGTCAGTGGTCCGGTCAGTAAGGAAGACGTCATCGCGAGCCACCCCCGTCATCGATCGTGACGCCGGTAAGGCCAGAGAAGGCTGAACTGACGCGTTCCAGCTGTGTCTCAAGACGACCGTCAACGGTTCCGCGTCGTGTCTCCACAACCAGGCCGATCCGCTCGATCGACGCGTCCGGAACAATCTCCAGTCCCCGGTTCGCGTAACTCACGGCGACCTGCCGCAGCGTGTCACCGAGAAGTCTGATCGTGTCGGGATGAATGCGTACCCGAATCCCATCCTGGGCAGTCACGCGCTTGAGCGCCTCGGATACAAGCCCATGCATGATCTCGGGCCGCGCCTGCACCTCTGAATGGATGATCTTCCGCGCAACCTCGACGGCCACGCCAACGACATCCGGTTCCGCCTCAGCGATCAGTTGGGCACGGTCAACGCGCGCCTGCATCGCCATCTGCATGGCAATCTCAAGGTGACCCGCAACTTCGGCAAGCCCTTGGGCATGCCCTTCGGATCGCCCCTCTTCCCGCGCCGCCTCAACCTTTGCTTCCTGCTCGGCCAGGAAGCGCCTCGCCTCTTGCAGGGTGTAGATCGTCTCCCCTGCCTCATCGATGCGTCGCTTGGCCTCAGCGATGGTCTCGGCAACCTCCGCCTTCGCGTCAGCGATCAGCGTCTGCGAGTCGGCGTGCGCCTTCAACCGCTCGGCTCGCGCCTCCCCGAACAGGCGTTCGGCAGCCGCGTTCAGGTCCACCGTGCGCCGGCGCCTCTCGATCGTGGCTTCCAGCGCGGCGGCACTTTCGGCCGACCCGATGGCTGCCCGAACGACCAGCGCCTGCGACTGGATGTCCGGCCCCTTGAGAACACTCATGGCCTACTTGAACTCCTCGCCACCGCCGCGTGCGATGACGATTTCCTCGTTCTGCTCGAGACGACGCACCACGGCGACGACCTTCTGCTGGGCCTCCTCGATGGCCGAGAGACGCTGCGGACCCATGATTTCGATGTCGTCCTTCATCTGGACCGCCGACCTCGACGACATGCCCTTGAAGAACTTGACCCGCATCTCCTCCGAAGCACCACGCAACGCCAGGGCAAGGTCCTTGCCGTCGCACTCACGCACGATCTTCGGCATGTCGCGGTCACCGAGCCTCATGATGTCGTTGAAGACAAACATGTTCTTCTGGACTTCATCAGCAAGCTCGGGCGCCATCTCTCCCAGCGCATCCATGATGAACTTGGTATTTCCGGGATCGCTCTTCTGGAGCAAACTGACCACATGCTGAACCCCGCCCGAACGCTCCAGAGAGCCGGCACTGAGCGATGCGAACTTGAGGCGAAGCAGACGCTCCACCTCGCGCACCACGTCAGGCGATGTCCGGTCCATCATCGCGATCCGCATGGCAACCTCAGCCTGGATGTCACTTGGAAGGGCGGACAGCACGGAGGCCGCCTGTACCGGGTCCAGGTACGCGATGATCATCGCGACGGTCTGGGGATGCTCGGTCTTGATGAAAGCGATCAGCTGGCTCGTCTCAGCCTTGCGAAGGAACGCAAACGGTGGCGTGGTTGCCTGCGTGGTGAGACGGCTAAGCATCTCATTGGCACGGTTAGGCAACAGGGTCTTGTTGAGGACGTGACGCAGGAAGGGCAGGCCGCCGGCAACACCACCCTCGTCACCACCGAGCTGTTCCGCGACTTCGTCAAGGATCGCGTCAGCAACATCTGCGGACAGGTATCGCTGCTTGTGGATCTCAAGTGCAATGCGCTCGACATCATCCTCTGGCATGTTCTTGAGGATGGCGGTCGCCGCCTCCTCACCAACCGCGATCAGGAAAGCCGCAACCCGCTCATGACCGGTCAAGCCGGAAAGCGGACCAATCCGCGTCCCACTCCCTGAAGGGCCCGGCAGTGCGGGTAACGCTGTTGTCGTTGATGTCGCTGCCATGTCTCTGCCTCGGTGTCGTCGCGTGTGAGTTTGAGTGCCGCGTGCATGCGCTCCGGTTCGGCGTTACCGACCGAACCTGGAACCGGACTGCAGAGGCCCGTCACAGTGACCGGCGTTCAACCAGCCTCCCTGACGGGGCACTGCTCTGGGTGAGAGTGACCCGCTAGCTGGCTCCCACCATCGCGCTGTCAATTGCCATCCACTTGCTCAGTGTCTCGCCGATCAGCGCAGGCTGCTCCATCGCCAGGCGACGGACTTCCTCGCGACGACGTGCCCGCTCCGAAGGGCTTAGCTGCCTCGACCGAACCCGGGCCGCCTCGTACCTGGCACGTTCCTCAGGAGGCATTGCCGCAAGCACATGAGGCGGAAGCTCCGCCCCATCACCGCTCATGAGGGCCGAGATCTGTGCCTCGATTGCCTCAGGCGTCTGGAGCGCTGCAACTCCACCCTTGCCGTCCGGAAGGAGGCCGGCACCGTCGACGCCACCGGC
>Ga0114981_10003180_pt1 | contig 10489 bp, 9 predicted proteins | sample S_140806_MF_Meta_FD_87028 | JGI IMG/M metagenome (GOLD analysis project Ga0114981, IMG submission 87028) | Freshwater microbial communities from Lake Simoncouche, Canada to study carbon cycling - S_140806_MF_MetaG | ecosystem: Environmental > Aquatic > Freshwater > Lake | place: Lake...
GATAGACGCCCAGATTGCTTGGGTTTCATCGTCCCATACGGTGTCCATCATGACCTTAAAGTCCGCGCCGTGTGCCCACGCATAGGCAATACCAGCGATGTCAACGATTACCAGAAGCGCAAAAAGACCGAACGTAATTGTTGGCCGCACCATCGCACGCATGTTAGTAACCCACTGAGCTGCGCCCTTGCCAATCTCAATGTCGTGCTGATAAAGGCTTTGACGTTCTGCATAGAACCCCTCTACTTGAGTCTGCTCTAGTTTGATTTCTTCTGCCTTCTCTTGGGCTTGGTAGCCAATCTCTGCTAGATTCAGCTCCCGCTCGGTTTGCATACGCGCAAGCTCAAGCTCGTGCTTTTTGTCCGACTTGTCTTGAAAGAAGTCAATAATCTTCGGCAGGCCAGAGGATAGGAAACCAATAAGAGTAGAGAGAAGGGTAAGCATTTTTATACCAGCCCAATAGATTTGGCGAGGTACATACCAACAACGCCAACGGTAGCCCAAGTGGCACCAAAGACCCAATCCACTGCAATCTTCTGCCGGCCACCGTCTTTCTCAAGCTCACTGATTCGCTCGCCGTGGTTGTCCAGCAACTTGAAGACACGGCCCTGAGTCTCCGACATCTTTTCCTGACGCTCATCAATGATTGCAAGCCGAGTCAGTGCAGCAGCAATGTCCCGCATCACCACTTTCATCTCGGACATGTCTTCGTGCAGAGACTCAACCTTGTTGGTTAGCAGGGCGATTTCGGTTTCTTGGCTCATGGCTTCTTCTCGTTGAACAGTTCAAACAAGGTCCTAACTTTCTCTTTCAACTGCTCAATGTCTGAATGGGACTTTGCTAGCCAGAACACCAATGCTGTGAAACCGACTGCAATCGGCCACAAAGTATTGATGACGGCCAGAAAGTCTTCCATTTTTTACACCGAGGTTGCGGAGCCAGCGGTACCAACAGCAACAACTTCTTCACTGCTTTCCACAACGACTTCGGTTTCCACAACAGCCTCAACCCACTTCTCTTCCGACTGGCTCCAGTTCCAATCACCTTCCGGCTTCGGGTCGCGAATCACCCAGCCCGGCGGGAACCACCAGACAACTTCTTTGCCTTCGGGAGCGGCGGGAGCTTCCGGCACTTCAATCCAACCTTCGGTGCCATCAGTCTCAGGTTTGGGAATAGAACCAAGTTTTGAGTAGAGCATGATTTATCCTTATTGATTCGGGAAAGCCGCAGCCGGCGGGGTAAAGTTAGAGGTATAACGGGCATAACCCTTAGTGATGCGCAGGTCGTCGATGTATCCACCCAAAGGATAACTTGTTGCATCATAAATGGAGCCAAGCCCAATATATGGAGTGCTGTAATTGGTTGAATCCGCCGTCAATGTTATAAGTGCCGTACCATTGATATACAAAACAGTAGTGGTTCCACTACGAACTAAAGCAAAATGAATCCACGAACCAACAGGAATCGTTGTTGAAGAAGAAATTGTGTACGTATTTTTTGCGTAAATTTGCCATGTTGAAGAGCTATTGGTGCCCAACGCCAAATTAGCAGTTTGGTTGTTTACAAAACCGCCAGAAGTTCCTGACATTTGGAATACGCCATTTGTGCTTGGGGTGCTTGATAAGTAAACCCATCCTTCAATAGTAAAATCTCCAGTGCCCATTGATAGAGACGGGTTGTTATATTGTGTGCGAAGTGTGTTTCCACTTGCACTTAGACTCATCGACCCAGTGCCATACTTAAACACACTCGTAGAAATCTGAGCGCTACCAACCGTTTCTAGGTTGTTCATCATCGCATTGTCGAAGATGCCACCGTTGGTGAAGTTGGTTAGCAGGGATGTACCGGAGATGGCGGTGAGAGGTGCAGTTGGGACGGTATATGTGGTCCCTGTGTACAACTGAGTACCCTTAACAACACGAACATCCGCAATTCCACCAGCAAAATCTTCAGAATTTGATGGGTAGCTTCCAATATATACAGAAGCGGCATAATTTGTGTTATTTGCAGGAGTTTGCAAGACTCGCACGCCGTTCATATACAAATTGATGTTTGTTCCATCATATACACCAGCAATATGATTCCATGCGTTTGCAACTGGCGTTGATGATGAGTTATACGCCGTGGTTCCGCTTGAATATGACAAAACACCGCTAGTTATATTCAAAAATAATTGCCAAGCTGTATTTGGACTTGAAGCAACTCGTTTAGAAATAATACCTCTATAAGTGCTATAATTTCCGTTTGGATAAATCCAAGCTTCAATAGTCCAGACGCCGCCAGAAAGATTAAATGCCGTGGCATCAGCCAAACTCAGGTAATCCCCACTACCATCAAAGTACCCACTACCACCAATTACGGAAGTAGAGTAAGCAGCAGTCGGTGAGAATGGGCTGAAGCGTTGGACACTGGGAGAGCCGTTGACCGTGATAGCGAAGTTGTTGGTGCTGCTGTCAATGAAGCGGTTGCTCTGACAGGTCAACAGGCTGGTACCAGAGATGGCCGTTAGCGGGGTGGTTGAAGGTGTGAATGCCGAGGTGTAGACGGCAGTGCCTTTGACGATGCGTAGGTTGGAGATGTATCCGGTAAATGCAGAGCCGCCACCATCATTACCAACATATCCAGATTGTGTTGGAAAGTTTGTTGAATTTGTAGTAGTTGCTTGCTGCACGCCGTTATAAAACAATCGAACAGTCGTTCCGCTTCTAGTAACCGCGACATGAACCCATTGGTTGATTGATGGTGCAGTCGTTACAAGAATGTCCCCCACACTACCAGCGCGAAGACCAAATCCACCCACAGTATTACCAAAATATAGGCTACCACTAGTAAACCCGTCAGCAAAAATAGCGTTATAGCCACTAAATGCAGCAGTCGCAAATATCCACGCTTCAACCGTAAAATCCCCAGTGCCCATACCAAGCGCAGCACTGCTTGTTGTATTTAAATAGTTGCTTGCGCTTATGTAGTTCGACCAATTCGCACCATAGGGCGAGAAAGAACCCTGTGTGGTGTTGCCGTTACGAGTAATCGTAAAGTTGTTGGTTGAGGAGTCTAGGAACGTATTGTTCTGAGCGCCATTAGTCCCATCTCCGTGCAGCAGCATGGTGACGTAGTTGAAGTATGGGTCAGAGAGGACATACAGCGGCCACGTGCCAGCCTTGATGTATTGGAGGGCTTGCTCCAACGTCCATACACCCGGAGCCGAGGATGTTGTCGGCGTTACAGGCGTTTTAGTAATTAGTCCACCGGGATAGCGTTTAGACATAATTAATCCTTATTGATTCGGGAACGCCGCGGTAGGCGGAGTGAAGTTGGAGGTGTAGCGGGCATAGCCCTTAGTGATGCGGAGGTCGTCGATGTAGCCATCCAAATGCTCATTACTTTGGTCACTGCCAACATACCAAACCGATTGCGCATTAGATTGGGTTGACGCCCCAGAGCCAACTTGGACACCGTTTAAGAATAATCTTAAAGTACCAGATGCTCTACATGCGGCAAAATGCTGCCATGTATTTGATGTTAGCGCAGCGCCGTTTCCATTTATATCTGGCGACCCAAGCCAATACAAAGTATTGGTAACACGAATTAAACCAAATCGTTCTGTAGATGAGGCAAAAATTCCCTTATTACTACTCAGTGATGACGGATATATCCACCCCTCAATAGTAAAATCACCAGTTCCAAATGTACCATTTGGTGTTGCCGGCACAGACAAATAATCCCCCGTACCATCAAACGCCAGCGACCCACTACCAAACTTCACTACGCTAGTCGAAATCTGAGCGTTACCAACAGTCTCTAGGTTATTCATCATCGCGTTGTCAAAGATGCCACCGTTGGTGAAGTTGGTGAGCAGCGAGGTATTGGCGATAGCGGTCAGTGGTGCAGTAGGCGGGGTGAACGCCGAGGTATAAACTTTTGCATTAACAATTCTTAAATCGCTAATGTATCCATTCATAAACTGCGCAGTGCCGTTACCATAACATCCAACCCGCATAGCATTTGAAGCATTGCCAGAAGATGGCGTATTGCCAGATTTATTACCACTACCAGCCAACACCCCATTGATATAAACTTGACCATTATTACTGGCCAATGATTGGTCATATACAAATGCGATGTGCGTCCATTGGTTTACTTTAACCGTGCCGGTCGTCGTAATGTTGGCGATGTTGTTGCCGGTAGAGCCGTAGGTTATGAACAGGTTTACCGTGCCGTCCGTGTAAATCTGCGTGGTAACGCCCGTCTGTGCCGACGTAGAGTTATTGTTGTCAAACAGGGTGATAATCGACGACAGACTGTTTACATACACCCAGCACTCAGCAGTAAACAGCGCCGTGCTGTTGTGCATGAAGTTGAAGCTGCTGGTGGTACCAATTCCACTCAAATAATCCCCACTACCATCAAAGTACCCACTACCGCCAATCGTAGACGTAGAGTAAGCAGCAGTCGGGTTGAACGGGCTGAAGCGTTGGACAGACGTATCGCCATCACGTGTGATGGTGAAGTTGTTAGTGCTGTTGTCGATGAAGCGGTTGGATTGGCAGGTCAGCAGGCTGGTTCCAGAAATAGCCGTTAGCGGGGAAGTCGGGACGGTATAAGTTGTTTGCGAGGGGTTATAGACTGCCGTGCCTTTCACCATCCGCACATTTGATATATACCCCTTTGTGTCATACCCGCCGGGGTAATAACGACCAATGGTACAAGTTGAAAAACTAATGGCAGATGAATATGTTGCCGTGCCACGACGCACACCATTTGAAAACAGTGAAAGCGTGGTTCCGCTACGACACAAAACAACGTGGTTCCATTGGTTCGACGTCAGAGAGGCGCTTGTGGTGTCTCGAATGATGTTTGAGTTATTATAGAAATACAGGTATCTGACGTCGTCTGCTCCGTCGTACCCAATCTGGGTTATGCCGTTGTTGGGCGCGGAAAGAAATATGTTGAATGTAAGGGTCGTCGGAAACAACCAAAACTCAACCGTGAAGTCTCCAGTACCAAAATCCAACGCAGTATTTGTTGGCGTAGTCAGATAATCCCCACTACCATCAAAGTAGTTCGACCAGTTACTACCATAAGGCGAGAACGAACCCTGCGTGGTATTGCCATTCCGCGTGATGCTGAAGTTATTGGTCGAGGAGTCTAGGAACGTATTGTTCTGCGCACCGTTAGTGCCATCACCGTGAAGCAGCATGGTGACATACTTAAAATACTGGTCGGAAAGAATCGTAGGCCAATTACCCGCGCCTTGCGCTTGTAGCTGTTGCGCAAGGGTCCATACACCAACAGCGGATGTTGTGCTAGTAGTCGGCGGCGTGGCGGAAATAACACCGCCTTTATAGCGCATAGACATTGTTTTTTTCCTTTCTCTTAGCAAACGCAGCACGTCGCGCATCTGCCATGCGTTGAAGAAGTTCTGGAGACCTATTTAGGGCAATTTGTTTTAACTTTTCACGTGTTTCTTGTGAAAACTTTCTCCCCAAACGTGACTGCCTCATTTTTTCTTTAGATTCTTCAGACATTTTTTTGCCTAAATTGTAGCCGGGCTTGCCAAAATTTGGATGCAACTCACCAGTGCGACCATACATCCCATTTGCCTCACCATTAAGCCCAACAGCACCTATTCCGCCAGAACAAATGTTGTATCCATTTGGGAACTTTGTGTTGTACGCCGCGATTACTTTCGCTTCCATTTCATAACAATATTTTTGACTACCAATTAACAATATGTTCATTTTAAAATTATCTACACCATATTTTTTAATGGCATTTTTTAAAAAAGAACGTGTTTTTATATTATGAAATGCATGGCTGCGAAAACGTACCTTGGGGTTTTTTGTTACCCCAATATATTGTAAACCATCAACAGCATTCACAATTTGGTACAAATACGCGACATCAGACATGTCAACTTAGGTCCTCATAAGAAATACTAAAAGTCAACGCGCTACCGGTGCCGGCCGTGACCGAAATCGAAGTGCCTTCTTGCAGATAAATAGCGGTGGTCTTGTCAACGCAAATCAGCGAGGCGTTAGCCGGAACCGAGATGGCCGAAACAACCGGGTAAGCAGTACCGCCAGCAGGGGCCGAACCTTGAGCAACAGCACCGTTGGTATAAATGCTTACCGTGGCGTTGGCTGCGCTACCAGTCGTGTTGGCTGCGACGATTTGGTTAATCTTGAAAACCTTGCCCGACGAGGCAGCATTCGGCAGCAGAACAACAGCGGTCGTGCCAGACGGGGTGAGATAGGTCGTGTTACCGGTGATGGTGGTAACGTTAACGATATTGGGGTTTGCCATTTGTAGCTCCTTAGAATCCGAAAATCATGCTCAAAGCGATGCTCTTGCCCGCTGTAATACCACTCGAAGGAGTAGACCAAGTCGGAGCACTAGAACCGTTGGAAGTCAAAACTTGACCAGCAGTGCCGGCCGAGGTGTAAGCGTGTGCAGTACCCGTCCCGTAACCCACACCACCAGCAGTAGCAGTTGCCGTGCTGTTGGTACCACCGTTAGCAATCGGAAGAGTGCCAGTAACGCCAGTCGTGAGCGGCAGGCCAGTAGCATTGGTCAAAGTACCCGAAGTCGGAGTACCCAGAGCGCCACCGTTAACAACCACAGCGCCAGCCGAACCGACGTTAACAGCCAGAGCGGTAGCAACGCTAGTGCCCAGACCAGAAACGCCAGTCGAAACCGGCAGGCCCGTGGCGTTAGTCAGAGTACCCGAGGTCGGGGTGCCGAGAGCACCGCCGTTAACCACGAAAGCGCCCGACGAACCAGTGTTAACACCCAGTGCGGTAGCAACACCGGTACCAAAACCCGATAGAGTCGAGATGGGCGTGCTCTTGTAGGCGATGGTTTGAACAACACCGTTGTTGTCCTTATAGAACAACTTACCGTCAGTAATGTTGATTGCCAACTCACCGTTGGTAAGGTTTCCAGACGTAGGAGTCGCGGAGACCGTGGTGGAATAGTAAAGAGAAATTGGCGTGTAGTTTGTGGCTGCCATGATTATTCCTTAGAAGGTTCCACCCGAAACGGATGTTACACCGTAGCCGGCCAGAGTGGTAGGTTTGTTAGTCAAATCAGCAAACGAACCCGAGAACAGAGTGGGCTTATTAGTGAGGTCAGTATACGAACCCGAGAACAGCGTCGGCTTGCCGGTCAAATCAGCATACGCACCAGAGAACAGAGTGGGTTTACCGCTCAGGTCAGAATAAGCACCCGACGTAGCAACCGTTGCCAGCGAAGAAGTATTGGCCTTCAGCGCGAGAGAAGTATTAACTTCAGTCTTGGTGTACGCGTCAGTAATGCCATAACCAGACAGCGTGGTTGCCGAATTAGCCTTGCCAGAAACAACCGTCGTCAGCGCAGCAGCAGCACTTTCATCAGCAGCCAACTGAGCGGCAATTTCAGCCAGAGTATCCAGAGCCGCCGGAGCGGCGCCAACCACTGCTTGGATTGCGGTATTAACCTGAGCCGAGGTTTGATAACCCGAGTCGTTAGTAAACGACGAAACAGCGGTCGGAACGGTCGGGATGGTCGGCTTGTTGGTCAGGTCTGCATACGAACCCGAAGTTGCAACAGTTGCCAAGCTCGGCTTGCCAGTCAGGTCAGCGTAAGCGCCCGAGAACAGAGTCGGCTTATTGCTAAGGTCTGCGTATGAACCCGAGGTTGCAACAGTAGCAAGACCAGACGGGTTAACCGGGGTGTACCCCAGAGCCGTAGCAATCGAGCTAGAGGTGACAGAAGCATCAGTACCAGCCGAGCCTTGCGGGCCAGTAGCACCCGTATCGCCCTTATCACCCTTCAAACCCTGAATGCCCTGCGGGCCTTGGGCGCCAGTTGCGCCCGTATCACCCTTGGGACCAGTAGCGCCGGTTTCGCCGGTATCACCCTTCGGACCTTGAGCGCCAGTAGCTCCGGTATCGCCCTTCAGACCTTGAGTTCCCTGCGGGCCTTGAGCGCCAGTAGCTCCGGTATCGCCCCTCGGCCCTTGGATGCCTTGTTGGCCTTGTGCACCAGTTGCACCGGTGTCGCCCTTATCGCCCTTCAAACCTTGGATGCCTTGGTCGCCCTTCAGTTGAGCAACTACACCAGCCGGCAGCGTCGTGACGTTCGACAGGTCAGCATTAGCCTTGTTAGCAACAGTAGAGGTCAGCGCAGAAACCGCAGATTCATCACTAGCCAATTGGTCAGCAATTTCTTTCAACGTGTCCAGAGCAGCCGGGGCAGCACCAACAACAGATGAGATTGCGTTGTTAATTTGGGTGGTGATGCTGGCGCTGGTAAGGACGTTGTTGCCGTTGATGCTAATGTTGTCAGAGCGAATCTGGACGCTACCAACATCAATCATGGTTGCACGAACAGCCGGGACATCAATCGTGTCCGGGGCAACAACCATCACCGTACCAGTAATTGCCGAGGTGAAGCTAAGACGGAACGAGTTGTCGTTAATATCTTCTTTGCCGGCAATGACAACGTTACCGTTGGCGTCTTTAACTTGGAACCAAACATTGGTGGTTCCCAGACCGTGATTAACAACCCAAGTGGTAGAAGCAAGACCCTGCGTATGAACATACGAGTTGGTTGGGGTCGAGAACGGATACCAAGTTTCCATACCACCCACAGCGATGTAGGCATACAGAACTTGGTTTTTAAGAATCATTGTGCCGATAGCAGGATTGCTCGGCCAGTCAGCATTGTCGGTCTCAAAGACCATCGCGCCGACAAGGGACAAATCATTTAGAACGCGGGTTTCCATTTACATTCCTTTCGGCGGCGAGATGCCACGCATATATGCTGTGCCGGAGGCGACCTTTCTCATCACACTTAATACTTCATAGTTCTGTCTAATCAAATTGAGAAGGTCGTCGGTACTGCATTTTTTCTGGCGCGTGGAACTTACATCGTCAGCCACACGCAACAACCATTCTTTTACTTGTGCAGAGCTATTTATCATCTCTCGCTAGAACTTCAGCGCGTTCATAAAATCTTTTAATCCAGTCCAGATTCTGAATAAACTGTTGTACGTCATCTTCTTCCATCGTACCTTCGACATCCTCTGCAAGCCAGCGGATATTATCCTCTAGATGCACAAGGGTTTCGTCTAAAGTATTCAATGACGCAACATCAAAATTTGGCAGTGGCTTCATAAAAGGCGGGGAGAGGTTGCCCCCTCCCCAATCCTCAATTACAGCGAGGCAGCGCTACGGCAGATGACCTTAACCTTCAGCGCGGTGCTGAGGTAGACCTTGACCGTGTTGCTATCAACTTCTTCAACCGACACGATGTCGTTGTAGTACTTACCGTTCGAGCGCTCAACCAGAACACCAACATCAACAAACGAGTTGTTCAGGTTGTGAGCGATGGTGTGAACGGTAGCAGCAGCGTTAGCTTGGAACGTGAAGATGGTTGCGTTGTAGTCATCACGAACGCCAGCGCCCGACGAATTGATACGGCTCGACAGGTCAGCTTCAGCAGCAAGAGCGCGGGTAACTTCATCCGACAGGTCAGCGGCAATTGCATTTTCAGCAGCGGTAGCACGCGACACTTCGCTCGACAGGCTCGACGAAATCGAGTTTTCGGCAGCAGTTGCACGCGACACTTCGCTGTCAATACGACCACCCAGAGCGGTGTCAGCAGCAGCACGGGTCGAGGCTTCAGCCGAGACAGCAGCCTGACGGTCCGAGATTTCCGAATCAATGCGAACGCCCAGAGCGGTGTCAGCAGCTGCGCGAGCAGTAGCTTCGGCCGAGACGGCGGCTTGGCGGTCAGAGATTTCGGTGTCAACACGACCATTAACAGCCGAGACAGCGGCTTGACGATCGCTGATTTCGGTGTCAATACGGCCACCCAGAGCAACGTCAGCGGCGGCGCGAGTGGTGGCTTCCGACGAGATGTCATCAGCCAAGTCTTGTTCAGCGGCTTGAGCGCGGCTAACTTCATCAGCGATGTCGCCAGCCAGACCAGTTTCAGCAGCAACGGCACGGGCAACTTCATTGCTTAGGCCGGTGTTAACTTCGTTGATTGCAGCAACAAGGGTGGACTTGTCCGAGGTGTTCAGGCCGCTCAGAGTGCCAATCTTGCCGTTGACTTGACCTTCAACGGTGGTAACACGGCTATCCAGAGCGCTGTCAGCAGCGGTACGAGCCGAGGCTTCAGCCGAAACAGCAGCAGCACGGGCAGTAGCTTCGTCAGCGATGTCCGAGGCCAGACCAGCTTCAGCAGCGGTAGCACGGGTGGTTTCAGCGTCCAAATTGCTTTGAACATCACCAATCATGCCTTCCAGAACATTGATGATGTCCGGGTTGCCTTCTAGCGCGTCAGCGAGTTCCTTGATGGTGTCAAGGACAGCAGGCGGAATACCACCGAGAAGGTCGGCCTTGGTTTGGTCAATCTTTGCATCAAGGGCGGCTTCGGCGGCGAGGGCGCGGGTGACTTCGTCCGACAGGTCCGAGGCGATTGCGCCTTCAGCGGCCATAGC
>Ga0114981_10003186_pt1 | contig 10473 bp, 8 predicted proteins | sample S_140806_MF_Meta_FD_87028 | JGI IMG/M metagenome (GOLD analysis project Ga0114981, IMG submission 87028) | Freshwater microbial communities from Lake Simoncouche, Canada to study carbon cycling - S_140806_MF_MetaG | ecosystem: Environmental > Aquatic > Freshwater > Lake | place: Lake...
CAGAGACAAACTGGATTTTGTTAAGTTGGCCATCTTAATGGGCGACGAGTATGTGTCTGACAGCTTTGGTCGACTTGGTGCTTTCTATGCCAAGAGTGCAATGGGCATGATTCGTGACAATGTTCGCAGTCGTCCAGAAGCTGTGGCTAATACCCTGGAAAAAATGCGAACACACATGAACACTGCGGCCAGCAAGGCCATCCACTCAGGTGTGACTCAGAAATTCACAAGTATCAACGTCAAAGACGGACACATTGAATTCCGCTCACCAGGTGGTGATTGGTTGGACGAAAACTTTGACAAGATTGAAAACACCCTGTTGCGTTTCACAGTGGCCATGAGTGCGGCATTGAATCCTGAAATGTATCGCGAAGAATACTTAAAGAAACTGTACAAGATACTGAACCCTGAAGGACAAAAAGACGAGTACGGAGACATGATTCAAGAGTTTGCCAAGTACATGGCATCATTGCAAGGCGGTGGTGGGGAAGCGTCGGGCAAGTTGAGCAAAGAAACACAGCAGGCCATCAAGGACTTTCGAACTGCGGCCAGCAAAGAACTAAAACAAAAGAATCTTGCCAACAAGCTGAAGAAGGGTGACACCAGTGGCCAACGGTACTGGTGGAATGTTTCATGGGGCAACGGGCGTGTGGAAGTTGTGGCCACAACCAAAGAAGAAGCCATCGATAAGGCATTCCTGGCAAGCTATTGGGAACCCGAAAACGATCATACCCCACAAGCTATACAATTCCGTAATAGTCTGCGAGCCAAACCGTTGAGTCCATATTATGAAAAATCTAAACCTTCCGTTTGGAAAGTTTATGGTAGCAATAGTTCTCCCTACCAAAGTCAGGGAACAGAGGTTATTGCTTCTAGTGAAATTGAAGCAATGCAAAAGGCCAGACAAAAATGGAATCTAAACGTAGGTGGGCGCACTGAAGAAGAATTCTTCAGCACCAATGGGTGGTCAGCAGAACGTGTTGGCGACGTACCTGCTGAACAAACTGCCAAATATGAAATATACAACAAACAAACTGGCAACTCAATGGAACCTGCTGATGGTATTACCAACGATGCAGACGCATTGGTTCGCCTGAATGATTATATTGAACACGGGCCGCATGCACTAAACCGAGAACAAGCTACTGCTATGTTTGGTATTCGCACCACCAGCGGGGTCGAGATTGTGGATATAGACATACCAATGGCTCAGGGCCGTGCTGCCACAAGCCCAACTGGTCAATGGAAAATAGTTGACGGACTAGGTAGAGAATTATTTAGATTCCGGCCCGCCTTTTCGAATACCAGAGCAATTGCCAATGAACTAGCTGCTTTATGGGCAAGAGAAAACAACTTTGATGGCAACTACCAAGTTGAACCTGCGGAAGACACTGCACCAGCACCAACACCGGATCAACAGCAAGGTGGCCTGATCGATATTGCGGGATCCACAAATGATCTAGCACGGCAACGATCCACACCTGGCACCTTTACAGGTGCATGGAAGATCATAGACAATGATGGCAATGAAATGCATAGATTCTCTGGTATAGGTAACAATCAACGCGATGCTAACCGTGTGGCCACACAATGGGTGCAAAACAACGGCTATGCTTACGGCACAGAGATTGATGTTGTTCCAATCATGAGCGAAAGCATTGCGGAAGGTGCAGATAAAAAATACACAATTAAAAAATCTTACACCATGTCCAAGGCTGGTGTAGAAAAATCTGTATGGCACATTATGGACGGTGACTTTGTGGTAGATGTTACTGACTTGAGACGCGATGCCAAGTACTACGCTGACAAGTGGAATGCTGCCGAGAAGGAATCATTTAACGCATCTCAAAATCAGCACAAGCAAGGCATTGCTGAAGGCTTGTTAAGAGAATTTGCACCCGGCGGACAGGGCGGAAATAATTCAGGGCGCTGGTACACCGATGACGAGCTTGCAGACATCATTGGTGATGATTGGTTTGAAGACTTTGATGTCAGCAACGACGGATTCAACATTGATGCCTACGGTGAAAAAGCCAAGCAAAACCTAGTAGGTTATGCCAACACCTGGTTTGATGATAAAGGTTATAATGTCAACGTAATGGGTGTAGAACATAATGAGGTTGATCATAATTTAAAATGGTACATTGTTGGTAGTTTTCATAATCCCCGCTTTGCCAATGAAAGTATGGCGGAAGCAAGTATTGCCGACATGCGAAACTATTTTGCCGGTGCCGAAAAAGATCAGGGGTCTACACAAGTCAACAATCCTAGAAACTGGGTTCAGAAAAGGTTCAGAAGTCCAGCTGAATATTCCAATTGGCTAAAACAAAATAAAATAACCGGTATGCCGTTGCCAGTGTCTGCTGTCAGTGAAGAACAGGAATTTTATCCAATGCCATTGCGCATGAGCGAGTACCGTGGTAAACATCATCCGGCAACTGAGGAGCCGTACGATGCCAAGTTCAAGTTCTCTGGAGACCTTAAAGATCGTGTACACAGTTTGTTGGATGCCGGAACCAAACCCAAGCTGTTACAAGTTAATCCGCGTCATTTGTTGGCCACACAAGACTGGCTGAGCAATCAAGGCGGCGGCAAGCCACCATTTGCCACAATGAAACAACATCCTGTGGTGCTACAAAAAAACAACAAGTTGTACATACTTGACGGACATCATAGATCAGCAGATGCGCTCAACTCTGGCTCACCAATTGAAGTATACCTATTCCAGGATGAATTATGAGAGCCCAGGAGTTTGTTACTGAGAACTTTGCTGATGGCAAAGTAAAAGGCAAAAGCCGCCCTGGGCGTGTGAAACGGTCAGGGGCCAGTTGTGATGGCAGTGTAACAGATCTACGTGCTCGTGCAAAGAATGCATCAGGTGAAAAGGCCAAAATGTATCACTGGTGCGCTAATATGAAAAGTGGCAAGAAAAAATGAAGATAGGTTTTTTTGGAGACAGTTTTTGTTCATGTGCAACCCATCCGGCATATTCCTTTACAACATATATAAAATTATTGCAAGATCATTACCATGCTGAAATAGTAAATCTTGGGCAAGGTGGATCATCAATCTATGACCTGCTGATTCTTCAACTAACGCCGTTTATTAAATCTAACACAGTACCTGATGTCTGTGTGTTTACCTGGACCGAACCACACCGAGTATTCCATCGAGAAATTAGAACTATTACTGCCGCAATGGCCACATCAACTGATCCTGATCCTGTAATGCAGGCAGCCAAGCAGTATTACTTGAATCTTGAAGATTCAGAACTTGATGAACTAAGATATCGTGCAACTTTACATTATGTTGACAATATTATGCTGCCTGCATTGCCTAGTACTACAAAAATAGTACACCTATGGAGTTTTGGGCTTCCGTACAATTATGAATATAGAAATCCCAACAGCTTTGCGTCTGGCAAAGTGCAATACTATCATACCTGGAAAAATGGTGTGGAAATACGCCCTCCAATGATGGTACTGGCATCCGAGGGACATAACATTGAAGATCTAGATGATCGTCCCAATCATTTAATAGGCCAAGAAAAAAACAACCGCATGTTTGAGATAATCAAGCAAGCAATTGATTCTCAGTAAACTCCAACTAAATACGGTATGGGATTACAAAGCGTTCAATTTGAATATGAAGTGCATTGCGACTGGACTGGCACACCGCCTGTTTATCGCCTATATGTCAATGACGAACTGTTTACTGAGCGCACTTACATATGGAAAAACAAATATCTTGAAGAGTCTGTGTCAATTGAAGCACTGCCCGGAGATTATGTTGTTCGTTACGAATTGCACGGTAACGGAACGCTGACTGCAAAAAATCCACGAGTTACCATTGGATCCGCAGAGTTTGTGGACAACACCACATTAAGGATTCCGCATGCGAGCTCATGAAATTATGGAAAATGCCTCTGTAGGCGCCACTTGCGCAGGGTCAATTGCTCCTGTAGCAAGCGCATTGGGCATGGTGTCAAGAAACGGTGGATCAATGTTAACAGGTAAATATGTAACGAATTCGGATCCCACACCGAACACGCCCAAAGAATACAAGAGGAATAAGAATGTTAGCGGACGCTTTAAAAATTCTCCTGGCAACTGAAGAAGCTTTTGCTCTAAAAGCCAAACAGTTTCACTGGAACGTAGAAGGCCCAGATTTTGGCCAGCTACATGCTTTCTTTGACGCGATCCACGACGATGTGTATGGTGCTACTGACCCTACCGCTGAATACATTCGTGCCCTGGGCGACTATGCCCCAGGATCATTTGAACGATTTGTAGAACTAACAAAAATTCAGGGACAAACAAAAATCCCACGTGCCAGACTCATGCTAGAAGAACTCCTGGCCAACAATGGGCAAATGCTAGATCTTCTCAATGAAACTTTCCAAGTAGCAACCAATGAAAATCAGCAAGGTATTGCCAACTTCATTGCCGAACGAATTGATGCCCACCAGAAACATGGATGGATGCTGAGAAGTTATTTGAAAGAGCAACGAGCATGAGTTCATCAGCAGATATTAGATTGATACTTGATCGCTTGGCCACAGTAGAAGAAAGCAAACTTACTCCTGTCAACGTCAAGCACGGATTAAACAAACAGCAAAAGTCTGCGGATCAATTGCCCGCGCTGTTTAAACCTCGCGACATCAGTCCCACATTAACCAAAAAGCCTTACCAAAAGCATCCAATGGACGGCAAACTGGTTGGTGATTCAATAGAGCCTACCAAGAGCCCGCTAGAAGAGGCCATGCAAGAAATTGAAGAAGACATGCTCAGCAAAGTCAAACGCAGTTTTGTTGATTATCTTGAGCAGCTAGAAGATGATAACAAAATTGACGGCCACTTGGTACGCAAGGCCAAGGCTGAATTAGATATCGCCAATGACCCAGATCCTGAAAACGAATCAGAGATAGAAGAAGATCCTACACAACAAGACCTTGATGTGGTGCCTGCACAAGCACCTGTTGAAGATCCTACGCTGGCAGAAGCACCTGTAAAAACCTATCCCATGGAAGATGGTAGCATGCTTGAGTGCTACGGCGACGAGTCACAGGGATTTGAAATTCGTCACGGTGAACGCCGATTACCCACACGTTTCCGCAATGTCAATGATGCCGATATGGCAGTAAAGATATTCCAGAAGCGTAACAACAAGCCAGAAGGCAATCAAGATTATTTGGAAGAACGTTGAAATGATAGTAGATCAATTATTCACAACCCCTACTGTAGTTGGTAACACCAAACAGTTTTTTGGTGAAAGCCGTCACAACAAAATGTTGAAGGAAGACGTAACTTATCGCAAGTTCCATAATCTAAGTCGCATGATTGTTGAACGTGCTATGAGTGAGAAAGAAATTCTTGACTTGTTTGCGGCCATTGAGGCAGGGGCTAATGCTACAGGACAAAATCGTACTGCATTGGGCAAAGGCAAAGATGCCGTAGCAGGTGCGTACAATTCTGCCAAGGACGCCATTGGTGGTGTTTTAAATTCTATTCAGATGTCATCTCCTGTTGCTGGGGTAGATGCTGCCTACAATGACGCCACTGGTGCGTTACGTGATGCAGTTGGCAGTAATGGTAAGGTCATGGACTCGATCAAGAAGTATCGCTTGCTGGCCAAAGAATATCCCAAGACACAGTTGTTTGTTAAGACAGCATTGATTGCGTTAGCTGGTATGGCCACAGGCGGGGCAGGTTTGCCTGCCATTGCTGGTCTTACTGCTGCCATTGATGCTGCCATCAAAGGCGAAAAGCTATCCAGCTTAATTGGCAAAGGCGCAGGTGCCGCACTAATGGGCTATGGCGCACAAAAAGTTCAGGCGGCATTGTCAGGTGCAGATTCTCTTGCAGCCGATGACGGCACTACTGCTGGGATACAATCTCAAATTGATGCACAAAATGTACCAACTGCAACCGGCGGTGGCACAGATTATGTAGTGAAAGCTGGTGATACATTAAGTGACATTGCTAAGAAATACGGTGTCAGTGTTGACGATTTAATGAAAGCCAATGCAGGTCAAACTATTGTAAAACCCAATGGTCAATCAATTACCTGGAACGATGCCAACGCACTAAGCGACGTTAACGCCATGGGCGATTATGCAGGTCCAGGAACAGGCGTACAGCAAGACTACAGCGTGTCAACCTCACCAAAGATTTCAAACCCTGACGTTCTAGCTACCGGACAAACTATCAAGATCCCAGCACCCACTGGTGCCACACCATACGCAGGCAATGTTGGACTTGCTGGTGATACATGGAACAAGATTGGTACTGGAGCGTACCCTTACAGTCAGATTTCTGCTAACCAAGCCGCCAAGTATGGGCTCAAAGAAAATGTCAGATTAAAAACATTGCCAGCTGAACAACTGATTGACCAAAAGCTCACTGTGATGGCCTGGGCATTGGTTGAAAGTGCAGGCAAGCCTCCTGCTCGCAACATACACTTGACACACAAAGGTGTCATTACCGTAATTGAAAACGTTGACCGTCATCGTCGTGCATTGCTTAAAGAACTTGATGCAATGGGGCCTAGTCGTGCTAACATTCCAGCTGTGCCTCGTCCCGACATGCCCGGTGTGGCAGCACAACCCGGTGCAGTTCAGCCAGGCGCCATTGGTCGTGGATTAAACTGGTTAGACAAGGCCGCTGGTAAAGTAGGAAACTATTTTACCAAGCAAGCACAGAACTTCACACGCAAAGTCACCGCAGCCAAACTCAAAACAGAGTGGGAACAAAAAGGCCACTTTACTGATTCAGATCAAATTGCTGCCTTCTTGGCTCAGCAAGGCGTTCCACAAGGTGTTATCACTGATGTGTATGGCAAGATGGGTATTCCTTACACTGCGCCAGCAACAGTTCCTGATGGTACACCTGCACCACAACAACAGCAAGGCGGTGCTGGCATCCAGACTGGTGACATCTACGCTATTGATCCAGCTACAGGCAAGCCTTACGAAAAAGAAAAACTTGCCGCTAAATGGAACACTCCTGCTCCAGCGCCTGCGCCAGGTGTAGCGACTGGCAAAGTAACAAAGCCTGCCAATATGACGTCTATCACTAGCAATCCGGCAGCATTCAATGCTTCCAATGTAATGCAGATGAAAGGCATGGAAAAATATGCTAAACCAGCGGCCCCAGCAAAGCCTGCTAACTTTGGCACTAGCCCTGCTGGATACGGCAAAATTACACAAACATTCAAACCACCAACTGCACAAGCGCCGGCTGCGCCATCAGTACCTGCCGCACCAAAGGCTCCTGGTGACCAAAAATTAACTTCCGACGAATACATTAAGAAACTTGGTGCGCCAACACTTCCTGAAACCATCGAGCAAGTGAAAAAAATGTTAGAAACCGTGCAAACCAAGGATGATGTTGCATTTATTAAAAAGTACATCAACCGACAGTTCCAAGGTCAACTCAGCGAATCAGACAATGCACAACGTAGTCACTTGCTGAACGAAGTAACTAGAATTGGTGCAATACGCCGAAGAACATACAGCCAGCAACTGGCCATTTGAACACACCTTAGGACCGGTACTTGTTACCGATAGTGTGGTCCGGCTGCTGGACTGGCGTAACGATTCGCTACCGTGAAACCTAAAGTGAGCATTATCTCTCCAAACTTGTTGTGATTATAACATATTGTGTGTATACTTACACACAAGGAGTATTTTATGTCACAACCCAAATCTTTCAATGGCGAGCAGAAGCTCAAACTTACACAAATTATCAACGAGGGCATGCAAGTCATGCACGAAATTGACACACTTCAAGGCGGTCTTACTGACACTATAAAAGCAGTAGCAGAAGAACTTGAAGTCAAGCCGGGCATCTTGAAAAAAGCAATTCGTATTGCACACAAGGCAAGCCTAACACAGGCCAACCAAGAACACGAAGACCTTAATACTATTTTGGAAACCGTTGGCAAAACATTATAAATATCTGTCTCAACAGCGAGTCGCTCACGTTACGGGCATGAATCACGGCTTACCGGCCACAAACGGAGACTATGAGTTATATTGACGCACTTTTTGATCGTGAACACGATCGCATTCATGTTGTAGAACGCCGAGACGGCGTTCGCAAATATCAAGAGTATCCTGCCAACTACATCTTCTACTATGAGGATGCCAGGGGCAAGTTCCAAAGCATCTACGGCACACCTGTTAGTCGTTTTTCATCACGCAACAACAAAGAGTTCCGCAAGGAAGTTAAAATGCATTCCGGCAAGCAATTGTACGAGAGTGATATCAATCCTATCTTTCGTTGTTTAGAAGAAAACTACAAAGACCAAGACGCTCCAGAACTCAATGTTGCATTTTTTGACATTGAGGTAGACTTTGATAAAGAGCGAGGCTTCTCGCCTGTGGAGGATCCATTCAATCCTATCACTGCAATCTCAGTCTACCTAAGTTGGTTAGATCAATTGGTTACCCTGGCAGTACCACCACGAGGAATAACCTGGGAGACTGCACAAGAGCTTGTGAAGGACTTTGAAAACACCTTGTTGTTTGATCGAGAAGAGGACATGATTAAAACATTCCTGGACTTGATCGAGGATGCAGATGTGTTGTCAGGTTGGAACTCAGAGGGCTACGATATTCCATATACTGTGAATCGTTGCACTCGTGTGTTATCAAAAGACGACACACGCAAGTTCTGTCTATGGGGTCAACTGCCCAAGATGCGTATGTTTGAACGCTTTGGTAGCGAAAGCCAAACGTATGACTTGATTGGTCGTGTGCATATGGACTATATGCAATTGTATCGCAAGTACACATATGAAGAACGCCACTCTTACAGTTTGGATGCCATCGGCGAATACGAGCTCAACGAACGCAAGACACAGTTTGAAGGCACACTGGATCAGTTGTACAATCAACACTTTAAAAAGTTTATTGAATACAACAGGCAAGATACTTTGTTGTTACACAAACTAGATCGCAAACTACAGTTTTTATCACTGGCAAGTGAACTGGCACATGCCAACACAGTATTGCTACAAACCACAATGGGGGCAGTAGCGGTAACTGAACAGGCTATTATCAATGAAGCTCACGAACGTGGTATGGTTGTGCCCAATCGCAAGCAACGCCTAACAGATGACGACACCCAAGCCGCAGGTGCGTATGTTGCATATCCCAAGAAGGGCTTGCATGACTGGATTGGATCTGTTGACATTAACTCACTGTATCCATCTGCTATTCGTGCCATGAACATGGGACCAGAGACTGTGGTGGGACAATTGCGACCCATCATGACTGACCACTACATCAAAGAAAAGATTGCCAAGGGTGCAAGTTTTGCGGCTGCCTGGGAAGGCTTGTTTGGCAGTTTAGAATATACTGCTGTGATGGAACAACAACGTGGCACAGAAATCACCATAGACTGGCAAGACGGCACAGAAAGCACACATAGTGCGGCCGAGATTTGGAGTATCATGTTTGATAGCAACCAGCCTTGGATCATGAGTGCAAATGGTACCATCCTTACATATGAGAAGAAAGGTATCATTCCGGGCTTGTTTGAACGCTGGTACAGTGAACGTAAAGAACTGCAGGCCAAGAAGAAAACAGCCAAGGACAAAAAAGAAGAAGCATTCTGGGACAAACGTCAGTTGGTCAAGAAGATTAATCTTAACAGCTTGTATGGTGCTATTTTGAATCCTGGTTGTAGATTCTTTGATCACAGGATCGGTCAGTCAACCACACTAACTGGTCGTGCTATTGCTCGACACATGGACGCACACATAAACGAGTGCATTACCGGCAAGTATGATCACACAGGTGAGGCTATCATCTATGGTGATACAGATTCCTGTTACTTTACTGCTTGGCCTGTGTTAAAGAAGGAAGTAGAAGAAGGTCGTATGGAATGGAGCAAGGAAACTGCTATTGCGTTATATGATTCAATTGCAGAGCAAGTTAATGCAAGTTTCCCGGGCTTTATGGAACAGGCATTCCATTGTCCAAGAGAGATGGGTGCGCTGATTGCGGCAGGTCGAGAACTAGTAGCGGATCGTGGATTGTTTATCACAAAGAAACGCTATGCTGTAAACATCATTGATCTAGAGGGCAAGAGATTAGATGTAGAAGGCAAGAAAGGCAAGACCAAGGCCATGGGGCTGGACTTGAAGCGCAGTGACACACCTAAGGTTATTCAAGACTTCTTGTTAGAACTTCTAAATAGTACATTGCATGGTGGCACACGTGAAGCAATTATTGAACGTATTCGTGAATTCAAATATGAATTTATGGAACGTCCAGGTTGGGAGAAAGGTAGCCCCAAGCGGGTTAACAACTTGACCAAGTATGCGGCAGAAGAAGCCCGACTGGGCAAAGCCAATATGCCTGGGCATGTGCGAGCCGCAATGAACTGGAATCAAATGCGCAGAATGAATAGTGACAACTACTCAATGCAAATTGTAGATGGCATGAAAACCATTGTGTGTAAACTA
>Ga0114981_10003187_pt1 | contig 10467 bp, 10 predicted proteins | sample S_140806_MF_Meta_FD_87028 | JGI IMG/M metagenome (GOLD analysis project Ga0114981, IMG submission 87028) | Freshwater microbial communities from Lake Simoncouche, Canada to study carbon cycling - S_140806_MF_MetaG | ecosystem: Environmental > Aquatic > Freshwater > Lake | place: Lake...
CCAGATCCCAGCCACTGCCCTTGACGCAGAGGACGGAGATCGGTTCACCGAGCAGGCCCACCACGGTGGTCTTAACGGAAGTATTGCCACCGCCATGAAGCACCAACTGGGGATCTGCCCCCAGCAGGCGGGCGCTGTAGGTGCGCAAAGCCAGATCGGGGCCCACTCCCTGGGCCCCGTAGCGGGCGATCGCCTCATGGGCGTCGCTATCCGACCAGCGATTTTGGACGGGCATGGCAGGGAAGCTGCAGGGCCAAGAGGCTAGGGGGCAGGCGGGCTGCCATCTCCCTAGGGCACCACCGCAAGGGCGGTATTGGCATTGATCCTGACCATCAAAATTAGCTGGGCAGGCACGGACCCGTTGTCCTGGGCTCTATCTAGGGACGCATGCGCCAATCGAGCGGCCGGAGGCGGGGTCGGCAACCCCCAGGCAAAAACAGTGTTTAAAAAAGCAAGAAGTCTGTCTACTCTGAACGGGGGGCCCCTAGCTCCCCACCGACCAAACGTCCCCAGATTCTTCACACCGCTCCATGGCGCTGCGCACGCTGCTGTTCTTGCTCACCAACCTGGCGGTGATGCTCACGATCTCGTTGATCTTGAATGTGCTCACGGCCATTGGCTTGCTCCCCCCGGATCTGCCCCTGTTGCCGCTGCTGATCGGTTCGTTTTTCTGGGGCGTGGTGGGTGCCTGGATCTCCCTGCAGTTTTCCGCCGAATCGGCCAAGCGGATGATGGGCATCCAGCTGGTGGGACAGGGGGGCGGCGGCACCGAGCGCTGGCTCAATGACACTGTGGCCGGGCTAGCCCAGCGGGCTGGCGTGCCAATGCCCGAAGTGGGAATCTATGAATCTCCGGAATGGAACGCCTTCGCCACCGGCCCCTCCCCCAGTCGTGCGTTGGTTGCGGTGTCCACCGGCATCCTGCAGGGCATGCCCGAACCCGAACTGGAAGCAGTGCTTGCCCATGAGATGAGCCATGTCAGCAATGGCGACATGGTGACGATGACCCTGCTGCAAGGGGTGATAAATGCCTTCGTGATGTTCCTGTCGCGGGCGGTGGTATTTCTGCTGCCCAATCGCTCCAACGAGGAAGGGAGGCAATACGGACCACCCCCGACGATGCTGCTCGTGTGGCCTCTGGAGATTCTGTTAGGGGTGTTGGGTTCGCTAGTAACGGCGTGGTTCTCCAGGCACCGGGAATACCGGGCCGATGCCGGAGCCGCCCGCCTCACAAATCCCGAAACCATGGCAAGCGCCCTGTCCCGGCTCGGAAATATGGAGAATCTTCAGGATCCCCGTGACGAACCCACCCTGGCGACCCTGAAAATCAACGAACCGCCAGGGTTTCTACGGTTGTTCGCAAGCCATCCGCCGATCGAAAAGCGCATCCGGGCCTTGCGCCAGATCAGCCCCAAATCCACTCTTTTCTGAATTTGCCCTGTACTTGCCCCCATTTCCGCAGCCGCTTCCTTTCGGATCTTGTTTCGGATCTGGTTTCTGGGGGCCTTTTTGGGGCAAGGACTTAGCTATGCCAGCAGGATGAAGACCCTCGGACAAAATTAAACAGCAAGGATTAAATCCGGAGAGCCTATGTCCACACGGCCCTCAGACCGGGTCGGCGGTCAGGCATCAATATAAATTTATCACATTTAAATGTGGGTAAGCTGCTACAACCCGCCGCGACTGCAGAAGAGTTGCGGCATGGCTAGCAAAACCTACTGAGATCAATAACGTAAAGGCCGAAAAAATCACTTCGCCAATATAAAATACTTAAAAGCTTAACGAGCAATCTTAGAGTAGATAGATAATCCCAAACAGAACTACCCAAATACCATCAACAAAATGCCAGTACAATTCAGCGGCTTCCAAGCCAAAATGGGAATCACGGTTGATTGAACCGCCGGAGCGGGCTTGCCACCAAACGATCAAAATCATCATTACTCCTAGGGTCACATGCAAACCGTGAAAACCAGTCAAAACATAGAAGGTGCTAGCAAAAAGATTGGATGTGAGTCCAAAGGGCAATTTGAAGTATTCCAGCATCTGACTAGCCAAAAAAGCTACCCCCATCGCTGCTGTTATTAACAACCACAGGCGACAGCCAAAGCTCTCGCCAAGACGCAGTTGCCGACCCGCCCGGTGGAACGTGAAGCTGCTGGCCACCAACAGGGCCGTGTTGATAGTAGGGAGCAAAAGCTCAAGTTCATAAACACCGCCGGGGGGCAAGGGATTAACGGCCCGAAAGGTGAGATAGGCCGCAAACAACCCGGCAAAGGTCATGCCATCTCCGACAAGAAATAGCACCAGACCAAACATCCGGAAATCGCCGTGATGCTCTTCGTGATCGCCTAATGGGTGCTGGTCGCTGGAGGACTGCTGATCTGGGGTCGACTCGATCGCCTGGGCAGTCATTGAGGTGGTGGTACTGGAAGCGGAAGAAAGACTGGTCATGGGGTGGTCTCCACAAGTCCATAGCCGTAAGGATGTTCCACATGGGGAGCCGGTCCAGCCCAGTTCTCTACCGGCGGCGGTGAACTGGTGAGCCACTCCGGCGTCAGAGCACGCCAGGGATTGTCACCGGCCAGCCGACCATGCCAGGCGCTGTGAATAACGTTGATTAGAAACGGCAAAGTGCTCAAGGCCATCAATAAAGCCCCCACACTGCTGATCTGGTTCATAAGGGTGAATTGGGGGTCATACTCGGAAACTCGCCGAGGCATGCCATTCATTCCCAGCCAGTGCTGGGGCCCAAAGCAAAGATTAAAACCGACAAATGTGAGCACAAAATGAAAGACACCCAAAGGCTCATTCAACATACGACCGGTAAACTTTGGATACCAGTGATAAATAGCACTGAAGATGATAAACACAGTTCCTCCGTAAACAATATAGTGGAAATGGGCCACCACAAAATAAGTATCATGCACATGAATGTCGAATGGGACTTGGGCAAGGGCTACACCAGTAATACCTCCAAGCACAAAATTGACTATGAATGCACAGGCAAATAGTATTGCACTATTGAGGGCGATCTTACCTCCCCACAGAGTGGCAAGCCAATTAAAGAATTTGATACCTGTAGGAACAGCAATGAAAGAAGTGGCAATAGTGAAAAACAGACGCATCCATGGCGGCGTGCCACTAGTAAACATATGATGGGCCCATACGATGAGTCCAAGAAAAACAATCGCCAAAATCGAATAGACCATGGTGGTATAGCCAAACAGTGGCTTGCGGGCATGTACAGGCAGGATTTCACTGACGAGACCAAAGGCGGGCAAAACCATGATATAAACAGCAGGATGGGAATAAAACCAGAAAAGGTGTTGATAAACGACCGCATTTCCCCCAATGGTTGGATTAAAGAATCCAGTATGGGCAACAATATCGAAGGCCAACATCACCAGAGTTCCGGCCAAAACTGGGGTGGACAACACAACCAAAACACTGGTGCCTAACATTGCCCAACAATACATAGGTAATTGCATCATCTTCAAACCGGGCCGCCGTAGTTTCAAGATGGTCACAATAAAGTTAATGCCACCCAAAATCGAACTTCCGCCTAAAAGCAGAACACTAAAGATCCAGATCAACTGGCCTAAAGCGGGCGTCCTTAGGCTAAGCGGGGGATAGGCGGTCCAACCAGACTGGGAGGCCCCACCTATGAAAAAGCTAGCAATCAGGAGGAGGCCAGCGGGGGGAATCATCCAGAAGGCAACGGCATTGAGCCGGGGGAAAGCCATGTCTCGGGCACCCACATAAAAAGGAATCAGATAATTTCCGAAGGCGCCATTGACTACGGGCACGATCCAAAGAAAAATCATAATCGTGCCATGCATAGTTAAAACTTCATTATAAACTTCACGGCTAATATAATCAGATATGGGCGTGGCCAACTCGGTGCGGATCATCCCCGCCAAGACACCACCAACCAAATAAAATAGAAATCCGGTCACAAGATATTGAATACCTACGACCTTGTGATCGAGACTGAAACTCAAATAACGCAGCCAACTACCATGGTTAGGAAGCAGGGAAACGGGCAGTTCTGTAGTGGATTCCATGGCCAAATGGTTGATGGTTTAGGTGACAGGAGGGGTGTTTTTAGTGAGCCATTGATCAAAATCCCCGCGGTCGTGGACCACAACGGAGGTGCGCATGCCACCGTGATAAGGGCCACAGAGCTCGGCGCAAATGATCGGGTAGGTACCTGGGCGGTTAGCGGTGAAGGTGAGAACCGTTGGCTGGCCAGGAATAATGTCTTGCTTAATACGGAACTGGGGGACCCAGAAGGCATGGATGACATCGTTAGCCTTCATCCGCAACTCCACCTTCTCACCTTCCGGAACATGCAGTTCTCCCGAAGTGATATTGCCGGTGGGATAGTGGAAAATGAAGGCGAACTGGAGGGCAGTTACATCCACAGTCAAATCAGCACTTTCGCCAGATACAGTGCTGATGCCACCCCATACGCGATCACCAGAGCCTGGATCGCTGGCAGGCATTGAGTGCATAACACTATGGTCGGCCAATGGAGCCATGCCTCCCATGCGCTCATAGATGTTATAACTATAAAGACCTACAAATAAAACCACTACGGCGGGAATGGCAGTCCACACAATTTCCAATGGCAAATTACCCTCAACGGCCGCTCCGTCGCCGAAGTCCCCAGCTTGGCGACGAAAACGCACCAAGCTGTAGAGCAACAAACCAATAATTCCTAAGAACAGCATCGTGCCGATGCTGAATAGAACCCGAAACAATTCGTCATAAACGGGAGCATTTACACTGGCCTGCAGGGGCAGCATGTCAACCCTCTGGCCGACGACAAGGCCGATCAGTATGAGACCAACGGAGACCAAAAAAGTGATCACCGAGGCGCGCAAGGTCAATGTTTTTAACCCAATCGGCCCTTACCCTATGCAGACGGGAGCGAGAACGCTGACCTGGCAGCTGAATATGTGGAAAAGCTGATTAAAGGCAGTGCCTAGGGGACCTTCAGCCGCCTGCGGCAAAGGTGAATAACAGGACGACCGAGAGGACCATGCCCGGCAAGAGCAGAAGAACCAACTGGCCCAAATCGTGAGGAGTCATGTCCAGATGGCACGGGAGCTCAAGCCTAATCAACTCGCCGTCTTGAGAATACTTGTTGATTTCTTGGCCCAAGGCGACCGAACTTTCCTTAGCTAGGGGAGTACCCCTGCCGATCCGCCATGGAGCTCCCGCAGCCCTATCAGTTCCGTTGCACCCTCACCTTTGGGGACATCTACGCCCAGATCATCGTCTGGCTGCTGGTGATCTTCGTCAGCCTGGCGGCCGGGCTGGCCCTAATGGGGGCCAACAACCCCATTTTCGCCCTGGTGGTGGTCGGCATGATCTTCGTGTTGTCTCTGCCCTTCCTGCTCTTCGCCTTCATCACAACCCTGCTCAACCACATCGCCCTTGACCCTGCCCCAAACCAGGAGCAGCCCTCCTGATCTCTCGTTGCCCCCCCTCGGCAGCTGACCGAGCTGGCCCGTTCGCAGTTGGAGGGTCTACGGGATGACTTACCGCAGGTTTTGAGACCACGTTGAGCCGCCAACGGGATCTAGTTGCTGGGGCCCAATTTGTCATTGTGGCCCAAAGCCCATGGGGAAGCCTGGACCTTCCCCATGGGCTTTAGATAAATCAATCAAACAATCAAGCAACAGCAGCTTTGCCATCAAGAGTCGAGCATTGGTGTCAATGACAAAATTTGTTAATTAAATCTATTCAAACAAAACACTACATTGACCGATCTGGGCCATTAAAATTAGCATTTTTTAGCCGCTCCAGTTCACTAACAAGCTTCAGCCCAGCCCCAAAACAATCACCAGGGGCGAAAGCGGCTGGAGAAGCCGTCCGGCGACTAGTTCTTCAACTGTTGCTGCCAGGGCCGAGGCTGGTGCAAGTCCGAAGCCCCCCAATGCAAGCCATCGTCATTGCCCAAAACCTACCCAACCGTAACCGCCATGCATTTGAACAGCGGGAGCTGGCCGATCCCAGCCCAGGCGATCAGGATTTGCTGATCCGCGTTGAGGCCGTGGCGGTTAATCCGGTGGACACCAAGGTGCGCGCCACCCTGCCCCTAGAGCCTGGCGCAGCGAGGATTCTGGGCTGGGATGGGGCCGGGGTGGTTGAGGCTGTGGGTGGAGCAGTCCGTGGTTTCTCCCCTGGTGACGCTGTCTTTTTTGCCGGTGACATCACCCGTCCCGGCTGTTACGCCGAAAAGGTGCTGGTGGATGGCCGCCTTTGTGGTATCAAACCGGCCAGCCTCTCCTTTGGCGAAGCCGCCGCCCTACCCCTCACTTCCCTCACCGCCTGGGAGGCCCTGTTTGAGCGCATCGGCATTGACAGCGAAGGCACGAATGCCGGTCGCAGTCTGTTGATTCTCGGTGGTGCCGGCGGTGTCGGCTCGATTGCCATCCAGCTGGCCCGTCGCGCCGGCTTGGAGGTTATCGCCACGGCCTCGCGGCCGGAAAGCCGCGCCTGGTGCCATCAACTGGGGGCAAGCCACGTGGTCGACCACAGCCAACCCCTGGCCCCCCAGTTAACGGCCCTGGGCTACAGCGAAGTCGACGTGATCGCCAATTTCAGCAACACCGACTCCTATTGGAACGTGATGGCGGAGTTGATCAAACCCCAGGGGGCGATCGTATGCATTGCGGGCAACCTGACCCCCATCGATCTCAACGTGCTCAAGAGCAAAAGCGTGCGCTTCGCCTGGGAATTCATGTTCACCCGCCCCCAATACCGCACCGCTGACATGGCCCAGCAGGGCGTGATCCTGGGCATCATCAGCCAGTTGGTCGACAGCGGCGTCCTGCGCAGCACCTGCCACGATCGCCTCAGCCCCATCAACGCCGACACCCTCGCCCAGGCCCATGCCCACCTGGAAAGCGGCCATGCCATCGGCAAGCTGGTTTTGGAGGGGTGGGGCAAATAACCTAGATCAGGTCCACTTATGCTGGGATCTCGGTGTCGCCATACAAGTGATCTCAATACACCAAATCACGTCAATAAGAATAGGAAAAAATTTAGATTAACCGCAATGCGGTGGAGTCCCAGAACATTATAGTGTAAAAAATTGACTAGATTGATCTCCATGTGTGGATTAGGGCTACTCTCGCCGCTACCTCATGTACGTTTTTGATGCCTCCCTGCCAGCGCAACGGTACCTAACGGAGCCATCCATCTCAGGACAGCCTTTTGACTGATTTTTGTTAGGGTTTTGAAAGAACCACGCTCCCTGGCCATGCCGACTCCAGCCCCTGCAGCCCCGCGTCGATGGATTGTCACACTCACGGGCGACGCATCGCCCGAACAGATCGCTGAGGACTTGCGAGCCAAGGGCTTCGTGGTCGAGCAGGTACTGGGGGACGTGGGTGTTATCACGGGCCAAGCCAGCGACAGCACCGTGGAGAAATTGAAGGTGTTGCCGACTCTCCAGTCCATTGAGCCCGATCAGCCGATCCAGCTGCCTGACCCCAGCACCGGCGTCACCTGGTAACACGGGTCCTTGCCATAGCTCACTTGCTGCTCCATGAGCATATTACGGCAGCGAATTCGCGAAACTGAGGTGCTAGGCCATGTTCAGGCGGGGCCGCTGCCGTAGATCTGTTCAGCCCGGTTGAACAGGATCCAACTCGTGGCTATGTATTTGTCACCGCCGCTGGGGCGGTTGCCCCTATGCGTGTGGGTGAAGGCTGTGGGGGCGATCAACACACTGCCGGCCTTTGGGATCACCTTCTTTTGCTGGTAGAAAAATTCCGTTTCGCCCTTGAGAAAGTCATCATTAAGATAAATTGTCCACAACAGTGTGCGATGCAATGTTTCCCCATTGGCATCCCGTGGATACAACTCGCAGTGCCAATAAGGATAGCCTCCTTTGTTAGCTGTGTAGCGCTGGAGGTTGATGGCTCCAGGCCGCAGCAATTGTTGAACGATCATCAGCAAGCTGGCATCGTCCAGAGCGGCCAGCTCCTGAACACCCAGCCTTTGTGATGGACCTCCATCTTCGGGATAATGCTCCAGGATCAGTGGTGCCACCAGCACGTGGGGGTACTTTCGCAAATAGCGCAACAAGGCTTTGAGTACGGCCTCCATAAGTAAGGCGGCCATGTCGTTCCACTCGACAAGACCAGTGATCGCCAGATCACGACTCTTTTTCAAGTCTGGATAAAGACCAGACCCGACAAGACCCTCCCCATGGGCCGAGCTGTCGAAACGGCGGCAGATTGCCGCGCAGATGGCAGGGTCAACCAGCCCTTCGTACACCTCAATGAAATCCAGGAGGGGAGTGGTCACCACCGCAAACGCTCCGCCAGAGAATGCTACTTGCACCGGTTGCGGTGGGCGGCGATCCCTGGTTGCCCCCCGGATGCCGAATGCCTCCTTCCTGGTTGTGGGATCCCGCAGTTGTGCCCACCTGATCTAGAGCGCCTCCGCAGTGATCATTGACACCGCGCCACGCTTCGACATGGCGATCCTGGGCAAGAGCGACCTGCCGGCCCTGGCGAATAGCAACTATGCGCTGGAATGTCTGTTTAGCGATCTTTTGAAAAAGCAGCCGGCGATCCACTGCCTGTTGCTGGTGTGCTCCTACCTACCCAGCGAGGGGAACAATTTGGCTCTAGCCAAGGCGTCCGAGCGGCACCGATCCCAGCTGGCTGAACGGGGGCGGATACTCAGCATTGCGACGGGGGAATAGGGACTCCCTCAGCGAGCGGGAAGTCCATGCCCATCTGGCTATGCCGCCACCACTGACCTCCGGGTGCCTACGTGGCAGCGGGAAAGGCCCAATAGGGATGACGCATTACGAATCATGTACATCGTGATTCATATAACGGATCTCAGTTTTAATTAGTTTGTCCATCCCAATAAGCATCATGGCCATTGACCTGAGATCATTAGCCGACTCCTCCAAGCCTGAGGGTGAATTCCCCATCTCAAACAGTGTGGATGATCTGCTGCTTGCCTCCCTTGATCGCGGCGGCGACAACCTGGAAACAGGCCGCTATGTGGTCACCTTCAATGAAGGGCAAGAAGCAGCCGGTCTCAAACAACTGCGTTCCTGTGGCGTTTATGGAGCCGATTCGCGAGATTTCGCCAATCAGGACGTGGAAATGGAAACACTGGCAGACGGGGGCTCCCTCTATTTCTCTGAAGTAAATACGGCCCTGATCAGTGGCTCCGCCTTTCGTGAGATCGGAATGGCTGGCCTGCTCTCTGCTGAGGCCGACAGCGGCGCTATAGCCTCAATAGAACCTGAATATTTTGTTTTCGCCTCCAATGCCGATTATCTGCGCGGTTTTGCCAGAGCCGCCCAGGTGATCGCCGAAGACCTGGGCAAAGGAGACGGGGGTGGAGGGGAGCCACCAGAGTCTGTGCCCCCCAATCCACCCGAACCCCCTAGCCAAGAAGTGCTTGGTGCCACCTGGGGCTTGGTGGCCACCCGGGGGAATGTCAGCAACTTCAGCGGTAGTGGCATCAAGGTCGCGATTTTGGATACGGGATTTGATATCGGCCATCCCGACTTTGGGGGCCGTCCCATCGTTTCCGCCACCTTTGTCGGCCAGCCAGTTCAAGATCTCAATGGTCATGGCACCCACTGCACGGGCACCGCTTGCGGTCCGAAAGCACCAGCGGGTACTACGCCTCGGTACGGCATCGCCCACCAATCAAACATTCACATCGGCAAAGTGCTAACCAACAGTGGCAGTGGCACCACCGCCACGGTGCTGGCGGGCATGAATTGGGCCATTGCCCAGGGATGTCAGGTGATTTCGATGTCCCTGGGCGGCCAAATTCCCGTGCAGACGGCGTACACCAACGCGGGCAACATCGCCTTGAGCCGTGGCTTGCTGATTGTGGCAGCGGCCGGAAATAATAATGGAGCCCCCACGGGTGCGCCCGCCAATTCACCTTCCATCATGGCCGTGGCCTCCTTGGATTCGAATCTGAGGCCGTCAAGTTTTTCCAACAAAGGAAAAATTGAAATTGCCGGTCCTGGAGGCGATGTGTTCTCGAGCTGGCCACGGCCCCAGCGCTACAACACGATCAGTGGCACCAGCATGGCCACACCACATGTGGCTGGATGCGCGGCCCTTTGGGCCCAGAGCAATCCTTCCTTGCGAGGCAAGAAACTCTGGGATAAACTGCGAGCCACAGCCAGCCGTCTTCCCTTCCCCGTAGCGGCGGTTGGTGCGGGCCTAGTGCAGGCACCCTGACATCAAGCAATCCATGCCGTCATCATCGGCCTTGGTGGCGGTATGGATTGCTTCCGATTTTGCACCGGTATTGGTACCTGGGCGTTCGAAAGGGTTGAAAAAGGGGCAAGGGCAAAAATTCCGCCCCCCAAAGAGGCAGTCCCATGGCACGTCATTGACATGCCATGGGACTGCAATTTGCTGATAAATGAAATGACGTTGACAGCACTTCCGGCTACCAG
>Ga0114981_10003188_pt1 | contig 10466 bp, 12 predicted proteins | sample S_140806_MF_Meta_FD_87028 | JGI IMG/M metagenome (GOLD analysis project Ga0114981, IMG submission 87028) | Freshwater microbial communities from Lake Simoncouche, Canada to study carbon cycling - S_140806_MF_MetaG | ecosystem: Environmental > Aquatic > Freshwater > Lake | place: Lake...
AATCGCATAGGGCACATCACAAGCAGCCGCAAATGCTTCTTCAAAGCTGGCAATAACTGGCCCGCCTATGTATTGACCACTGCGGAGCACCTGGAGCACCGCCTGATCGAGCTCCTCCCCCAGCTCGGCCAGCTGAACACTCAGATCAAAGGGAGGAATTGCCATGGGGCCCACCTTAAATGCTCCATGGATGCCCCTTGCCGAAAATTGTTGTTTAACACCATGGATATGCCCTGGAAAGCCTTAGCCATTGGCGGTGCCTTGATATTTGTGGCCGTAGTTGGCACCAGCAAATCGCCATTGGGCTGGAAAACCTATCCCCTAAGCCGCCATGAACCCCACGACGGCCTTGCGGTAGTTAATCAACCGGATGGCTATGGCATCCACATTTGGTTAGACACCAACACCACTGAAGCTGGCATTTGCAAACCGCGCTGGACCGCCGATCCCGCCCGCCTATTCAATGGCAATGGATCCTCACCTTTTAGTTCAGGCCTAGCCAGCCGCAGGGAATTTTTTGAGGCAGTGGGCCATTGGCAAGTGAAAAACCAGTTGCGGCACGAAAGCGAAGCGCTTTGTAAAAGCCGCGCTCCAGAGGCAAGCTTCCAATGGCAAAGCCCGCCCCGCAGGGCATCTGAAGTGGTGGCTGAACCCCTGCCAGCCCTTCAAGAGCAAGACCTGCTGCCGGATCCAAATCTGATCCGGGAAGAGGAGCAAAAAATGCTAGGAGGCAGCAAACTTTGAATTATTCATTGATGAACTGTTCACGCAATAAAGGTTCAGCTAATTTCCAAAACTTCGTGAACCTTTGCAATTGGGGTGGGCTTGGCAAATCAACAAATGGTTCACAAGCCACTTCAACCACAGGAAGCTGTTGCTGCAGAGCGGCAATGATTCTTTTTAAATGTGGATCTAATGGGGCTTGAGTTAGCACACCATCGCAGCCACAGCGTTTAGCAAATGCTTGAATTTCAAGTACCGGATCACCATTGCGCAACACCAGAGGCAATTCCAGAAGGCTTTCATATATAAAACCCAGCCGTTTTAGACCGATCTGCCCATGCTCAATGTAGCCTCGATCAAATACAAATAAGCCAGGCGCCTCAGGCCAGGCACGCCAGAGGGGATTGGCGGGACCCAAGCTCTCTTGATGGATCCAAAGCAAAAGTTTAACTAACTTTTCTTTACTTAAACTATTATTTGTTAAATTGTAATTTATTGAATTATAATTTGTTAAATTACTGCTTTCTGCCTGCAGCTTGTTAGCATTTAATTTATCAGGGTTAGGCTGTATTGGAATAAAAAGCTGCCCCTGAATCTGTTCATAGCTACCATCGAATGGGCAGGAATTCACCATCGCGCAACTGCGGCAAAAGCTATCGCCAGCATATTTCTCCAAGTTGGCCCGATTAAATACGTAGGGCTTAGCGCTAAAACAACTTGCCACCCACTGCCAGCTGAGGTTATTGCTAGCTGGATCTGCATCGATCAAGTGCTGCAAAAACCATCCGGCGCCCATTTGCCATCGCACCCGGCGCCAGTGCAACACATAGGCAGCAAGCCAGAGCCTGGCATGGTTATGGAGCCAGCCAGTGTTAACTAGTTGCCGTTGAAAAGCATCAATGCATGCAAGTTTTGTTTCACCATTGCGCAGATCTAAAGGTAGCGAATCGCCATAACTTTCAGCTGAATGACCTGTTTTAAGCTCTTCAATATTTTGCCAAATGCCGTCTCCAAATTGTTGCCACACCCGCTGCCAAAAATCTCGCCAAGCCAACTCGCTAATTAATTTTTCTTGATCCCGCCAGGGTCGCTTTTGATCAACCAACCATTGCTTTAATTCTGCTAAACCCAAGAGGCCGTGGCGGATATATGGCGAGAGTTGCGTAACCGCCCCTTTTAAAAAATTACGGCTGCGGCCATAGGCCAGAGGATCCACCCGGCGCAGGGCTAGTTCCGCCGCCTTGCGGCCACCAATAACTGGGCTCAGCTGGCCATCAATGGCGGCCGCAGCTGGAAATTCCTGGCGCAGGTATTGCAGCAGGCAATTGCGATCGGGGAAACCCCGGGTTAAGTCGCCCTGTTCGGGTAGAGGCAGGGATCGATGCAGGGCCATTTCCCCATGCTGCCGCCGCTGGGGGAGAATCGCCTAATAGTTGGTGCCTTTTCCATGCTCCTTGATCTCCGCGGCAAGAAAGCCCTTGTTACCGGTATTGCAAATAACAAATCAATCGCCTGGGGGATTGCCCAGCAGCTGCATGGGGCAGGCTGCGAATTAGGGGTTACCTACCTACCCGATGAAAAGGGCCGATTTGAAGGCAAGGTGCGTGAACTCACAGCACCACTGGCACCAAGCTTGTTTGAACCCCTCAATGTGCAGGATCCAGCCCAAATTGAGGCCGTATTCAAGCGGGTTGCCGAGCAATGGGGTTCCATTGATGTGCTGGTGCACTGCCTTGCCTTTGCTGGCAAGGAGGAATTGATTGGTGATTACAGCGCCATCAGCCCCGAGGGTTTTAGCCGAGCCCTTGAGGTGAGCGCCTATTCATTGGCTCCCCTATGCCGCTTTGCCAAACCGCTTTTTAATCCGGGTGGGAGTGTGATCACCTTGAGTTATTTGGGTTCTGAGCGGGCGATCCCCAATTACAACGTGATGGGTGTTGCTAAAGCGGCCCTAGAGGCATCTGTGCGCTATCTAGCTGCTGAATTGGGGCCAGAAAAACAAGTGCGGGTGAATGCGATTAGTGCAGGCCCAATCCGCACGTTGGCAAGTAGTGCCATCGGCGGCATCCTCGACATGATTCACAATGTTGAAGAAAAGGCGCCCCTACGCCGCACAGTTAGCCAAGAGGAAGTTGGCAACACTGCAGCCTTTTTGGCTAGCCCATTGAGTTCAGGAATTACAGGCCAAGTGCTCTATGTGGATGCTGGTTACTGCATAACAGGGATGTGAAATGGGAAAAAGTATTTTTTAATAAAACTAAGCTTGAACTGAATCCAGCCAGTCAATTTCACCTGTATCAAGGTCGTAGTGGCCGGTTTTCACCAGCAATGAACCAGCGCGCACCCGATCTGTTAACAACACACTGGAATTAACCAAATTACAGCCGGATTGCACTGCATTAGCCCTGCAGGCCCGATCAAGAAGGATATCCTTTGAATTTTGATCTTGAGAAGCTTGATTTTCAGGTAGCACTCCGCCCGCCATTAATTGCATCCGCACCTGGCCCACAACCTGGCCGAGGGCAGGGGGCAAATGTGTTGAAAAATCAAGGGCAGCAGACACGGCACCACAGCGTTCATGGCCCAACACAATTATTAAACCAATACCCAAATGCGACACGGCATACTCCAAAGAGCCGATCGCTGAAGTGAAAACCGTATTACCAGCACTGCGAACCACAAATAAATCACCAAGGCCCGCATCAAATAACAATTCCAACGGCACCCGTGAATCAGCGCAGCCCAGCACCGCTGCCATGGGGTGTTGACCTGCAGCCACTTGATGTAACCGCTCAACACTGGAGTGGGGATGAAGCGAATGGCCATCCAAAAAGCGTTGGTGACCCTCCAACAACAATTCAAAAACTTGCTGGGGATTTTGTTGCAACGGGGATGCGGCGACCATAGGGAGATAATCTTTGTGTAAACAGATTATCCCCCGTGCTTCATCCCGTTGGCCGTTAGTCGTTCCTTGTGATGGCTTGGTGGATAGTTAAATCGATGGGCAAAGAAATATTATTTGCCCTAGTGCTTTGCTTTATCAGCCTTCCAATAGCTCCTAATCTGGCCAAACAAATATTGCCTGAGATACTTTTACCGGTGCTGGGCATATCAGTTTCTGTTTTTACTGCATTTAGAAACACTCAGGCCTACAACCGTTGGTGGGAAGCACGAACCCTTTGGGGCGGCCTGGTTAACGGCAGCCGCAACTGGCGCAACGGCTGCTGGCGCTACTACCAAACGACAGCGATAGAACAGCGGAATTAAACAAACTTTTGGGGCTGCAAGTATTACTTGTTTGGACCTTAAACGGAGAGCTCAGAGGCTCTTATCATCCCACTTGTGCCCGCAGAATAGATGATCTACGCCAACAGCTTGGCCTTGGCAAGAACAGCAGCAGTCAGGATTTATTGCAATTATTGTCTGCTGAGCTTCTTAAGTTGTGCGACCTTGGCCGCATTGACGGCCTCGGGCGGCTCAACTTACTAAATGTTCAGGAAGAAACATGCAACTCCTTGGGAGGGCTTGAGCGCATTCGCAATCAGCCTCTACCCGCATCCTACGATCTTTTTATTAAAGCAATTGTGTGGATATTTGGTTATTTATTATTTATTCGCCTTGATTCCATGCACGATCCAGGCGGTGCCCTTATTGGCTTTCTTTGCCTATTTGGTTTTGTTTTGGCAGAAAGGCTTGGCGCCTACACGGAAAATCCATTTGTTGATGGAATATTTGGCCTACCCATGAATCGCATTTGCGCCACGATTAGCAGTAATCTGCTAACTGCTAATCACCCGCTTGCCACACCCCCGCAAAATCAATCTGCACTCATCTGGACCTAACACCATGACCAAAAACCGCCAGGGCCAGGTGCATCGCACAACCGCTGAAACAAATGTGCAAGTGCAACTAAATCTCGATGGCACTGGCCGCTGCCAAGTGAGCACTGGGGTGGCTTTTCTTGATCACATGCTCAACCAGCTCGCCAGCCACGGCCTGCTGGATCTGGAGATCACTGCCGTTGGCGACACCCATATTGATGATCACCACAGCAATGAAGACGTTGGTATTGCCGTGGGGCAAGCCTTAAGCAAAGCCCTGGGTGATCGGCGCGGCATCCAGCGTTTTGGACACTTTGTGGCCCCCCTCGATGAGGCCCTTGTGCAGGTGGCCCTTGATTGCAGTGGTAGGCCCCACCTCAGCTATGGCTTGCAAATACCCGCCGCCAAAATAGGAAGCTACGACACCGAATTGGTGAAGGAATTTTTTGTAGCCGTAGTGAATAATTCCGGCCTAACCCTGCACATCCGCCAGTTGGCTGGCGTTAATTCACACCACATCGTGGAGGCCTGCTTTAAAGCCTTTGCAAGGGCCTTGCGCCTGGCGGTTGAAATTGATCCCCGCCGGGCAGGGGCCATACCCAGCAGCAAAGGGGTTTTAGAGCAGGCGGGCCAAGCCCACACTTAACACTCCGTTACGCGAGGATGGCGGCAGCTTTGAGCTCGCCATGACAGTTGCCTATAGCCGTGCCGATTGGGCCAGTGCCTTTCGCAACGTGGGGCAAGAGCTCACTGGCGCCCCCCTCAAAGCAACTAGCGGTTCAATACCCAAGGAACTAGCGGGCACCCTCTACCGCAATGGCCCTGGCCGTTTAGAGCGCGGCGGCCATTGGGTGCATCATCCCTTTGATGGTGATGGCATGGTTACGTCCCTGCGCTTTCACCAGCAAGGGGTTGAGTTAAGTAATCGCTTTGTGCGCACGGAAGGCTGGCTGGCGGAGGAGAAAGCAAACAAAGTTTTATATCGGGGCGTATTTGGCAGTAAAAAACCGGGCGGACTGTTTGCAAATGCCTTTGATCTACGCTTAAAAAATATTGCAAACACCCATGTTGTACGCCTAGGTGATCAACTGTTAGCCCTTTGGGAAGCAGCTGAGCCCTATGCCCTGGATCCAATCAGTTTAGAAACCAAAGGCCTCTGTTTGCTGGATGGAGTGCTCAAACCCGGAGAGGCATTCAGCGCCCATCCCCGCTTTGATCCAGGCCACCATGGCAAAGAAAAGATGGTTACTTTTGGTGTAAAAACCGGCCCGCGCAGTTCCATACGTTTAATGGAATTTGCCTGCAAAGCCGATCCGAGCAATGGAATTAAAGCTGGACAATTACTACACGATCGCCAAGACACATTTCCAGGTTTTGCCTTTCTGCATGATTTTGCAATTACACCGAATTGGGCAATATTTCTACAAAATGCGATTGCATTTAATCCATTGCCTTTTGTTTTTGGCCAAAAGGGTGCAGCCCAATGCCTTCAATCAAAAGCTGGCGGTGAAGCCCAATTCTGGTTAATTCCAAGGGCGGAAGGAGCCCATGCCGGCGAGCAGCCGAGGCTGATACCCGCACCAGCTGGATTTGTTTTTCACCACCTAAATGCATGGGAGGATGGCAATAATTTAGTGGTTGAAAGCATTTACTATGCAGATTTCCCCTCGATTGGCCCAGATCAAGATTTCCGAGAGGTTGATTTTGATTTAATCCCAGAGGGCCTTTTAGAGCGCTGCAGTATCAACCTAGAAACCAACAGCGTTGAAACAGAAAGATTAAGTGAACGCTGCTGCGAATTTGCGATGGTTAATCCACACAAAGAAGGTGAAAAAGCCCGCTACGGATGGATGGCAATAGCCGAAAGGGAACAGGGCAATGCCCCGTTGCAAGCAATTAAAAAGCTTGATTTGTTTGATGGCTCCAAACGTATTTGGAGTGCTGGGCCCAAGGGTTTTGTTAGTGAGCCTATTATGGTACCAAGGCCTAATTCAGCCATAGAAGATGACGGCTGGGTGTTGTGCATTGTGTGGAACGGTGCCCGCTGCGCCAGCGACCTGGTAATTCTCAATGCCGCTGATTTAAGTGAAGAGGCAATTGTGGAATTACCGCTTGCAATTCCCTATGGCTTACATGGCAGCTGGGTTGATGCTTAATAGTTCTTGCAATTCTGGCAATAATCGAGCAAAAGCTTTACCGCGATGGCCAACAAGTGCCTTTGTTTCTTTATCTAATTGTGCATAGCTTAAAGTCAATTCAGGCACTAAAAATATTGGGTCATAACCAAAACCGCCCTCACCTATAGGCTGCTTAAGGATTTCGCCATTACAGCAACCCTCCACCTCCAAAACAACCCTACCGCTGGGATCTGAAAGGGCTAAAGCAGCAACAAATTGGGCAGCGCGGTCAAATTCTGGATTTGAAAGTTGGGCCTGCTCAAGTTCTATCAACAAGCGATTAATTCTTTCCGAATCGGTGTTTGCATAACGGGCCGAATATATGCCAGGTGCACCGTTAAGAGCGTTTACGCTAAGCCCTGAATCATCGGCGAGGGCCCATTCCCCTGTGGCAAGGGCTGCGGCAACCGCTTTTATGCGTGCATTAACTGCAAAGCTATTGCCGGATTCATCCACATCTAAATCCTGCGGTTGCCCTGCAATCACTAGCGGCAAATCAACTAGCAATGCCTCAAACTCCCTGAGCTTGCCAATGTTATTGGTTGCAATGATAAGTTTACTAAAATCAAAAGAACTCGCTTCAATCATTTTATCAAGATTAGCTATTTCCCAGGGTAAGCTATTATCAAGGTAGTGTAAAGCCAGAGGTATTGAGATGCTTTAGATCAAGCATCACAATGCTTAGCCAGGCCAGCAGAGCAAAACCACCTAATCCAGCCAAGGTAATCAAGGGGCCAGCCCAGGGGGCGGATTTTTTGTTGTTATCAGCCAAGGGTAGGTTTTGAGCAATGAATTCGGATTCTAATGCATATCACGGGCAATTTTAGCAAAAATGTACTATACTTTTAAAGGGCTTATGAGCAAAGGCTTGTTTAGCTGTAAGCATATTTAATCTTTTTAACTTCTAACTACTTTCCAGGCAAATAAATGAGCGTTAGCGTGATCACCCCCACCAGGCTTTTGCCTGATCGGCTTGATATGCTGGTGGAACTTAACGCAAGCCTTAGCAGTAATAACTGCGATGTGGAACATGTAATTGTTATAGACGGTAAGACGCCGCAAATTTACCTGGTGATCTTGCGAAGCAAGCAACCATCATTTCAACCGCAAGGCCCATCGGGCAAGCGGCGGCGCGCAATTTAGGTTTGGTTATTGCCCGTGGCAATTGGATCACAAGCGCCGACGATGACGACTGGCTATATCCCCTATCAATAGATAAAAGATTAGCGGCTATTAACAGCTCTCCAGCTGCTAAGTGGGCTGCGGGCTACTGCACCGATGACCACAAACTCGATCCAATAATTATCGCAGCAGGCCCCAGCTCCGCCGGGGATGTTTGGCGCGCTTGGCCCACACCAAAAGCAAGTATTCCGCTCGGCCCCACAACTCTCCTGGTTGAATCGAACCTTTTAAAAAGTGTGGGCGGCTGGATGGGGCTTCCCCAGGGGGAAGATATAGGCATGATGATCGCGGTTACATCAACGGCACCGGGTATTATTGTTGATTCCTATGTGTATCACATACGCATTCACCCTGGCCAAATGACTAAAACCACTTGGTTTGATGAATTAGAACTTCTATCCCGCAATGCCGCCTGGGCGAGGGGTGAAAATATCATCAAGCAATCGAATAAATTAACATCAAATGGATCGGTAGTATCTGGATCAGTAATATCTGGATCAATTCCAACTTTAAATCACGCCTCTGCAAACTGCTGAGCCCATTTCAATACAAGCGCAACCCTTTCAGGATCTGGCGCTTCGCAATAAAGCCTGAGCAAGGGTTCCGTACCTGAAAAACGCAGCATCAACCAATGGTTTAAGCCCAACCTTAATTTCAAGCCATCGGTGCGGATGTATTCCTTAACTGCAACACCGGCCACCTCAGCTGGTGGTGCCTCGGCCAATTGCTGCTCAAGCCGCCGCCTACTAGCCATATCTTTAAGGCGTAGATCTAAGCGATCGTAAAAACTGGCCCCGCCGCAACGGGCTTGCAATTGATCCAACCTTTCGCCCAGGGGCTTACCACCCTCCACCAAAGCCTCGAGCAATAGCAGTGCCGCAAAGGGGGCGTCCCGTTCTGGCAGGTGCATGCCAAAACCAACCCCGCCGGATTCCTCACCGCCAACCAACACTTCAGAGCTCAACATTTCAGTGGCAATATATTTAAATCCCACCGGCATCTCCAAAACTTCCCTACCCAGATCTTCAGCCACCAACTGCATTAAATCCGATCCACTAACCGTTTTCACCACCTTGCCTGGCAGATTCCTTGCCCTGGCGAGATGGTCAATAAATAAGGGCATCAATAACTGCGTACTACAATATCGTCCCCGTTCATCGATTGCGGCAATCCGATCACCATCTCCATCAAAAACAATTCCCACTGCTGGTTTAGCCGCTGCCGTGGATTGTTTTACAGCTGTTATTAATTCACTCAGATAAGGAGCTAATGGTTCAGGTGGATTTCCGCCAAATAATGGATCGCGATTTGAGCGTATTTCCTGCACATTCTTGCCAAGTAATGCAGGTAAACCGCCGGCGGCAGAACCATGCATTGGATCAACAATCACGGCAATATTCATTGCTTCTAGGCCGTGGCTTAGGGCCTTGAGATCTATTTTGCTGCGCAGGCCCTTTAAATATTCAGCCCAACCATCGAAGCATTCGGTTTCTCCCGCTTCCGCCACGCTGATGCCACCAGCAGCTAAACGTTTTTCCACCCTGGCGGTGAATTCCGGCTCCACCGAACCACCAAAATGGCCCTTGATCTTTAAACCCAACCATTCAGCGGGGTTATGGCTTGCCGTAATCACTAAACCGCCCAAGGCTTTGCGCTCCACCACCGCCCAACTAACCGCGGGGGTGGGCAGGGGCTCTTGGGCCAGCAGCGGCTCTAAACCCACGCCGCGCACTGCCGCTGCAATGGCAGCCCCCAATTCAGGGGCAAGGAACCGTCGATCAAAACCAATGATCACCGTGCGGCTATCAAGCCCTGCAGGGGCGGAATGGGCCAATTCCGCTGCTGCGGCTGCAGCTACCCGCAATAAACGCTCCAGGGTTATGTCTACGCCGAGGATGCCGCGCCAGCCATCGGTGCCAAAGGCGATTGGAGCTGCCTCCAACGGCAGAGGAACAGAGGCCATCAGGCTGGATTCAGCTGGCCATAGTGTGGGTGATCAATACCGCCGCTAGGGGTTGGCAGGTGCCGGAGACCCAGCTGCTCACCGACCGGCAATTGCGTAGCTGGCTGCGCTGCCACCGCAAAGCCTGGCTCGATCGCCACGGCAACCCCAATGAAAAAATCTGGAATCCCCATCGGGCTCTGCAATTAGCCGACCAGGAACTGCGCTTGCAAGCGCAAATGCAAAAACCAGGCGCCATCAGGCAAATGCTGCTGCAGCACGGCCGATTGCGCGGTAGACCCACCTTGCTCTTGCGTAGGCCAAAAGCCAGCCAACTGGGCAACTTCAGTTATCAACCTGCATTACTGCAGCCGGGCCGCCACGGCACCCGCGAACATCGGCTCACCCTTGCTTTTTGGGGTCGTTTAGTGGAACACCACCAGGGCGCTGCCGTATCCCACGGACTACTGATCACCCCCCAAGGTCAACAGGAGCCGGTGAACTTAAGCGGCCAAATCAGCCGTCAACTGGATCAAGCCCTTAGCCGCGTTGCCATCGACCTTCAACAAAAGCAAGCACCACCCCTCACCCAAGACCGGAAAAAGTGCACCCTTTGCTGCT
>Ga0114981_10003190_pt1 | contig 10465 bp, 9 predicted proteins | sample S_140806_MF_Meta_FD_87028 | JGI IMG/M metagenome (GOLD analysis project Ga0114981, IMG submission 87028) | Freshwater microbial communities from Lake Simoncouche, Canada to study carbon cycling - S_140806_MF_MetaG | ecosystem: Environmental > Aquatic > Freshwater > Lake | place: Lake...
TTGTTGCCTAGCTATTTACAAAACAAAAATGAGTTGGGCGTTTGGAGAACGATTAATGGAGAATTCACTAAGTCGGATCTGTCCCTATAATTTTTTGAAAAGGAGTAGGAGAATAAAATATTAAATACCATTGGATAAATAAATTTTATGGCAGCAGTAAAACCAATCAGTTCTGAAAGTTTCGGTAATTACCAATTAACTGGGTCCATCTTTAAGTGTATTGATGCCCACACCTGTGGTAATCCTGTTCGTGTAGTAGTAAGTGGTGGTCCGGCATTGGAAGGGAATACCATGAGCGAAAAGCGCCAACATTTTTTAAAGGAATTTGATTGGATACGCAAAGGTTTAATGTTTGAACCAAGAGGACATGACATGATGAGCGGCAGTATTTTATATCCCCCACATGATCCGGCAAATGATGTTGCTGTTTTATTTATTGAAACCAGTGGCTGTTTGCCAATGTGTGGTCATGGTACGATTGGTACGATTACTGTTGCTATTGAAGCTGGTTTGATACAACCTAAAGTGCCTGGTAAAATCAGGATGGAAGCACCAGCTGGATTGGTACTTATTGATTATACCATGGAAGGCAAAAAAGTTAGTTCAGTAAAGTTGACCAATGTGCCTTCGTTTTCAGCTGCAGAAAATTTAAAAATACAATGTCCCGATTTAGGGGAATTAAATATTGATGTTTGTTATGGTGGTAATTATTATGCCATTGTTGAAGTGCAAGCAAATTTTAAAGGAATTGAAAATTATACGGCTGGGCAACTAATTGCATGGAGTGGGGAATTGCGCAAACGCATTAATGCTGTACACAAATTTGAACATCCTTTGGATCCCACCATTAATTCATGTTCACATATTTTGTGGACTGGAAAAGTATTGGATGAAAAAAATACGGCAAGAAACGCAGTTTTTTATGGTGACAAAGCTATTGATCGTTCTCCTTGCGGAACAGGCACTTCTGCAAGATTAGCCCATTGGTATTCGAAGGGTAAATTAAAGCAAGGAGAGGCCTTTTTGCATGAAAGTATTATAGGATCTGTATTTACTGGGAAGGTGGAAGCCATTACTGAAATTGGCGGCAAGGAGGCAATTATACCCTCTATTCAGGGTTGGGCCAAGATAATAGGATTTAATACCATATCAATTGATCCCGCTGATGACCCTTATGCAGGCGGTTTTCAGGTGGTATAAGCCTTTTTTATCCTTTAAATAATTCCACTTAATTTATTGGGGAAATGAACGCAATTTTAACGAAATTCGTGCTTTAATCTGTTATATGAAAGTAGTTGTATTAGGCGGGGGTGTGATTGGATTAAGTAGCGCTTATTATTTACAAGAAGCGGGACATCAAGTTACCGTCATTGATCAAAATGATATTTTAAATAATTGCTCTTATGGTAATGCTGGATATGTATGTCCAAGTCATTTTATTCCATTAGCAACGCCCGGTATTGTAAAACAAGGATTAAAGTGGATGTTAAATCCACAAAGCCCTTTTTATGTTAAACCACGATTAAGTTTGAGTTTAATGCAATGGGGTTTAAAGTTTATGCAAATGGCTACTACTGAAAATGTAGAAAAGGCAGCTATTCCTTTAAAAGATTACGCCATGTTGAGTCAACATTGTTATGAGGAATGGGCTAAACTACCTCAATTCAAATTTGCCTATGAACATAAAGGCTTGTTAGAGATATTTCAAACTGAAAAAGTCGCTGAACATGCACATCATACCGTAAAGCGTGCACATGAAATTGGATTAACGGATACCGAATTATTAACGCAGGATGAATTGTTTGCGTTAGAACCACGTCATAAAATAAATGCATTGGGTGCGATCTATTTTAAATGTGATGCGCATTTGTACCCCAATAAATTAATGAAACAATTAATTGAAGATTTAAAATCAAAGGGGGTGCAGTTTTGTTTAAATGAGGAAGTGGTTGATTTTGAATTAAACAATGGAAAAATTCAATCGGTGATTACCGATAAAAATAAATATACAGCCGATACTGTGGTTTTAGCTACGGGTTCATGGAGTAGGGAGCTGGTTCAAAAATTAGGCATTAAAATGCCATTGATGCCAGGACGCGGCTACTCAGTTACGTTGGAGGACTCTGCATTTCAAACAGATTATCCATCGGTATTAATGGAAGGGCGCGTTGCACTTACCCCCATGGATGGAAATAAAATGCGCTTTGGTGGCACTATGGAAATTACAACCACCAAGGCTGCGCCGCAAATGAATAGAGTGGTAGGCGTTTTAAAAGCAGTAAAACAATTTTTTCCTGAATTTGATATACCCACACCAAGTTGGGATAAAGTATGGTATGGATACCGCCCTTGTTCTGCGGATGGCTTACCTTATTTAGGACGTTCAAAGAAAATAAATAATTTAGTGATTGCAACAGGTCATTCAATGATTGGATTAAGTTTGGGTGCGGGTACCGGAAAATTAGTTGCTGAAATTATTGAAGAAAAACCTACGAGTATTGATATAAGTTTTTATCATCCAGAAAGATTCAATAACTAATGAAATACAATGCCACTTCCATACCTTATAGTGCTACAGGCGTTTTTTCGGCATTGGTGAATGATTATATTTCAGGAATTGGAACAGCGCGTGATTATGTACCCTATGCGCCCGATATGGAAGGGATAAAAAAAGCAATACAACAACGGAAGTTTTCAGCTACGCAACGTCAAGTTTTGGTATCGGTGCTGGAAAATCAATACCAAGTGTTAGGCGCAGGTATCTATGAAAAAAATAAAGCAGCTATTGAAAAAGTGCAGGCAAATATTGGTTTATTGAAAAACGATAATTGCTTTGCTGTTACTACTGCCCATCAGCCCAATTTATTTACAGGGCCACTCTATTTTTTTTATAAAATAATCCATGTAATTAAATTAGCCTCAGCATTAAAGGCGCAGTTTCCAGAGAATGAGTTTGTGCCTGTATATTATATGGGATCTGAAGATGCAGATTTAGCAGAAGTAGGCAGTTATAATATTGATGGTGCCAAACACCAATGGAAAACAAAACAGACGGGTGCCATTGGTCGGATGTTGGTGGATGATCATTTATTACAATTATTACAAAATTTAGAAGGCTATTGGACGGTTAAGCAGGAGGGAAAGGAAGCATTGGCAATCTTAAAAGCTGCTTATAAAAAAGGGAATACCATTAACGAAGCCACTTTGCAAATGGTGCATTCATTTTTTGGGAATCAGGGTTTGGTGGTGGTGCAGCCGGACGATGCAAAATTAAAATCACTTTTTGTAGAGGTGATGCAAAAAGAATTAACTACGCAGTTTTCTCATGCTGCCATTCAGCCTACACTTAAAAATTTATCAGAAAATTATCATGTGCAATCGGAAGGTCGGGAAATAAATTTATTTTATTTAAAAGATGCGCATCGAAATAGAATTGAAAAAAACGGGGAATTATTTTCGGTGGTGGATACCAATATTCAATTTACCCAAGCTGAAATAATTAAGGAACTACAAACATATCCAGACCGATTCAGCCCCAATGTAATTTTAAGAGGGGCATATCAAGAAACCATCCTGCCTAGTGTTGCATTTGTTGGCGGTGGAGGAGAGCTAGCGTATTGGATGGAGCTAAAAGAAGTTTTTGACCAAGCTGGGGTAAATTATCCTGTAATCCTATTGCGTAATTCATTTTTATTTATCAATGAAAAGCAAGCCAAACAATGGGCTTCCTTGGAATTTAATTCGGAAGCGTTATTTCATTCCATTCCCGATTTAGAATTAGCGTTTGTTAAGAAACAAAGTGTTGAAAATTTAGCTTTAACGGAACATATTGCTAGTTTGAGCGAACTGTACAAAGCAATACAACAGGATGTGATAAAAATTGATGCTTCCTTAGGCGATCATGCTTTAAACCTGTCAGTGCAAGCACAAAAAAAATTAGCCGTACTAGAAAAGAAAATGGTGCGTGCGGAAAAAAGGAAGCAACATACTTCACTTGCAAGAATTCATAGTATTAAATTAGAATTATTCCCTGACAATAATTTACAAGAGCGTGTTGAAAATTTCTCTAAATGGGTAGGGGACTATGGTTGGAACTGGGTGGAAGCTATTTTGAATAATTCAAATTCGGTGGATGCTAGCTTTACCATCATACATATTAGCAAAGACTAATACATCCCTAAGTTTTATTTTATTCGCTAAGTGTTATTGGTCAAAACCATTATTCCAACTTGATTTTAAGTTTTCTACTTTTTGCATCACTTCGGATTCCATATTTAATTTATAGTCATCCATGGCTTGTCCTATTTTAGGATCAGCACTACCTAAAATTTGTGCAGCAAGTAAGCCTGCATTTTTGGCACCATTTAATGCAACCGTTGCTACAGGAACACCTCCAGGCATTTGTAAAATAGATAATATTGAATCCCAGCCATCCGCAGAATTACTCGACTTAATAGGTACTCAAATCACAGGTAAACTCGTAATAGCAGCAATCATCCCAGGCAAATGCGCTGCACCACCTGCGCCAGCGATAATAACTTTTAAACCTCTTTCACGCGCAGTTTTTGCATATTGCACCATACGATCTGGGGTGCGATGAGCAGATACTACGGTTAATTCAAAAGGGATGTTGAAAAGTGTTAGTGTATCTGCAGCTGCTTGCATGGTAGGCAAATCGCTATCGCTTCCCATAACTATTCCGACAATTGGTGCTGTATTCATAAGTTTCAATTTTATGCAATTTAATGTATTCAGTTTTAATTAGCGAACAAATAGCCTGACACCTCCGATATCATTGGCGTTGCTTTTGATTCGCTGATATAAATTCTAAAATATTTTAATTTTTGCGTTGGAAAAGTGATGATTCTTTTATGGCCAACAGTTGTTCCCTTTGCAAAGGTTTCAAATTTCTTAACATCGTTGCCTCCGGAAATTTCAAATTTTACAATACGTTGTCCCATGCTGATGGCTTCCATTAATTGTATGGCATTTATTTCAACCGCTTCTTTTAAATGAATTTCAATGCTGTTGTTTGTTCTCAATACTTTTGCATTTTTAAATAAGTTATTTTTAAATGCAGCGTCTCTAATTTTTTTGAAATCCATTAATGCAGTGGAGTCTGCCTGTGAAAATAATCCTTGTCTGTTCGGAGGCACATTTAATAAAAAGTTACCACCTCTTCCTACATTTTTCAAATACAAATCAAATAATTGTTTGCCTGATTTAACAGTTTTATCTTCTTCTTCATGATAAAACCAACCTTTTCTAATAGATACATCTGCCTCGCCAGGAATCCAAGCCTTTCCGTTATAATTTCCTCTGTTCAATGAATCGGTAGGAGGGCCACCCGCGCCTCTTTTAAATCCAGCCGTATCAAGTAGGTTCCAATTGGTTTCATTAATAATTCCTCTTTCGTTTCCAATCCAACGGATATGCGGTCCAATATCACTAAAGATCATTAAGTGTGGTTGGTAAGCCAATGCTGAATCTTGGAAACGTTTAAAGTCATACACTTGTCTTTTGCCATTGGGCCCTTCACCATTCGCGCCATCCCACCATAATTCAAAAAATTTACCATAACCCGTTAATAATTCTTTCATGGTTTGTATATATACCTCATTGTATTTGGGTGTGCCATAATCCGGATGGTTACGATCCCATGGCGAAATATATACGCCCATTTCAATGCCTGCTTTTTTACATGCTTCTGATAACATTTTTACCACATCCCCTTTGCCATTTAACCATTTGCTTTCTCTTACTGTATGGGTACTGTATTTACTAGGCCACAAACTAAATCCATCATGGTGTTTGGCAGTAAGGATAATTCCTTTTGCACCTGCTGCTTTTGCAATCCGAGCCCATTGGTTGCAATCTAGTGCCGTGGGATTAAAAACATTCGGATCCTCACTTCCATGCCCCCATTCCAAGTCGGTAAATGTATTAGGGCCAAAGTGAATAAATAAATAAAATTCTTTATCGTGCCATGCTAATTGTGTTTTAGTTGGCAATGGACCATAGGTATTTTGTGCAAATAATGTTGCGGAATTTAAAATAAGTAAAGCGATGATAAGTTTTGTGGCGTTGTTGATTACTTTCATAATTAATTTATTTTACAAGTGCGCGATTGTATAATTGTATGGTATTTTCTAATCCGAGATATAATGCATCACTAATCAAAGCATGACCAATACTTACTTCATCAATATTTGGGATTTGTTGTATTAAATAGGGTAAATTAAATCGATCTAAATCATGTCCAGCATTGATGCCCATGCCCAATTGATTCGCTAATGCAGCTGCTGTAATATAAGGGGCAATCGCTGCTTCTTTATTACCCGTAGCAAATTGCTTTGCATACATTTCAGTATATAGTTCAATACGATCAGTTCCTGAAGTGGCTGCTGCTTGGACCATTTTTTTATCGGGATCAACAAATATGGAAACGCGTATGCCTGTGTTTTTAAATTTTGCAATCACATTTTTTAAATAGTCCTGTTCGCTGATTGTATCCCAGCCATGGTCACTTGTTAATTGGCCAAGGGTGTCAGGAACTAAGGTTACTTGTGCTGGTTTCACGGCTAGTACTAATGCTACAAATTTATCTTCCTTAGGATTGCCTTCAATGTTGAACTCTGTGGTAAGAATATTGCTTAAATCTTGCACATCTTGGTAACGTATATGCCTTTCATCCGGTCTGGGATGAACCGTGATACCTTGGGCTCCAAATCGTTCACAATCCTTGGCTACTTGTACCAAATTTGGATTATCGCCGCCACGACTATTTCTTAAAGTGGCGATCTTATTTATATTCACACTTAAACGAGTCATGAGCGAATTTAAGTTATTTTTGTAACTCAATTAAAAGAGAATGGCTTATTCTAGTTTAGAGGCATGTTTACTTGATTTGGAGCGAACTGGACAGCTTTTGCGCATAAAAGAACAGGTGGATCCGTATTTGGAGATGGCCGCAATACATTTGCGTGTTTTTGAGCAAAAAGGGCCAGCCATTTTGTTCGAAAATGTCAAAGGATCTAAGTATCGGGCTGCGAGTAATATTTTTGGAACGCTCGAGCGAAGTCAATTTATTTTTAGGGATACATTACCTCAAGTGAAGCAATTGATTGATATTAAAATTGATCCTACTGCAGCCATTAAAAATCCATTAAAATCATTGGCAGCTTTACCCGAAGCTTTGAATGCGTTGCCCAAAAAAAATCCAATTTCAAAACCAGTTTTATTTGAGGAAATAAATATTAGCGATCTTCCATTGATACATCATTGGTCCATGGATGGGGGAGCATTTGTTACACTACCACAAGTATATACAGAGGATGCAGATAAACCAGGTATCGGCAATTCAAATTTAGGCATGTACCGAATTCAATTAAATGGGAATGATTATATTTTAAATAAAGAGATTGGTTTGCATTATCAATTACATCGCGGTATTGGGGTTCATCAAACAAAGGCAAATAAAAAAGGATTGCCTTTAAAAGTGAGTTGTTTTGTAGGTGGTCCGCCAGCGCATTCAGTAGCAGCGGTGATGCCACTTCCTGAAGGCATGAGTGAAATGAATTTTGCAGGTGTATTGGCTGGAAAAAGATTTAGTTATACTTATGTGGATGGATTTTGTATAAGCACAGATGCTGATTTTGTAATTACCGGTGAAGTATTCCCTGGTGAAAATAAACCCGAAGGTCCTTTTGGGGATCATCTTGGCTATTATAGTTTGCAACATCCATTTCCTGTGATGAAAGTACATAAAGTGTATGCGCGAAAAAATGCCATATGGGCTTTCACAGTGGTGGGCAGACCTCCGCAAGAGGATACCAGCTTTGGACAATTAATACATAGTATGACAGGTTCTGCTGTATCCAACGAAATTCCAGGGTTAAAAGAAGTACATGCGGTAGATGCTGCGGGGGTGCATCCATTATTGTTGGCGATTGGGAGTGAAAGATATACACCGTATTTGCAAAATAAAAAACCTGCTGAAATTTTAACGATTGCGAATCATATTTTAGGTACCGGACAATTAAGCTTGGCAAAATTTGTTTTTATTACAGCGGATGATACGAATCAATTAAGCACACATCATGTGCCTGCTTATTTAAAATTTTTATTAGAACGCATTGATTTAACCAGCGACATTCATTTTTACACGAAAACAACCATGGATACCTTGGATTATTCTGGTGAAAATTTAAATGCAGGATCCAAAGTAGTGATTGCTTCTTATGGGGATGTGAAAAGAAGTTTGGCTATCAGCTTACCAGTTGAAATTCAGCAACTAAATGCGAATGCAAAATTAGTATTGCCAGGTATTATTGCATTAGATGCCGCATTAACAAATACGAAAGCACTGCAAGAAAAATTAAAGGGTCAGGGAGCTAATTTATTAAATAAGCTAGGTGTTGTGATGTTCATATTGACTGAAAATCCAAGTTGGATGGCAGAAGAGAGTAATAATTTTTTATGGGCTTGTTTTACAAGAACAAATCCGTCGCATGACATGGAAGGGGTGGATAGTTTTATAGATCAAAAACATTGGGGGTCAAATGGTCCATTAATTTTTGATGCTAGGATAAAAAAACATCATGCGCCTCCAGTTGAAAAAAATGCTGCAATAGAAAAAAAGGTAGATGTCCTACTAGCGAACTACGGGTATTAACATTCGATCCAAGTATGATCGGCTAATAATTTCACAGTCGCAATAAATCCAGCAAATGGGCCCGAGCCACCGCCCCATTCACTAGGGGCTACCAATGAAAGCACATGCGATCCATCGGTTTTTTCATACACATGATATACTTGCCCAATTTGTGGCTTGAAAGTTATTTTAGCTTCGTAAATCATTAAGCTTAACTCCTTTCGTTTGCGTATTTCCTGTGCTTGTCTTGCCAATAATTCAATTTGTTCCTTAATTTGATTTAACTGCATGTTGGTTTGATCCTCCATGGCAGATAAAGCTTTATGTTTTATAACGCCTTCCTTGGTGGGTCTAATTGCCACACTTCCTGCAGATGACGCATAGGGGAGCACACTTAATTGTTTGTGGTAAATTTCAATATTTTTAAAGGGATCGCCATTTTCCTTGAAACCATAATGCGTTACTTTTAAAAATCCGTTGGCTAATATTTCATGAACCACTTTTAAAACTTCCTTATTGTCTTTATTAAAAAGCACTGTTAAACAGGAGCCATTATTCACTTCGGCAATGACTTCATTGCCTAATAAATGGTTGTCAAAGGGCTGTGCAATACCATTTGGATTTACACTGTATTGGGCATAAAATGCTTCGTTTTCAATATTAACCCAATTATGACTAAAGCTAAGTGCATGTCCATTTTGGATGCTTTCAATTTTGTAATTGCCAGATTTTGGAACGAGTTGGTACTCGAATTCGCTTTTTTCGGGGAATAACTGCCAACTTGCTAAAAAATTGTATGCTTGAACCATAAATTATATAACAAAATTAAGCGCTAAAGGTTGAATTTAGACCAGCTGATTTTTAATTAATTTCAACAAAATCAGGCTTATGAATGATGGTTGAATTGTATTTGTATTTCAAATTAGTGATGAAACTAAAGTTCCATGGGCTTACTTGTAAATCCGTTCGGGGCAGGTAAAAGCATTTTAATTCAATGGTCCCAAATATTAGGTTTTCATTACGTATCCTGGTGCCAGTTCCAACGGCTGTGAATACACCTCCATTCTTTTTAACTTCATCTATGGCTCTTATATAAGTAAGATTGGCAAACACAAATGGGGAGGATTTAAATCCATAGATAGTTTTTGCACTATATAAAACCGATTCCCAATTACCTGATATTCGGGTCCCCCCTTTAATTTGTTCTTTGTTTAATTGTGGTATGCCATAATTGCTATAAATCAACAATGCTTCGTTATATTTATTTTGTAAAGTTTGTGCAATACTAATATTGAATATATGTCGGTAGGGTAATCCATTTTCAAAATATTTTAATTTACCAATTATTTCCAAGCTAGACAAAAACCTAAAGTCTTGATATTTTTTTTCCGCATAGCTACTGCCTATATTGATATTCAGATGCGAATAATTACCTGAGGATTGTAGTGCGTATTTTTCATATTTTAAACCAGCATATGAAATACTATTCATATCTCTGTAGTATTTGCCCAAAGTTAAGCTCAATGATTGTCCGATAGGTAAATCCTCATTACGTCCAAAGCCATATAAATACTTTGTCCTTATAATATTTTGATTGAATACCGTAATCGAAAAAAAATTAGCATTTATATTTCGATAATTTTTATCCAATTGGGCCAAGAAGTTAATAGGGCGAATATTAAAGCTATTTTCAAGATGGCGTAGCTGAATAATATGTCGTCTATTAATTTTATTTAACTTGGTTTTAAAAAAAAGTTGGTATCCAAGCCAAAAATCCTTTGTATCGTAGTGGTAATTTAATTTACTATTAAA
>Ga0114981_10003191_pt1 | contig 10462 bp, 10 predicted proteins | sample S_140806_MF_Meta_FD_87028 | JGI IMG/M metagenome (GOLD analysis project Ga0114981, IMG submission 87028) | Freshwater microbial communities from Lake Simoncouche, Canada to study carbon cycling - S_140806_MF_MetaG | ecosystem: Environmental > Aquatic > Freshwater > Lake | place: Lake...
AACTCTTGGGAGCACGGTAGCTAATGACCTTAGTCATGGTCGTCGATGACGACCAGGATCTTGCGGAGATGCTCGGCATCGTTTTAACAGGTGCCGGCATCGACGTGGATCTAGTAAGTCGTGGGGATGAGGTTATGGATGTATTCCGTAACAACCCACCAGATTTGGTGTTGCTCGATGTTATGTTGCCTGGCCTTGATGGAATCGAAGTGTGCAAATTAATTCGTGCAGAATCAATGGTTCCTATCGTCATGCTTTCGGCAAAGGGCGATACACAAGATGTTGTTAAAGGATTAGAAGCCGGCGCTGACGATTACATGGTTAAACCATTTCGTCATCCATCCGAATTAATCGCGCGAATTAAAACTCGATTGCGTCGTACAAATTCTGAGATTTCCGGACTATTAACGATTGGTGACTTGGCAATTGATGTTCAAGCTCACCAAGTGCTGCGGGCAGGCAAGCAGATACAGCTAACCCGGCTTGAGTTTGATTTGCTCGTAGCGTTAGCAAAAGAACCGGGTCGAGTATTTACTCGCGATGCATTGCTCAGTGAAGTGTGGGGATACCGCCATTCCACAGATACTCGTTTGGTAAATGTTCACGTACAGCGCCTACGTTCAAAGATCGAACATGATGCTGAGCATCCTGAAATTGTCATCACAATTCGTGGGGTTGGGTACAAAGCTGGAGTAATGGGCGGTTCCTAAATATGAACCGTATCTTTTGGAAAGTCCGCAACTCTCTTGCGTTTAAAGTAATTCTTTCGACGGTCCTACTGTCGATGGGTGTTGTCTGGATTACAGGTTCAGCGCTTAATTCGCGACTTTCAAGCGGAATTAGAGCTGTGAATCTTAATTCGGCTGTTGTGGAAGCTCGTTCAACGATCTTCACGGCAGATTATCGATTCTTGCTTACTCAGGGAGAAAAGGATGCAATCGTTCAAAAAGTTGTCGACGATGTAATTAGCTCGGCTACAACTATCACTTCAAATGAGAACGCTCGAGAAGTAGTTTTTCTTCGTAGTCCTGGCAACACAATGATTAAAAATTATGAAATTGCCTCAAACGTATTGGACCCAAAATCCATCCCCAAATCTCTCAGTGAACGGGTACGTAAAGATAATGACATCGTGTATGAGTACACGCGAATGCATTACTTAGGTGGAATTAGTGTTCCAGGCCTAGCGATTGGCCAGAAAGTTCAAATTCCGGGTGCTGGACAATACGAGATGTATATCGTTTTCTCACTTGCAAATGAAGTAAAGACGCTTAATCTAATTAATAGTTATCTGTTGATTGCTGGAATTATTTTACTTCTATTAATTACTCTAATCACATGGGTAGTTGTACGACAAGTAGTTAAACCCGTCCGTGAAGCAGCTCAAATCGCAACTGAATTCACAGCTGGCGATTTTAGACAGCGAATGAAAGTACATTCTCAGGATGAAATATCTACTTTGGGTAACGCATTTAATGAGATGGCTGAATCCCTAGAGCAACAGATTGCTAGATTAGAAAATCTTTCGCGAGTACAGCAGCGCTTCGTTTCAGATGTTTCTCACGAGCTTCGCACACCGCTTACAACTTTACGGATGGCATCAGAAGTTATTCATTCATCAAAGGATAATTTTGATCCAACCGTTGCTCGTAGCGCTGAATTATTAGTAGCACAGTTAGATCGCTTCGAGCGTTTGCTGGAAGACTTGTTGGAAGTATCTCGATTTGATGCTGAAGTTGCAGTTCTTGAAGCGGTTGATTTCGATATTGTGCAGCTTGTTAATCGGTGCGCAGAAGATTTAGCACTAGTAGCAAAAGGTAGAAAAACGCAGATATTTATTAAGTCTTCAGAGCCTGCAATCATGATTAAGGCGGATATTCGACGCGTAGAACGTATTTTGCGCAATCTGTTAGCTAACGCCATTGACCATGCCGAGGAACTGCAAATTGATGTTCAGATTCTTGCAAGCGAGCACGATGTCGCAGTTGGTATACGCGATTACGGTGTTGGATTAGATGAAAGTGCATTGACCAGAGTTTTTGATCGTTTCTGGCGTGCAGATCCCTCAAGAGCTCGAACACGTGGGGGAACTGGCTTAGGACTCTCAATTGCATTGGAAGATGCACGCTTACACAATGGCGAGCTTGAAGTCTGGGGACGACCAGGGCGAGGCGCACACTTTGTTGTCACATTGCCCAGAAAAACTTGGGAATCAATTGATCGCCGCTTGATTGCTTTGCAACCAGAAGATTACAGAGCTTAATTTCCACAAGTAAATCTTAAAAATTATTAATTAATCAGTTTTTGAGCACTATGTGCTCATGCAGATCTTTAGTGAACTCTCACATTTAATCTTTCCAACTAGATGCTACGGCTGTAATTCATTAGGCATAAGTATTTGTACTGTCTGCCGCCACGAATGGATTCCTCACTACTATAAGACTCATATCGATGTATTGAATGTTCATTCAGCGCTGGTCTATTCACCAACTGCATCAAAAATAATTCTTGCTGCAAAGGAGAATGGATTACAAGGCGCAGACGATTTACTCATTGCGGCCGTGGTGCATGTGCTTAACAAGGCCAGATTAGACAAGGGTTGCTTCACTTTAGTTCCGGTGCCATCCAGTAAACAATCGCAACGTCGACGGGGCCGGAGTTTTATAGTGGATTTAACAAGGACAATTTCAAAGCAAACTGGTATCGCCATAAATGATTGTTTGCAGGTATCACGACCTGTTTCAGATCAAAGCGGGCTCACACGACAACAGCGAAGTTCAAACATGCACGGAGCTTTTTCTCTAAAATCTGGAGCAATACTTCGTGGAGATGCGATTCTGATTGACGATGTGGTTACTACAGGTGCAACCCTGCGAGAAGCGGCCAGAGCCCTAAATTCGAGGGGTTTTCACGGCTTCGGCTCAGTTTGCGCGGTTACCGCCTGCGTTGCTCAACCTCTACGATAAGGGGGTGAATAGGCCTCATAGCCAAGAGTTCCTACTAGGGATTTAAAAGGCGGCCACGATGAGAGGTAAGAATCAATGCCAGCATTTGTAGACAAGATTTTGCGTGCAGGCGAAGGACGCATCCTTCGTGAACTGAGCAAGGTCGTTGCCTTAGTTAATGCTCAAGAAGCTCGCTTTGTTGCGATGTCTGATTCTGAACTCCGCACTCAAACTGGGATATTCCAAGACCGATATGCAAAGGGTGAATCCCTTGATGATTTGATGCCTGAAGCGTTTGCAGTAGTTCGTGAAGCAGCAAAGCGAACCCTCGGGCAACGTCACTATGACGTGCAAATCATGGGCGGAGCCGCACTTCACAAGGGCAACATTGCTGAAATGCGCACTGGTGAAGGTAAGACTTTGGTTTCAACATTGCCTTCTTACCTCAACGCTCTTGCTGGTCGCGGCGTACACGTTGTAACCACAAATGATTATTTGGCAGAACGCGATAGCGAATGGATGGGTCGTGTTCACCGATTCTTGGGCTTAAAAGTTGATGTAATTCTTGCAAACATGACCCCGGCAGAACGTCGCCAGGCATATTTAGCAGACATCACTTACGGAACCAACAATGAATTTGGCTTTGACTATCTTCGTGACAACATGGCTTGGTCACTAGAAGAGTGCGTACAACGTGAACATTTCTTTGCAGTAGTCGATGAAGTTGACTCAATTTTGATTGATGAAGCACGAACACCTTTAATCATCAGCGGACCAGCGGACAAAGCAACAAAATGGTACGTAGAGTTTGCAAAGCTAGTAAATAACTTACAGCGCGATGTTCACTACGAAGTTGATGAAAAGAAAAAGACTTGTGGAATTATTGAAGAAGGCGTAACAAAAGTAGAAGAAATGCTGCAAATTGGTAATCTCTACGAGTCAGCCAATACGCCAATGATCGGTTACCTCAACAATGCGATCCGCGCCAAGGAGCTTTTTAAGCGCGACAAAGATTATGTGGTAATGAATGGCGAACTTTTAATCGTCGATGAGCACACTGGCCGCATGCTGGCTGGCCGTCGCTACAGTGAAGGACTACACCAGGCACTTGAAGCTAAAGAACGCATTGAAATTAAGGATGAAAATCAGACTCTTGCAACAATTACATTGCAGAACTATTTCCGCCTGTATTCCAAGCTATCTGGTATGACGGGTACTGCTTCAACAGAGGCCTCAGAGTTCCATCAGATTTATAAACTAGGCGTAGTTCCAATTCCTACAAATCGAGAAATGCAACGTATTGATTCGGCCGACTTAGTTTACAAAACCGAAGTTGGAAAATTCGCTGCAGTCACAGCAGATATTGTTGAGCGTCACCGTAAAGGCCAGCCGGTCTTGGTTGGTACTGTCAGTGTTGAAAAATCTGAAGAACTTTCTGCATTCTTACGTAAATCTGGAGTTCCTCACGAAGTTCTCAATGCTAAGCACCACGAACGTGAAGCTGCGATTATTGCTCGCGCAGGTGTGCGTGGAGCGGTAACGGTTGCTACCAACATGGCTGGTCGCGGTACTGACATCATGCTTGGTGGAAATCCTGAATTCATGGCTGATTTTGAATTGCAGCGCCGTGGAATTTCTCCAGTTGATAACGCTGAAGAGTATGAAAAAGAATGGCCAGCAGAGATCGCACGTCAAAAGTCTGCAGTTGAAAAAGGTCATGAAGAAGTAATTGCACTGGGTGGTCTGTATGTATTAGGAACAGAGCGCCACGAATCTCGTCGTATCGACAACCAGCTACGCGGTCGCTCAGGACGTCAGGGCGATCCAGGAGAGTCACGCTTCTATCTCTCACTTCAAGATGATTTGATGCGTCGTTTCAATTCAGGAATGGTGGAGCGCTTTTTAACAGCAGCTGGACTACCTGATGACGCACCTATTGAATCTAAGATGGTTTCAAATGCGATTCGATCTGCACAAACTCAGGTCGAAGCTCAAAATTTTGAAATGCGTAAAAATGTTTTGAAGTATGACGATGTTATGAACCGCCAGCGCACGGTTGTTTATGGGGAACGCCGCCTGGTTCTAGAAGGTGCAGATATTAAGGATCAGGTAGCTGGATTTGTTTCAGATACTTTGACCGCATATGTGCAGGCTGCAACTGCTAATGGATATGCCGAGGATTGGGATCTAGAGACCCTATTTACAGCACTTAAAACTATTTTCCCAATCTCATTTACTATCGATGAATTAGTTGCACAAGTTGGATCTCTTGCCGGTCTAGATGCAGAGTTCTTAGCTGCTCGGGTTGTTGAAGATTGCAAGAACGCCTATGCAAAGCGTGAAGAAACACTTGGCGAAGAAGTAATGCGTGAGCTAGAACGCAAGGTCTTACTTTCAGTTCTAGATCGCAAGTGGCGCGAGCACTTGTACGAAATGGATTACTTGCAAGAAGGTATTGGACTGCGAGCCATGGCGCAACGTGATCCACTTGTTGAGTATCAAAAAGAGGGCTTTGATCTATTCGCGGCAATGATGGATGCAATCAAAGAAGAGATTGCTGGCTTCTTGTTCAACATCGAAGTTACTGTTGAAAGCACAAACAACGAAGTCGTCGCTCCCGGACTTGAAGCCAAGCACGTGCCTGCAACTGGATTGCAGTACACAGCAGCTGATGAATCTGGTGTACGCACTACTGGTGATGTTTCTCGAAATGCTCCATGTCCGTGTGGTTCAGGCAAGAAGTACAAGCGTTGCCATGGTGGAGCTGCTTAACTTAAATTAAGGTAAGTGCAGTACATAGCCAGCGACCATCTAGTCCCTCAAACCTGATTGCTACAACACGCAATCTATCCCCGTAACGAACAGTTACTGTTGATTCGCTGATGCCATCTAATGGCTCAGTAACTTTGATTTTTCTAATTCTTCCAACTAGTTTTTGTTGCCCTGCTTTTCGTTGTAAATCCGCAAAGATTAAGTGATGGCACATCGCCTGAACTTGCCCGGCAGATCGGCGTCCAGCCCAAATTTCGACAACATTGTGAATGAATTGAAAGGTTAATTCATGAATGTCGGGTAAATCAGCGGCCGATGTTGGTTCGGGCGCAAACTCAGCATCGTATTCTTCGCCAAATGTTGATGCAACCACATAGAGACGAGGTTTCTGAGCAGGTGGCGTTGATATTTCGGGGCGAAACATTTCAAGAACAAGATGCTGCCAATCTTCGTTAGGGTCACTTGAAATAGGGGTCAAATCAATAGCTACAAAAGATGGTTGTTGGTCGTAGTGAAGTTCTGTTGTCATGCACTGACAATTGCGCTGCCCTTGTGCACATTCTTCAGACTTTAGGACGGATTTCCTTAGTACTTAAGTACCACTGTGGATATCTGAGCAAGTAGTGTCACCAGAGAGGTTTGGGTGCTCCTATGACTCTTCACAAGAAAACTCGCAACTCTCGCCTCTCATTGGCAATCACATTAATCACAGCAGCTTTTGTTTCAGCCTTTCTGATTGCAACTTTTTCCAACAAAGGTTCAGATTTTTGGGTGATTAATGGCCCAATATCTCCTGGTCACCAAATCTCAGCATCCGATGTGTCTATTTCACACATGAACTTAGATACAAGCGCACAGTTCTACTTGAGCAAAGATATTGAGCCAATTGGAATGGTTGCAACGCGCATTATGCATTCCGGAGAGATCATTGGCAGTAGCGATTTAACTTCTGCAATCGATGCTATGTCTACAAGTGCGGTACCAATTAGTGTCCGCTCAGTTGACGTCGCGACAGGTTTAAATATTGGCGAAGATGTCGACATCTACTGGGTTTTAGACACTCAAAATGGCGATGATTCGATCGACCCAATTCTAATTCTTGGAGGAGTTACATTGCTGAGTTTTGAGGATGGCGGTAAGAACTTTGGAAGTGACATTGGTTTATCTGTAGCTGTTGAAGAAACGCAGGTACTGAGGCTTTTAAGTGCAACAACACAGGGCCGCTTGGTGGTGATTCGCTCTCATGTCTGAGTTAGAAATGCCAACAGTCATAACAGCTATTTCTTCCTCTGAGTCGGAGGGGTTTATTGCAGGAACTTTATTTGCCCAGGGCTGGAGCGTAGTTTTTCGAGCTATTGATTGGGATTCATTAGAGCGTTTTATAAATACAAATTCTGAAATTGCTCGAGGGGCACTTCTTCTATTTGCATCTGATTTACCGGGAATTTCTAAAGATAAAATTGATTCGATCGCCTCAAAGATCCGCCAAACTATTGGATTTTCGATAGACCAGCAGAAAGTTAGCGATTTGTTGGATCTGTACACAGTTCCGCTATCAGCAACAGATCTCGTCAGCCTGGTGCGAGGTTTTGTGCGAGCACCAATGATGCGCGGTGCGAATACACCACAGCGTGCAGTACGGAAAGCCCGCGTCATTGCGGTTGGTTCAGCCGGAAGTTATACCGGTTGCACGATGCTGGCCATGAATCTGGCGATGGAGCTAAGTATTCTTGAAAAACCAACATTATTGATCGAGGGTAATTATCGGGCTCCTTCAATCGCCGCCTATCTTGCGATGCGTAATATCAATAGCGATGCACAATGGAAAACTATCGCTCCACACCTCTCAATAACGGAAATCAGTCAAGAACATGCAGGCACAGTTGATGAATTTATGGATCGTGCAGCTTCAGAATTTGAAGTTATCATCATAGATCTTGGGTCAATTTCAGGTTTATCAAATCGTCTTACTGATCGTCGATGGACATCAACTATGACCACATGGTGTTGTGACCAAGCTGATGAGTTAATGATTGTCTCTAGGGCCGATCAGCTAGGTGCGCATCGATTGGGACAAGTAATAGAACTTTTACAGAATACGTCAGTACGTGCCAACCTCAGTTTTGTCATGAATATGAAATCTCCCGGAAAGAGAGGCGAAAGCGAGGAAGCAAAATTCTTGAACTGTGCAACGGCTCTTAAGCCGATTCGGATCAGGAGTATCGCTAAGGACTCTCGCGCAATCGCGGCTGCTGAAGATGAGCATGCGACATTAGTCGAGACCAATGAGCGCTCAAATGTGCGTAAATCGATAGCACTTTTAGCCCGTGAATTAAAAAGTTGAGATCTATTACTATTGGCCAATGCGTGCATATCTTCCAATCAGCCATAAGGATCTTGAAAGCTTTGTAACCCATAAAAGCCTTGAGGTCGATGAGTTGTATGCACCGACAATCCATTTTGTTGTAGAAAATCCAGATTGCGACGAAGAAGAGCTCGAGTATTTACTTTCTGTCGCAGCCGGTGAAGAAGCTTTAGAGCTTCGACTTTCTGAGAAAGCACCAGGGATCGTTGTAGCCGTTGAAATTGAAAAGGAAAACATTGGCGAGCACTATGCCCAGTCGATAACTCTTACGTCCGCTTTACAATGGAATCAAGTTCAGTGTGCATTGCTTGCTTTTCAAGGCGATGATGAGTTGGTGTGGTTTGCTACACAAGAGATCGATCTTCATCTGGCGGAGTGGAAGTAACCATGTTCCAGTTGGATAATTTACTAGGTGGTCGAACTACTGTAACTATTAATCAATCCCATAGATTGCGTGAACTAGTAGCTGATTGGCAACTGCTATCTGATCTTTCATTCGCAGATTTGATTCTGTGGGTTCCAATTCGCAAGGACGTAAAACTATGGCCGACAGGTCATATTGCAGTTGCTCATATTCGTCCAACGACTTCTTCAACTGTTTTTATAAACGATGTGATCGGCGATGAAGTGTTGTGGGGAGCACGTCCAAACATCGACGAGGCGCTTTCTACGGGCGATATTATGAGAAACTCAGAGCCTGAACGCGTTGGAGATTTATTGATCAAAGAAGAGACGATTCCTGTGTTCTTTGAAGGTCAGGTGATTGCTGTTATTTCACGTCACCGTAACGCCGAACAGATGCGTTCGCCTGGAAAATTAGAATTAAATTATCGAGAAATTGCAAAGCATTTGTATCAAATGGTTGCCGAAGGAAACTTCCCGTATCAATCTGCAGGCTCTTTATTTGAACCCGTTCCACGTGTAGGAGATGGATTAATTCGACTTGATGTAAATGGAGCAATTTCATTTGCTAGCCCTAATGCAAAATCAGCGTTTTCACGTATGGGCTGGAACGGTGAATTAGAAGGTCGTAATCTTGGGGAAGTTGCAGAACAAGTTGTTACCGCCTCTCCAAATGCACATGAAGAAGGTGTGCGTACACGCCTTAGTGGCAAAACTTTACGCCGCGTAGAAATTGATAATCAAGGCGCAACAATTGATCTTCTGGTTTTACCAATGATTCAGGGAACAGATCGAATTGGATCGATTGTTCTACTGCAAAATGTTACTGAACTTCGCCGACGTGATCGTGAACTTGTAACTAAGGATGCAACAATTCGCGAGATTCATCACCGTGTAAAAAATAATTTGCAGACTGTTTCGGCACTTCTTCGTTTGCAGTCTCGGCGAATAGATGATTCAGCTGCGGCTGCAGCTTTGGATGAAGCTGTACGCCGTATTGCATCCATCGCACTGGTTCATGAAACTCTTTCAAATAGTACTGAAAATACAGTGGCTTTCGACGAGGTCCTTACTTCACTAGTGACACATGCTTTGGAGCTGAGCCCTCGAATGGGTCAGCTAAGTATCGAACGTGTCGGACAGCTTGGTTCACTTGAATCTAGAATTGCTACACCTTTGTCTTTAGTTGTAACGGAGCTGATGCATAACGCCCTTGAACACGGGCTGTACGAATCTGGAACCCGCTTAACAATTGATTTGCAGCGATATAGCAATGAATGCCTAATTACAATTTCTGATGATGGGGTAGGTTTGCCTGAAGGGTTTGATCTATCAACTTCATCAAATCTAGGTTTACAAATTGTGCGCACTCTTACAGAGAATGAATTAAAGGGTGAATTAATATTGGAATCTACGCACCAAGGAACGCAAGCAAAACTGCGTTTCCCACTTTAAATTTGGTTTTGCTGCTCCATCAAGCGCGCACGATTACGTGCAGCACGACGCTTAAGCGCACGACGTTCGTCTTCTGATAATCCGCCCCACACACCAGCATCTTGGCCACTCTCAAGTGCCCACGCCAAGCAAGGCTCTTTAACAATGCAACGATTACAAACCTTTTTTGCTTCTTCGATTTGAGTAAGAGCTGGTCCGGTATTTCCTACAGGGAAGAAAAGCTCCGGATCCTCGTCACGGCAGGCTGATTGATGTCGCCAATCCATCGCATGTCTCCTTAGGGAAGTACAACATTTAAAATTTATGTGGTGTTAATACACACAGTTGTGCGTGCAAGGTCTTAATTGTCCCTGCTAAAGCCGTGTTATACAAGGATGTACGCAAAGAGTTTTCGACAATTTGAGTGATGTACCTCAAGTGTGCCCCCGACAGGAATCGAACCTGTGCACCTGCCTCCGGAGGGCAGTGCTCTATCCCCTGAGCTACGGGGGCTCGTGGGTTTAAGCGCAAGGTTATCAGCGGG
>Ga0114981_10003194_pt1 | contig 10459 bp, 12 predicted proteins | sample S_140806_MF_Meta_FD_87028 | JGI IMG/M metagenome (GOLD analysis project Ga0114981, IMG submission 87028) | Freshwater microbial communities from Lake Simoncouche, Canada to study carbon cycling - S_140806_MF_MetaG | ecosystem: Environmental > Aquatic > Freshwater > Lake | place: Lake...
CATGGAAACCTTATTAGATAAAGCTCGCAAGGTTACCGAACATTTTGATGGTACTTCCCCGGAAAAATCTGCCTAAATTATTCGTATGGAATCGGACTCATCTTTTTTTACGCAATACAAAGAGCGCATAGAGCAATATGTGCAAAACAGGCTGCGACTGATTCAGTTACAACTCACCCAAAAAGTGGCGGAGGTAAGTTCCAGTATAACCTGGTGGTTGCTGATTGCGATGGTAATTTTTTTTCTGATGATTAGCCTCAGCATTATGTTGGGCTATTATTTTGCTCAACTTACTGGTTCAGTTCCCTTGGGATTTGCCTGTCTCTCTGGTATATACCTGGTAATGTTACTCTTGTTATTTGCTTTTCGAAAATCCATCCGTAAGAAAGTGAAGGATAGCGTAATTCAATCTATGCTGGATACAAAACCTGAAACGCATGAATCCCAACAACCCTAGTATTCCTATTCGAGATGGAATTGCTTTGCAAGCCGAAATCAATCGGCTCAAGCATCAACTTAAAGAAGAGGAGGCACATATCGCAAATTCAACCCGCAAAATTCCGTTGCAGTTGTTAAAAGTGGGTGGGTTGGGACTAGCAGGAATTATTGCTGGAAAACAAGGACTTTCTGGTATTACCCAGTTGGTGCAGGCCGGGTATTATTGGATAAAAGGAAGAAAAAAACACTCCGGAGAGCAGGAAATAGCCAAGGATAAGTTAACCGAAGGGGCCGGTAAGTTGGGGTTAGCAGGTATTATTCACCTGTTGGCAACCGTGTTAAAACGGTAATCGATACAGTGAAAAAACGGATTGTTTTTTACAAATAATTGATTTACAGGCATTTTTGAGGTTTTCCCGCTTCAATTTACCCATTAGCCCACTCCAGTAGATGCCAAATTCTTGTGTGGGTATTTTTGGGGTAATTTTGTTCGTTATTTTTCATTTTTTTAAGGTTCATCCCCTTACCTTTGCCGCCAAGTTGGAAAATGATTCCATACTTATCGAATTATCCATCATTTATCACTTTATATTTCACCCGAAATGGCTACCAAAGGAAAAATCAAACAGATTATCGGAGCAGTTGTTGACGTGCATTTTCCCGACGACAATACCTTGCCTGAAATTTTTAATGCCCTTGAAATTGAAAAAGAAAATGGCGATAAGCTGGTTCTTGAAGTGCAACAGCACTTGGGAGAAGACAGTGTTCGTACCATTGCCATGGATGGAACCGAGGGATTGGTGCGCGGAATGACGGTAACCGATACCGGCCGGCCCATCACTATGCCTATTGGAGCAGGCATCAATGGGCGTTTATTTAATGTAACTGGCGACGCAATCGATGGATTGCCTCAGGTAAGTAAAGAAAATGGCCGCCCTATACACAGTAAGCCACCCATTTTTGAAAATTTAAGTACTGCTTCTGAAATATTATTTACTGGTATTAAAGTAATCGATTTGATTGAACCCTATGCAAAAGGAGGAAAAATTGGTTTGTTTGGGGGTGCCGGAGTAGGAAAAACGGTTTTGATTCAGGAGCTGATTAATAATATTGCCAAGGGTCATGGAGGTTTATCAGTATTTGCCGGTGTGGGTGAGCGTACGCGTGAAGGAAATGACCTATTGCGTGAAATGATTGAGGCAGGCATTATGCAGTACGGGGATGATTTTAAACACAGCATGGAAGAAGGCGGATGGGATTTGAGTAAAGTAAACCTCGACCTACTAAAAGATTCCAAAGCAACCTTTGTGTTTGGTCAGATGAACGAGCCCCCAGGCGCCCGTGCGAGAGTGGCTTTGAGTGGATTAACCATTGCTGAATATTTCCGCGACGGAGATGGTAGCGGAAAAGGAAAAGATATCCTGTTTTTCGTAGATAATATCTTCCGTTTTACCCAGGCTGGTTCTGAAGTATCTGCCTTGTTAGGCCGTATGCCTTCAGCCGTAGGTTATCAGCCAACGCTGGCTACTGAAATGGGATTGATGCAGGAAAGAATTACCTCTACTAAAAATGGTTCAATCACTTCTGTGCAAGCGGTATATGTACCAGCGGATGATTTAACCGATCCGGCACCGGCTACTACTTTTGCTCACTTGGATGCAACTACGGTATTGAGCCGTAAAATTGCCGACTTAGGTATTTATCCTGCGGTGGATCCGTTGGATTCTACTTCCCGTATTCTTACTCCTGCCATTGTGGGTAATGAACACTACGATTGTGCCAACCGCGTTAAGTTGATTTTACAGCGTTACAAAGAATTGCAAGACATCATCGCCATTTTGGGTATGGATGAACTGAGCGAAGAAGATAAAATGACGGTACAAAGAGCTCGGAAGGTTCAGCGTTTCTTATCTCAGCCCTTCCACGTGGCAGAGCAGTTTACTGGTTTAAAAGGCGTATTTGTTGATATCAATGATACCATCCGCGGATTCAATTCTATTATGGATGGCGAAGTAGATGAATATCCCGAAGCAGCTTTTAACCTGGTAGGAAATTTGGAAGATGCTATTGAGAAAGGTAAGAAAATGATGGAAGCTGCAAAAGCATAATCGGTAAACGTTTCAATTACTAACCCATGCAACTGGATATATTAACACCCGAAAAAAAACTGTTCAGCGGATCCGTGTATGGTATCATGTTACCCGGCGTGAATGGGTTATTCGAAATTTTAGATAAACACGCCCCAATGGTAAGTGCTTTGGGTAGCGGTAAGGTTAAAATTTTGAAAGACAAAAAAGAAACGGAACAATTCACTATCCAGTCTGGATTTGTGGAAGTGATAAATAACAAAGTAACGGTGCTGGTGGAAGGTACTTCCCAGGACTAAACATTTTTTCTATACGATATTCAAGCCCCTGATTTTTCAGGGGCTTTTTTTGTGTTATCCGGTGAAAAATGCACCAAAATCAGGTATTTCTACCCTTTTTTTCGCTTGATGGATGTGGTTACTTTGAATTGTTCGAATACGAATCTCAAGGCCTGAGTCGAAGAACTCCAATGTCGACTAATAAAGTTTGGAGAAATAAACACTAACTCTCATGAAAACAAAAATCTTTTTCTTTTTAGTGCTCATCAGCATGGGTATTTTTACCGGATGTAAGAAACAAGACACGCCCATCGTGCATACTCCACAGGAGGAAGCTGCTAGGTTATACCTTACCGAAAGCTTTATTCGGTTTTCCGGAAATTTTTTGCAGGATTTTTATCAGGTAAGCCAGTATATCAATGTTCCGGGAATTCGGAATAACCGGGCTGGTTTTATAGCCGGTATTCAACAAGCCGGTTCGGATGATCAGGCGTTGGAGCAGCACTTTGCCAGTTATGCATTGTCGTTTGAGGAATGGATATCGCGAAAAAATAAAGTAGATAACGACTGGTTACAATTATTTCATCAATTACCCGAATTGCGTCGCTATAATGAGCAGGATGTGCTTGCGATTGTAAAAGAAGGAATACGATTGGGCATTGCCAGTGAAGATGCTCGTTGGCAAGCGCTTAAAAGTAAGCAGTTTCAGATAATTGGAACTGGCAAAGTGGTAACATTGGGGGCAGGAACGAATTCTCCAAAAGTAATGCGGGTGGATGCCTCCGAAATTTGGAATTGTTTAAAAGATGCAATTGGAGTAGGATCAGCCTCTGTGTTGGGAATAGCTGGGTTAAATAAATTGGCGGGACAAGGTTTGCAAGCGATTGTAACGGCAGGAAGCAAACTCTTGGCGAAATATGCTGGCTGGATTGGAGTTGCCGTGATGGTAATCGACTTTTCGGTGTGCATCTCTGATGCTATGGGTGATTAAAAATTTTCTGTTGAAAAAGAATCAAAATTTTCATAATTTTATTTAAATTATTTCACATGAAAATCATTCAAAAATTTCTAGTAATACTGGCTATTGGAGTGATTCTTTTCCCAATTTTTCGAATTGTGGCTCGGCTGTTCCACAAGCCCTTTATCAGCTTGAACAATTATTATTTTGTTGTGATACTGCTGGTGCTGGGGGTTGTTATGTTCAGCGAACGGGCAGCTAAAAAATCATCCCCTAATCAATAATTAGTTGATTAATTGAATGCAAAACCTTCGGATGCTGCTACCACAGGATTCGAAGGTTTTTTTATGGATAGGGTTGTTGGTTAGTTCAGCTGTGGATTAATAGGATAATTAACCATTTCCGCGTATTCACCTCCTAAGGCTAGCAGCGCATTTTGCCAGCGTTTTGTTGGGGCTGTTTTAAAAAGTAGCTCATCCGAAATTTCTGCGGTAATCCAAGTTTTTTCTTGTAACTCCTGCATTAATTGACCTTCGCCCCATCCACTATAGCCTAGAAAAAACAGAATATCGGACTCCTCCATCTTTCCAGATTGTAAGTATTGAATAATTTGGAAAAAGTTACCATTCCAGGCAATATCTCCTTTTAGGCGGATAGAATCTTGCAGCAAATCTGGTTTCCGGTGAATAAAATGGAGGGTATCGTTGGCAACGGGCCCGCCACACAAAACGGGTAGCTGCAAATCCGGGGCTGCCGGAACTATATCGCTGAGTAATAGGTTCATCGGTTGAGAAAGTACCAACCCAAAACTGCCAGCCGGCTGATGTTCACAAATCAGCACAACGGTTCTGCTGAAATTCGGATCCTGTAAAAAAGGGTCTGAAATAAGCAGACTCCCCGGTTTGGGTATATTGGCCGCTAGCATATGAAGGGGTTGATTTGTTAAAATACAGCGTTAAATTAATTAAAAAGCGAATAGAAACTTCAGTACAACAAGCCATCCGATTATATTTGTAGGGATGAAAAGAACTTTCCCCGTAATTACCATACTGATTTCACTGTCTTTACTGGGACTCATTCTAATGCAGATTTCCTGGTTCGCGAATTTGTTGGCGATCACCAGGCAACAGTATCGTGATAAGTTCGAAAAAGCTTGTGTTTCAGTATCGGAAGAGCTGGCACAGGGGTTAGTAGATAATTCAATGCCGCTTTTACGATTTCAGCAACGAGGTTCGATGTTTCGTTCTGAATTTCAATTGCGTACCTCTTTGCAGGCCATTGTAGCTGATAAATTTACCGTTCAGGAGATTGAGCAGAAATTGAAAAAAGCCCTAGAGGAGCAAAAACTATATAATATTCCTACCGAGTTAGCTATTAGTAACCAAATGGGTGAATGGGAACTAATTTCGAAGGGGTTTGAACCTGCCTATTTTGATACTACCCATAATCAAAGGATAATAAAGAACATACCATTCTATTCGGGGTTAGAACATACTTTTACGGGTGAGGAAGCATTTTGGGTTATTACACCCAATTTCGATTTGCCTATACTTTCTTCGTTGAAATGGATGTTTGCAGGCGCCATTTTGTTTATGGGGGTTATTTTGGCTGCGTTCTATGTTACCATCCGAACCCTGTTAAATCAGAAAAAATTAAGTGAGATCAAAAGTGATTTCATTAATAATATGACGCATGAATTTAAAACACCCATTGCTACTATTTCATTGGCAGTGGATGCTTTGAAGAATGAGAAAGTACAGGCAGAACCGGATCGGGCAAAATATTTTACTGGCATCATCAAGGAAGAGAATATCCGAATGAACAAGCATGTGGAAACGATTTTACAAGCTGCTTTAATGGAGAAGGAAGAATTTCGATTGAATAAGAAAACCATTTCTGTACACAAGATTATTAATCAGACCATAGAAAAATATCAATTACAATTACAGAAACAGGAGGGGCAGGTGCATGTATTATTCAATGCTGCCACTGATAATATTGAAGGGGATGAAGTGCATTTTACCAATGCAATTTCCAATCTGATTGATAATGCCATCAAATATTCGAATGGAGCTCCGGATATTACCATTACCACGCATAGTACTCATAAACATGTGGTGATACAAATTACCGACAAGGGCATTGGCATGTCGCGGGAAACCGAAAAGCGCATTTTCGAAAAGTTTTACCGGGCGCATACTGGCAACATACACCAGGTGAAAGGTTTTGGGTTGGGTATGAGTTATGTGAAATCGGTGATTGATGCCCATGAGGGAAACATAAAAGTTTCCAGTACACTGGGTAAGGGCAGTACTTTTACTGTTGAAATGGCACTCGCTCCGGAAAAAAACACAGCAGTGTAAATCGGAATTACTGATTCTCCGTTTTCCACAATAAACTTCCATCTCCATAGCTCAAAAACCGGAATGAATTGTTGAGAGCATATTCGTAAATTTTTTTCCAATCATCGCCCACCAATGCGCCTACCAATAGCAATAGGGTTGATCCAGGCTGGTGAAAATTTGTAATAAGTCCATTGGTAAATTGAAACCGATAACCCGGAGCAATCAGCAATTGGGTGGTTGCCATTAGTTGTGTAAGCTGGTGTTGTTTCATCCAATGAATTAGCGCATCCAATGCATCGGAGGGCGGAAGGTTATTTTCGCCTGCTTCATACGGGTCCCATTGATTAACCTGCAACTCACCGGGAAGGCTATTGGGCTGTTCAATCAATTTCTTACCTATCCAGTAGATACTTTCCAGCGTTCTCATTGAAGTAGTGCCAACCGGAACAATCGGATGGGGTAAATGATTCCGCAGTTGGGTTAAAAACTCTATAGATACTTCCAGGTATTCTCGATGCATAGCATGCGTTTCGGGTGTTTCCGATTTAACGGGCATAAATGTTCCGGCACCCACATGCAGGGTGATAAAGCTTTTTGTAATAGATTTTTTATCCAATGTATCCAATAATTCCGGGGTAAAGTGTAAGCCGGCCGTGGGGGCAGCCACCGATCCCTGGTGCAGGGCATAGATGGTTTGGTAGCGCTCGTAATCTTCCACCGTTGTAGCTCGGTTGAGATAGGGAGGAAGGGGTAATTCACCAGCCAGCGATAGAATTTCCGCAAAACTTACCGTAGCAGGCTGCCATGAAAGCTCCAATAAAAAGGCGGTATCCCGTTTCTCAATCTTAGCGGCAGTTATAGAAAAAGCTGGATCTAGCGAAGAATGTGCGAGTGAAAGGGTACCTGTTTTCCATTTTTTGGCACCCCCGAGTAAACATAGCCAAACTACGCGCCCCTGTTGGCTCATAGCAGTGGTAATATCAGCATAACCCGAGCCTGGTTCCAAACAAAATACTTCAATTGCTTGCCCCTGTTGAGTTTGCATATACAGTCGGGCAGGCACAACCCGGGTATTATTGAATAGCAGTAGGGTATTATCCGGCAGGTAGTCGGCCAACTTGCGATACCGATCTTCCTGAATTTCCCCATGTTGGTATACCAATAATTTAGAGGTATCTCTGATGGGTAATGGGTGTTGCGCAATTTTCTCTGCCGGCAAATCATAGCTATAATCAGCCATGCGAATTTTTTTCGGGTCGATTTGCTCAGTCATGAGGATAATTTTCGGGTAGCGAAGCTTTAATGTTGCAAAATTCCGTCAATTATAGGGTAAATCGGCATGCGGAAAGCATTTTTCATTCCATATTCAGCTTTTCCACTATTGATTCAAAAGAAATCCTTGGTTATTAACCGGTTATCCACTTCAATTCACATCGAATATTGGCTGAAACTGCTATAAAATGGCTGTAACCCTTTACAGCATTGTATTGTAGGGCAATGAATTCTGTGGATAAATTCAGGCACCCGAAATGATGGTTAAAAGTGGGAAAAAGTGTTATTTTGTGTCAACAAGTGGTAATCAGAAAATAAATTTATTCACCAATGAGCGGATTTCACGGAGAATATGAGGCTACAGTAGATGCGAAGGGCCGATTTCTTGTTCCGGGGGGACTGAAAAAACAGTTACCGGAAGGAGAGGGGCGCTTCATCATCAGCCGTGGCTTTGAAAAATGTCTCACGTTATATCCGTTGAAAAGTTGGGAACTCATTATTTCCAGGATTAGCCAATTGAATGATTTCGACCCCAAGGTACGTCAATTTCGCCGCCAGTTTTTAGGGGGGGCTACAGAAGTGGAGATGGACAGCGCTAACCGCCTGCTCCTTCCACCTTCCCTCAAAGAATTTGCCGGTCTCGGTAAAGATGTTGTGCTGGCAGCGGCCATGGATCGCTTCGAAATCTGGGATGCAGGTAAGTACAAACAGCTCTTTGAGGATTTCTCTCCAGAAGATTTCAGTCGTTTAGCAGAGGAAGTGATGAAGGGAACAGACACGCAAAAGGATAGTTGATCGAATCGAAAAAAAATCGAATGAACGCAACCACTCCAACTTCAGCGTCAAATTCCCCCAATAATTATCACGTATCCGTTTTACTGAATGAATCACTGGAAGCCCTGGCCATTCAACCCGAAGGTATGTATGTGGATGCTACATTCGGAGGGGGTGGCCATAGCAAGGGAATATTGCAGCACTTAGGACCCAACGGTAGGTTATTTGTTTTTGATCAGGACGCTGATGCAGCAGCTAACCTACCCGATGATCCCCGAATCGTTTTTCTGCCCTATAACTTTCGTCACCTGCAGCGGATACTGCGTTTGCACCAGGTAACCAAAGTGGATGGTATTCTCGCCGACCTCGGCGTAAGTAGCCACCAGTTTGATGAAGGTAATCGCGGTTTTTCTATTCGGTATGATGGTCCGCTTGATATGCGTATGGACAGGAGACAGCCGCTTACTGCAGCAGATATCGTACGAACATTGGATGAAAAGCAATTACATAAGATGTTCGAACAATATGGCGAAGTAACCAACTCGAAAACCCTGGCCAGGCTGATTGTTCAGCAGCGGATGCATATGCAGGCGGAAACCATCCCTCAATTTAAAAACATGATCAGTGCTGCCGTAAAAGGAAATCCGAATAAATACCTGGCCCAGGTTTTTCAGGCTTTACGAATGGAAGTGAATGACGAATTAGGTGCGTTGAAAGAAATGCTGCAGCAAATACCCGCGTTGCTAAAACCCGGAGGGAGGGCAGCCATCATTACCTTTCATTCTATTGAAGACCGGATTGTGAAAAATTTTTTCCGGCAAGGAGAAGTGGATGAAATTCCTACCAACCCCCTGTTGCCCGAAACGAAAGAAAAAGTTTTTGCGCTGGTAAACAAAAAACCTATTCAGCCTTCGCAAATTGAACAAAACAAAAATCCAAGAAGCCGAAGTGCCAAATTACGCGTAGCAGAAAAATTATAAATCATTATGACTGCCGAAGCAAAGAAAAAAAATTTTATTAAAAATCCGCTAAAGGGTCTGTTCAATTATCAGTGGATATTGAACAACATTCCTTTCTTTCTTTTTTTGTCGGCACTCACCATTATATACATAGCCAACGGCCATCATGCCGACCAGGTTATTCGAAAAATAAATGCAACACAAGATGAACTGAAAGAATTGCAGTTTAATTACAAAACCCTAAAGAGTGAAGTGATGTATAAGAGTGGGGAAGAGCAAATTGTAAAAGCAGCCGAGCCCCTGCAATTGATGGTAAGTAAAGAAATGCCCTTTCAATTGGTGGTTCCCAAACAAAAACCCTAAGAAGATTATCAGATAATGGATGTAAAAAACGACATACTGTGGAGAGTGTACCTAAGCTACCTGCTGGTAGTGGTAGTTGCACTAGCTGTGCTCGGTAAAGCCGTTTACATTCAACAGGTACAAGGCGTTTACTGGAGAAGTTTAAGCGATAGCCTGCACCAGAAAATGGATGAAATAGAAGCTGAGCGTGGAACCATTTTTAGTGAAGATGGTCAAATGCTCAGCACCAGTGTTCCCCGTTTCGATATCTACTGGGATACTCGCCTGGCAACCCTGCGCAACAACAATGGTCAGCTGTTTCGCGAAAAATTAGATTCTGTATGTGAAGCAATGGCAGGATTATTTAAAGATATTACTGCAGGTGAGTATAAAGTTATCATGCAAAATGCCTTTCAAAATCAGGAAGGATTTTGTTTGCTAAAAAAGAAAATCTCTTTTCGGGAATATGAACAGTTGAGATCTTTTCCTTTATTCAATTTGGGCAGATATACCAGCGGAATGATTGCCGTACAAAAGAATTTTCGCCTAAATCCCTATCAGATGCTGGCTTTCAGAACCATTGGCTTGGTTCGGGATAGTAATCAGGTAGGGCTGGAAAATTCTTATGATACCGTTCTCCAGGGAAAAGCGGGTAAGCAATTGGTTCGCTATATCTCTGGAGGAGTAAAAATTCCAGTAGAGGATGATCAATACGTAGTAGAGCCAGAAACCGGAAAAGATATTGTAAGCACGTTGGATGTATTTATTCAGGGGGTAACTGAAAAAGCCCTAATGAATGCAATGGTTAAACACGAAGCAGAACAGGGTAGTGCTATAGTTATGGAAACCGCTACCGGAAAAATTAAGGCCATGGCTAACCTGGGTAAAATGGATGATGGTAGCTACTGGGAAAAATTTAATTATGCCATCAGCATTTCTGAACCGGGATCTACTTTTAAGCTCGCAACCTTATTGGCTTTATTGGAAGATAAAAAAGTTTCCTTAA
>Ga0114981_10003197_pt1 | contig 10457 bp, 7 predicted proteins | sample S_140806_MF_Meta_FD_87028 | JGI IMG/M metagenome (GOLD analysis project Ga0114981, IMG submission 87028) | Freshwater microbial communities from Lake Simoncouche, Canada to study carbon cycling - S_140806_MF_MetaG | ecosystem: Environmental > Aquatic > Freshwater > Lake | place: Lake...
AAAGCAGCCGAAATGACACCGCGGGCCGCGCCGCCGGCTCCGGCCGTTGTTGCTCCAGTACCCGTGCCTGCAGCCGCTCCATCACCAAGGCCCACCAGCGAAAAGGTGAGCTTCGCGTCCGACACCTTCTTTGATTTTGACAAAACAGTTGTCAAGCCAGAGGGCAAGGCAAAGCTCGACTCGCTGATTGGTCAGATTAAGGGCGTCGCTCTTGAGGTAGTCATCGCCGTCGGCCACACCGACAGCGTCGGCTCGGACAAGTACAACGATCGTCTGTCGCAGCGTCGAGCAGACTCGGTCAAGGCTTATCTGGTGAGCAAAGGGATCGAGCCCAACCGGATCTACACCGAAGGCAAAGGCGAGAAACAACCCATCGCCAGTAACAAGACGCAAGAAGGGCGGGCCAAGAACCGTCGCGTAGAGATCGAAGTCGTGGGAACCCGTCCAATCAAGTAATCTTGAATTAATCCCGACTCAGACGCCCCGCTGGCTCAAGCTTGCGGGGCGTTTTGCCATTTTAGGGATTGAATATCGTGCCAACCTTCGCATCGACCAGCCAGTCTGGATCTTCTAATTTCGATCCCGGCGAACTTTCCAAATTCCAGTCACTGGCATCGCGCTGGTGGGATCCAGAATCGGAATTCATGCCGCTTCACGCCATTAATCCACTGCGACTCGGCTGGATCGACGCTCACGCGCCGCTGAAAGGTCGACGCATCGTCGATGTGGGTTGTGGCGGCGGCATCCTGGCCGAATCCATGGCTCGGGCGGGTGCGGTGGTTACCGGGATCGACCTGGCGGATCGCCCTCTTAAAGTAGCTGAACTCCATCGCCTCGAGAGTGGGGTCAGCGTTGAATACCGGCGTATTGCCGCCGAAGACTTGGCGCAGGCAGAGCCCGGATCCTTTGACACCGTGACCTGCATGGAGATGCTCGAGCACGTGCCCGATCCCGCCTCCACCATCCGGGCCTGCGCCGAACTCGCCAAGCCTGGCGGATGGTTGTTTTTTTCGACGATTAACCGTAATCCAAAAGCGTTTCTATTTGCGATTATCGGCGCCGAGTACGTCCTGCGACTGCTTCCCCGCGGAACCCACGAGTACGACAAATTCATCAAGCCGTCCGAACTCGTCGGATCCGCTCGCTCGGCCGGGCTCGAACTGGTCGAGACGAAAGGGCTGACCTACAACCCCCTGACCCAAGTCTACGCACTGCATCCTAATGACGTTTCCGTGAACTATCTGGTTGCTTTGCGCAAACCCGCCCCATGAATCCGTCATCGCCCTTCATTCCAGAGGCGGTTTTTTTCGATCTTGACGGCACCCTGGCCGACACCTCCGAGGATCTTTCTGCCCCCGTCAATGCCATGCGCGAAGCGCGTGGCCTCGCGGCTTTACCGGTGTCGGAACTGCGGCCTTACGTTTCGCGCGGAGCGCGCGGGCTGATCGGCCGGGCCTTTGGACTACAGCCAGAGGACGAGGGCTTCGAAATCCTGCGCGTCGAATTTCTCGAGCGTTACGAGCAAGGCCTCGTCATTCACACGCGGCTTTTCGACGGCATGCCGGAGGTTCTCGACGCGCTGGAGGCAGCGGGGATTCAGTGGGGGGTGGTCAGCAACAAGGCCGAGCGCCTGGTGATTCCAGTCCTTGCCGGGCTTGGACTTAGCGCACGCAGTGCGACCGCGGTGGGCGGAGATACGACCCCTCATGCAAAACCGCACCCTGCGCCGCTGCTCCACGCCGCGAACCTGGCCCAGGTGACGCCGAATCGATGTGTCTACGTCGGCGACGATCGACGCGACATTCAAGCCAGCGACGCCGCGGGAATGTTCTCGATTGCAGCAGGCTGGGGGTTTTATGACGCCTCGGAGCCGCCCGAGAGCTGGGGGGCCGGAGCCGTCGCCGATGCCCCCGCGCGATTAAAGGCCTGGCTAGACCTTACTGGCGCAACACCTCGTCACTGACCTGACGCGCGCTTAGCCGGTCCTCGCGCGGCAAAAGCGCGAACATCGCAATCACCATCCGCTCCAGTTCGGCGCGGTCGGGTTTCCCCGCCATCCGCTTCAGAGCCTCGTCGAGCAAGGCGCGCGCTTCGGTTCGATCGGTCCACGCCCGACTATCGAAGTCACGCTCAAATCCAGCGATATAGGACGCCCAGAGCCCGATGTCCTCGCGAACCAACGTGAAGACGTGAGCGCGAATCTCGTCGGTCATGGCGCGTGCAATGCGCGGGTCCTTCAGAGTCCGCAATGCCGCGATGCGCGGATGAAATTCGTCAATGACCGGCAGCACCGCAGTCGATTGCAGACGGCGCACCGTGACGGTCAAGGAAGCCATTGCCGCTTCAAGTCGTTTTTCAGCGCGCAACCAATCCGCCGATCGATCCGAAGCATCCAGCTCAACCATGGCCGAACGAAGCCGTTCACGGACTTCAAGCAAACGATCCAGGTCTGCTTCACCCGCAACCATCAGCTTTTCGAGCGCATCAAATTCGACCTCGAGTCGAATCAAGGTGTCGGGCGAAGCGATGTCGCGAACACGGGCGACCACCGATCGCGCTTCAGTCAGATCGGCACGCAAGCGGCTGTTATCCTCGGATTGCAAATTGGGCTCCATCGCACGATCAATCTGCTCATCCGCGACAGGGAAAAACACGGTCGCCGTAATGCGCCGTGATGCGTCGACTTTCAGCGTGATTTCGACTGCACTGCCTTCTGGGAGCGTCGTGCTGAGGTCCTTTCCAGACAGGGTGATTGAGCCCAGAGGTTGATTCAAGCTTGCTTTCGAGCCGATCGCTTCATAGGCCATTTCGACAAATTCGATACGGATCCGATCGTCCGCTTCACCGGCCCGAATGGTTTTCGCGGTCCGGTAGGTGCCTTTGCCGCGGGCGGGCAATGAGCGATTCTTTTCGAGCCCGGCGATCGGATAGACGCCCTGTTGCCCGCTCGCCAGATCAACAACGTCCACCCCGATGTGATAGGGCAGCGTGGCATGGGCAATTCGCAAACCCTGCAAAATTGAGAATTCAGCGGGCTCGGCATCCAGAGAATTACCCTGCGAGTCGGTCAAGGTAACTTCGAACCGATTCTGAACACCGGGTTCAAGAGCCGCGGTGAGGACGGCGACGTCGTCTTCTAGAGCCAAGCGCCCACTGGTCCATCCACGGTCAGCCCGCACCAGTTCAATCGAAAGAGAGTCCGGGAGGACTCCAGTTGACAACTCGCGGTCAACCCGTACACCCACCGTTACCTCGGTTTCCACCGTGCTATCTGGATGGCGCAGCGTCAATTGCGCTTTGCTGGTGTCACGCCGCTGCATTGCCCGCGGGACCTGCCGGGTCGACGCAAAAATAGCTGCCCCACGCGCGACTGCGGTCATCGGGTCGACCCGTGTGTCGAGCCGCTCAGTGAGTTGTTCGCGCAGCATCCGGCGCAAGGTCTGGGAGAGCGTTGGCCCGCCCACGGGGATCAAGGTTCGAAGGCTCTCGCCGCTCAGACCATTACGGGCCAGAAGCGCCCGACAAAGGTCGATCGATCGTTGGAAGATGGGCCTCGCCACCCGCTCCCAATCGCTCAGCAGCAAATTGATTTCGGCGATGATCTCCTCACCTTCATCATCATCCCCGAGGTCTTCGATCTCAATCAGTACGCTCTCGCGGGTCGACAACTGTATTTTTGCCCGCTCTGCATGCCGCTTGAGCGCGCCTGCGAGCAGGCGGCGGCGCTCGGGGTCGGCCAGAGTCTGCGTCAACGTCAGATGAGAATCAGCCGCAAGCGCCGGTAACAGCAGTTCTTCCACAATCGCCTGATCGAGGTTCTTGCCCCCGAGGTGGTTGTCGCCTTCGGTATCCACCACGCGCATCACACCTTCTTCAACGCGCATCAGAGCGGCATCGAAGGTCCCGCCACCGAAATCAAAGACGAGCCAATATCCATCGATGGCACCGGCTTGAATCCCATAAGCGATCGAAGCTGCGATCGGCTCCTGCAAGAGCTCCACATAGGCAAACCCCGCCATCTCGGCAGCCCGTTGCGTCGCATCGAGCTGATTCTGACGAAACATAGCGGGCACCGTGATCACAGCGGTGTCAACGGGCTCGTCTCGAACATAGCTCCTGAGCTTGCGCAAGACGTGCGCCGACAGGGCCTCTGAGGCGAAATCATCCGCCATATGGTCACTATGGTAGAGGCGGTCCGTCCCCATGGTTCGTTTGAACTCTGCAAACGCGTTAGAAGTCTGAAGCGACCCCTGCGCCCGCCGCCGAAAAGCTCGGCTCGCCTCCTCCTGGACCAGGTTCTGGGCATGCGCTCCAACGTGGACGTTTTTCGCCTTCGTAAACGCGACGCACGAAGGCGTCGTGTCGGATTGCGTATCGTCACTCTTCAGGATCTTGGGCTCGCCGCCCTCCATCCGCGCAAGCGCAGAGTTCGTAGTGCCAAGGTCAATACCGTAATCGATTCGCTGTCTCATCGTGCATCTCGGAGCGTACTACTCGGGGCCGGGGTTATCGCATTCATTCGGATTCGGGTGGAGCAGGCGGTCAACCGCCAAGACCCACTTCCACCTCAGCCATCCGAACCAGCGCCCCCCGGTAGTTCACCTGGGGCGCAATCACTTTCGAAATCACGCGCTGGCCAGGGGCCAACGCATCGTCCGGAATAAAACGGGCTTCCATCGTCAAACCATCGACATAGGGGCGCCCGGTCGCATCGACGAGATCGTACCCATGATCGGCCAGTTCAGTCTCGAGACGCTCAATTGAACGGCGCAAAGACACGACACCGCGAGTCTCCTCCGGCAGCGACGCGAGGCGGCGACGCATCCGGTAAAGCTCGTCGGCGAGCCGAATTGCAAGGGTATGGTCAACCTGCGGTTGTTGCAATTGGGAACTCGCCGGTCCCGTCGCAGATGGCGAGCCCGACGCTGACTTTAAAGCTGCATTCGATGCGCCATTTGCCGCACGATCGGCGGACTTGCCACCCTGCAAGTCCGAGTTCGCCGAGCCACTTTCAGCTCCCTCCCGGATCCGCACCAACTGCTGGGTCAGCGCTTCAACGAGTCGGGTGTCTGCCTGAGCCAGACGCTCCTCGGCCGAGCGAATCGACGACAGCGCAAGCTCGGCTCGGGCGCCCAGCCCGGACTGCGCAGCACGTAAAGAGTGACGTACAAACAAAAAACCGCCAACCCCTGCCAACAAGATCGCCAAAATCGCCGATGCAATCCCCACGGTCCGATTGGTCAACAAATCGACCAACCTTTGTTCAGTACCGACCTGCTGCTCGCGAAGTTGATCGATCGCACCGTCAACCCGCTTCTCGCCCTGCTCAACCCGAGCCGCGGTGCTATTAAATCCTTGATCAATGCGATTTAGACGCCCATCCAATTGGCGTTGCCGCTCCTCGATCACGCGCAGTCGCGCATCGTGGCCAAGCATCCAACCTTCATAACGATTACGAATTGAACGCAGCTCTTCAGTGTGCTCGCGCAAAATCCGATCGGCCGAGTCGAGGCGACGATCATGTTGGGTCGAACGAGCCGAGAGGGCTTCGACCTGTGCCTCGTCAGCAGGCGCTGCGAAGACCAAGACTGACCCCAACGCAAGTCCGATCGTGGCGACTAGGCTGGAGAACTTAAGCAAGACCGAGTTCAGCGGTCCAATTATTGCCGTCCTCATCGCGCCATCAACCAGGCAAGCGCAGCGGCCACGCTGGCCGCCGCCAGACCTGCGCCCACCACTAAGGGAGGCAGACGTCGACCCTTGCGACCACCAGCAGCGGTCGCCGTTGCCGCCTCCTGATCCAGAAGATCGCGAAGCGCGCCTAAAAACCGCGCGACCCGCTCCCGCGCCTCGGCTCCGAGATCGAGCATGGCCAGCTTGCGCGCGGCAATCTCGGCTCGTTCGAGGACCGCTCGCGAGGCAACCGGGTCATTTGCCAGCTCGAACTTCTCGCGCTCGAGATCAACAGTGGGCACTAGATGATCCAGTGCAACCGTCGCGAGAGCTTCACAGGCGAGCAGGTATTGCGGGTCTTCCCGCCCCAGCATCGCCTTCAATTTGGTCAGATCGGGCCGCGAACCATCGATCATCGACGCAGCGTCCTCGATGCTCGCCAGCGGACGTTGCATCCGGTCTGCAAGCGAACGCTTCGCAGCGGCGATCTGTTCAGAACGATCGGGCAGCGCCGGCGTTTCGGTTTGGACGGGCAACGGGGAGCTTTCAACCGAAATTTCAACCGGGCTCTCAACCGGTACGACCGGCTGAATCACCGGCCGCAAGAATGCAGGTACATCGAGGTCCGCAGGCTTCAACGACATCGCCGCCACCAAAGCAGGTTCTGGCTCGTGAACAGGCTCGTCAACAGGCTCGTGAACAGGCTCTGGCTCTGGCTCTGGCTCTGGCTCTGGCTCTGGCTCTGGCTCTGGCTCTGGCAGGGGCTCAGGCTCGTGAAAGGGCTCAGGCTCAGGCAGGGGCTCGTGAAGCGGCTCGGGCGCGGGCAAGGACTCGGTCGCGACTTCGGCAGCTGCCTCGTTTAACGCACGAACCGCGCGCGCCTGATCAAGAACACCCGTCGTGACGGGCAGGGTCTCAACGATATCCAACATCTGGCGCTCGCTGTCCGCGACCGCCTCAGTACCCGGGCCATGCAGCGCCGACCAATCGAAGTAGGCATTGGACAACCGCTTGCCCAACACCTGCAAACGCACATCGTCGGGACCTACGGTCTGCCGTAGTCGCGAGTAAACATCGAGGGCATCCTCGAGCTGATTCGAATCGAGAATGGCCAACTCAATCCAGGCGAAAACCGGGTTGACCAATCGAGCACGAAGCTCGTCACGGACCTCAGTTGGGAACGCTTCGACCGCAGCGATCAGCCCGAGGTCCTCTGGACCAAATGCCTTCGGGCAAACGCTCCGTGACATCGCCAGAATAAGCTCGGGGAGACGGCGCAACATTTCAGGCCATCGACTGGCCGGCAAGTCACCACGCGCCGCCAGCGGGTAATCCGTCAGAGCCCGCCCCAGACCGTCGAGCGCCATCCGAAAACGATCCGAACTGGCATCAACGGACGCGCTCGCCAGCGCAATCTGGAGTACCGATCGATTAAGCAGACATGACATCGCGTCGCGCCCACCCCGGGCAATGCGCTGATCCCACAAGCGCAAGGCTTGCACCGGCTTGCCAGTACTTAAACTCTCCAGCGCCAACTCATCGATCGCGTCGACGGATCGAAACCAGAACAAACCGTTCAGCCAACGGCCTTCGACATCATCGACCGCGGCCGCTGCCGATTCAATACCCTGAATAGTTCGTTCGAGCCCCCCCCAAGACGGCTGATCGAGCGGAAATGTCGGGCTTTTCCCGAGCGGGATATCGACGCTGAGGTCGGCCACTCGCCGCGCAATTTCGCGACTGGTCGCCGACGCAGGCAATCCAAGAATTCGAAAGGGGTTTGCGAGAACGAGATTCACGATCCAGGCCCACGGCCGTCAAGGTCAGCGGCTCGCCAAGCGATTGCTCAGCAGAGGTGCAGGGGCATCGTAGCGATTTCCGCCCCAATACGGAAGTTCGCGCAACCATTCAAGTCGCTTTTTTGATCAGAGGGGTTGAGGAACCGCTATCCCAAAACGTTCGGCCCAAGGCTGCAGTGCCGGCAGGATCTCCACCTGGAGCCGAACACCGTTCTGGCGCTGGCTGGCGCGGAGCGACCAGGCGCGGTCTCCGGGAACACGAACCTCGCTAAACCCGGGACGCGGTGGGTTGCTCCGGCAGGCCAGGGCAATCCATTCCATCTGGCGTGCGAAGGCGGCTCGCCCGCCGAATGCATCGGGGTCGACGCAGTACATAAACACTGTCGCTCCCCAGCCTTGAACAGCATCCGCACGATGGACACCCGCGAGTCCCCCGGTCAACATCTCAACGAGTAGTGCGAGTCCGGTTCCCTTATGGCCGGCCTCAAGCCCACCCAGTGGGAGGATCGTTCCCGGGGGATTGGCGTCAAAAACGCTCGGATCATCCGTCGGATTCCCGCCACCGTCCAGGAGCCACGGAAATTCGAACCGTTGGCCCTGCCGAGCAAGTCGGTTACTCATCGCATTGGTCGCAAGCGACGCCGAAATATCAATCAGGATTGGGGTGGTTTCGGTTGGAATCCCCACCGCCAAAGGGTCGGGCGTAAAGACCGCACGTTTACCGCCATGCGGGGCAACGCTCGCCGTCCCCGGGTCCGAACACATCAGCAAGACCGCCAGACCCCGCTCAGTAACGCGAGGTAAAAAAGCAGCCAAACAAGCAATGTGGTGACTACAACGAATGACGACCGACCCCGACCCGTAGTCCAACGCCATCTCGGTCGCACGGTCTAATGCGCGGCGGACCAGCCAGGGGCCGGGTAATCGGTGTCCATCCCAGAGCTCGGCTGCCGCCCGTCCAGCCAGACGCGTCGGTTCGCCACTAGGGGTCATCTGCCCGCGCGTAATTTCACCGAGATACGGTGAGAGTAAGGCCAGCCCGTGCGTGTCATGCCCCATCAGGTCGCCCTCAAGCAGGACCTCTGCGACATCCCTGGCAATATCAGCACGCACACCGGCGGCCAAGAGGAGCGCCTCCGCAAAGGTGCGCAAGTCCTCTGCCGAGTGACACAGAACAGGCGTCGAATTCATCGCGGTGGTTTCAGTAAACGGCACGGCCGCCCGAAAGATCGAACACAGCCCCCGTCGTAAAACTGCAGTCCTCGGTACACAACCAGGCCACCATGGCAGCGATTTCCTCGACCTGCCCAAATCGACCCATGGGAATCTTGGAGAGCATGAAGTCGATATGCGACTGCGTCATCTGATCGAACATTCCGGTTTTGACCGCAGCTGGCGTCACGCAATTGACGCAGACGCCCGACTTTGCAAGTTCTTTGCCCAGCGATTTGGTCAAGGCGATCACCGCGGCCTTGGACGCGCTGTAGGCCGATGCATTCGGATTGCCTTCCTTGCCGGCGATGGAAGCAATGTTGACGATCCGGCCCCACCCACGAGCAACCATGTCGGGTGCCAGGGCCTGATTGCACAAGAACACCCCATTGAGATTGATTTCAACGACCTCGCGCCACGCCGCGACCGGATAGTCCACCAGGGGCACATTCGGTCCGGTAATGCCCGCACTGCACACCAACGCATCAACGCCGCCGAACGCGCCGATCGTCGAATCGCGCGCGGCTTCGACCGCTTGGGCCGAGGTGACATCCAGTTGGGCGGTATGGACGGCGGGTTGTTGTGGAAACTCAAGGTGCAGGTGTTCCGCCGCCTTATTCAAGGCCGTCGAATCGCGATCCCAAAGACTCACCCGAGCGCCCGAGGCAAGCAATCGGGCAGCAATCGCCAAACCAATTCCGGCCGCCCCACCGGTAATGACCGCACGGCGGCCCTGCAGATCCAACTGGTTCATGCGCTCTCCTAGGTGCACTCTGTGAGACATGAGCATGCCGCAAGGTCGATCGTTCTGCGCATGAGTGGTTTCCCGGGGTGTCCAACCAAAGCGCCTTGACGCAAAATTGGTCTTACCAATTATGAATGGCCACGAATGGCTAATTACTCAGCCCACCGCAATGACTGAAAAAGACCCGAAGTCTCAGACCCGACGCAGCGCCGCATGGTTCGGACGCGATGATCGGGATGGTTTCATCTATCGGTCCTGGGTCAAGAATCGGGGTGTACCCAATGACCAGTTTGACGGGCGACCCGTCATTGGAATCTGCAACACCTATAGCGAACTCACCCCCTGCAATTCGCACTTTCGGACCTTGGCCGAGCAAGTGAAGATCGGGGTCTGGGAAGCAGGTGGCTTTCCGCTCGAATTCCCGGTCATGTCGCTGGGTGAAACACTCCTGCGCCCAACCGCGATGCTGTATCGAAATTTAGCATCGATGGATGTTGAAGAATCGATCCGCGCAAATCCACTGGATGGCGTTGTCCTGCTGATGGGATGCGACAAGACCACTCCGGCGCTTCTGATGGGCGCGGCGTCGGTCGATCTGCCGGCCATCGGAGTCTCTGGCGGACCGATGCTGACGGGACGCTGGCGCGGTCAGCCGATCGGATCGGGAACGGGCGTCTGGCAAATGTCCGAAGAGGTTCGGGGGGGGCGTATGTCCCGCGAAGAATTCATCGACGCCGAGAGCTGTATGCACCGGTCCCACGGCCACTGCATGACCATGGGGACTGCCAGCACCATGGCCTGTATGGTTGAGGCGCTGGGCATGGGACTCCCCGGCAACGCCGCAATCCCGGCGGTCGACGGTCGCCGCAATGTCCTGGCGCGCCAGGCGGGTCGGCGCGCGGTTGAAATGGTCAAGGAAGACCTCCGCATGTCGCAGATCCTGACCCGGGCGGCCTTCGAAAATGCGATTCGTGTGTTGGCGGGCATTGGCGGATCCACGAATGCAGTTCTGCATCTCATTGCCATCG
>Ga0114981_10003204_pt1 | contig 10451 bp, 8 predicted proteins | sample S_140806_MF_Meta_FD_87028 | JGI IMG/M metagenome (GOLD analysis project Ga0114981, IMG submission 87028) | Freshwater microbial communities from Lake Simoncouche, Canada to study carbon cycling - S_140806_MF_MetaG | ecosystem: Environmental > Aquatic > Freshwater > Lake | place: Lake...
ACTCCTGTACCTGCTCCAAAAGTTGAAACAATAGTTGTTCCACAAGCTGCACCAGTTGCAACTCCGACTCCTACAGTTTTTGCCACTACTTCAAGTTCAACAAAAGATACTTATGCAACTCCAATCGTGAGACAACTTGCCAAAGAAAAAGGAATTGATATTTCAACAATTTCTGGTTCTGGAGTAAATGGTCGAGTTAAAAAAGAAGATGTTTTAAATGCAACTGGAACTCCCGTTGCTGCTCAAGTAGTTGCTTCCCCAGTTGCCACACCAGTTGCTGCTTCCGTAGCTGCACCGGTTGCAACACCAACTCCAGCTTCTGCCCCAGCAAAACCTGCGGCTCCTGCAGCAAGTGTGGAACAACCTCTTCGCGGAAGAATTGAACAAACTACTCGTTTAAGAAGAGTAATTGCCGAAAGAATGGTGCAATCACTTCACATTTCTGCTCAATTAACAAGTGTGGTTGAAGTAGATGTAACAAAGATTTCTTCACTTCGAAATAAAGTTAAAGACTCTTTTGTTGCTCGTGAAGGAGTAAAGCTTTCATTCCTTCCATTCTTTGCCAAAGTAGCAGTAGATACATTAAAAGAATTCCCAATCGTTAATGCCACTATTTCTGCTGATGCCACTCAAGTTGCTTACAGCGATGCAATCCATTTAGCAGTTGCTGTTGATACTCCTAAAGGTTTACTAGTACCAGTTATTAGAGATGCGGGAGATCTTTCAATTGCAGGGTTAGCCAGAAAAATTCAAGATGTTGCAAATAGAACTAGAGATAACAAAGTAACTCCCGATGAATTAAGCGGTGGCACATTTACTTTGACCAACACTGGTAGTCGTGGCGCATTATTTGACACACCAATTATTAATCAACCACAAGTAGCCATTCTTGGAACTGGTGCTGTTGTGAAAAGACCAGTTGTAGTTAAGGGCAGCGATGGAAACGATCAGATTGCAATTAGACAAATGGTTTATCTAGCTCTTACCTACGATCACAGACTTGTTGATGGCGCAGATGCTGCCAGATTCCTATCTTCAATGAAAGTACGACTAGAAGAAGCTAATTTCGAATCTGAATTAGGTTTATAAAAAACAATGAAATTAGTGATAACCGGTGCTTCCGGTTTAATTGGTTCTGCATTAGTTAGAGAAGCTGAAAAAAATAAAATAGAAGTTGTAAAACTTGTTCGACGTACTCCTAAAGAAAAGAACGAATCCCAATGGGATCCCAATAAAGGAATCGTAGATTTAGCAGCACTTGAGAATTCCACAGCAATCGTGCATCTTGCTGGAGCTGGTGTGGGAGATCATCGATGGACAAAGAAATATAAAAAAGAAATTTTAAATAGCAGAGTTAATTCAACTGAAACCCTTGCCAATGCAATTGTTAACTTAAGAACTCCCCCCTCTGTTTTTGTGTCAGGTTCAGCCATGGGTTACTACGGTGACACCGCTGATGTTGCAGTTGATGAAAATGCTGGGCTTGGTGAAGGTTTCTTAAGTGATGTTGTTTTCAATTGGGAATATGCCGCACAAAGAGTTAGAAAAAACAACATTAGAGTTGTTCATCCTCGAACCGGATTGGTCATGAGTAAGCGTGGTGGATTACTAAAGAAAGTATTGCCACTATTTAGATTTGGTTTGGGAGGACGTTTAGGAAACGGAAAACAGTATTGGTCCTATATCTCTTTAGAAGATGAAGTTAGAGCAATTTTTCACTTAATCGATGATGTAAGACTTACTGGTGGAGTAAATCTAACTAATCCAAACCCAGTAACAAATGCAGAATTTACTAAAGCTTTATCAAGTGTGGTTAACAAACCAGCATTTTTCAATGTTCCAGGTTTTGCTCTTAAAATTGCTTTAGGTGAATTTTCTGTTGAAGCACTTGGCTCAAGTAGAGTTTTACCATCCAAATTGATAGCTTCTGGATTTAAATTTAATCATTCAGATATTTTGAGCACTTTAAACTCAGCTATTACCTATTAATGACTAAGCAAGTTGAAGTCGCCATAATCGGCGCAGGTTTAGCAGGCTTAGCCTGCGCAATCGAATTACAGAAAAACAAAATTGACTTTCAAATTTTTGAGGCATCAGATGGTGTTGGTGGAAGAGTCAGATCAGATGTCATAGATGGATTCATTCTTGATCGAGGTTTTCAGTTATACAACCCAAGCTATGCCGAAGGAAAACGTTTACTTGATTACCAAGACTTGGACCTAAAACCATTTACTCCAGGTGTAGCAATAAGAGATGGCAAACGACTTAGATTAGTTGTTGATCCATTTCGGAGCAAAGATTTTCGCTTTCGCCTACTTAGAGATTTACCAGGAAATCCTTTCAGCCAATTGGGCTTAGTTAGATATTTTCTAAAGTATTTGATTACCCCTGATGCCCAAATTGCCACGACTAAAGATATATCCGCGCAAGTATCTTTAACAAAATCTGGAATCAAAGGCTCTCTACTAGAAAAACTCTTTAGACCTTTTTTGCAAGGTGTATTTCTAGAATCAGAACTATCTACTTCTCGTAAATTTCTTGATGTGGTATTAAAAAACTTTTTGCAAGGAATCCCAAGTGTTCCAGCTAAAGGAATGCAAGAGATATCAAATCAATTAGCAGCCAAACTTCCAAAAGAAAAGATTTCTCTAAATACTAAAGTATTAAGCATTTCAGGAAACAAATTAACTACTTCAGAAGGTGAAATTGAAGCACGTAAAATTGTTGTTGCAACTGATCCAACAACAGCAATTTCATGGTTAAAACTTGAACCTAAAAAGATGCATTCAGTTACAACTTGGTATTTCAAGGCAGATAAGAGCATTAATTCCATAGTTAAGGCAAAACCAATACTTTTTGTTGATGCTCAAAAAACAGGTCCACTAACTAATGCTGTAGTAATAACAAATGCTGCTCCAAGTTACGCCCCAAACGGTGAAGTTTTAGTTTCTGCGTCTGCTATTTCTCCAAACGAGAACGCGGATCTATTAAGTGTGAAGAAACATCTTTCTCATTTATTTGGTGTAAATACAGATAGTTGGCAGTTGATCAAGGAATACAAAATAAAGGAAGCACTTCCTGCGATGATTCCCCCATTCTCACTTGTTTCCTCAAACCAAATAAATAATGATTTATTTGTCGCAGGTGACCATCGGGTAACGTCTTCCATCCAAGGAGCATTACTAAGTGGTACAAATACCGCAACATTAGTAAAGGTAAGTTTGGGATTATGAGTAAAGAAAAATACATAGTTGCCACCTCTGGTGGATTTGTCACAACTAAACGCTGGGGTGTAATGCGACCTGGTGCCACATTCTTAAAAGCACTTGAACTAACTAAAAAAGATCGTCCCAAAGTTTGTTTCATAATGACAGCAACTGGTGATGATGCCTCTTATATTTCAAGAAGTTATGAAGCCATGAGTGATTTAGGTGTTGATGTTACACATCTTTCTTTATTTCCCCAACCAAATGAAGATGTGGAAAAACGATTATTAGACGCAGATTTGGTCTGGGTTGGCGGAGGTTCAGTTGCAAATCTCTTAGCGGTTTGGAAACTTCATAATGTTGATAAAGTTTTAAAAACTGCTTACGAAAATGGCACTGTACTTTCTGGTGTTAGTGCTGGATCTATTTGTTGGTTTATCGGTGGCACAACTGATTCATTTGGTCCTGAATTAAAACCAGTCAATAACGGATTAGCGCTACTTCCCTATGCCAATGGTGTGCACTATGACTCAGAAGCTCAAAGAAGACCACTTTTACAATCCTTAATAAAAGATGGAACTTTTGAAACTGCTTTTGCTACAGATGATCACACTGGAATCGTTTTTAAAGGAATTGAACCAATTGAAGTTATAAGTGATATTGAATCTGATCCAAAAACGGGTCCTGCAGCTTATAAATTAGAAAAAATAAACGGCGAGGTGCAAGAAATGCGCCTCGCCGTTGGAACTATTTCTTAATTTTTACCATTCATTAACTTACTTGGCCACCATACTTTTTTACCGATACCAATTGTTAATGCTGGTACCAAAATAGATCTGACCAAAATAGTGTCAAGTAACACACCAAATGCCACCGCAAAACCAAGTTCAGCTAAGAACACCAGTGGCAACAATCCAAGCACTGCAAATGTTGCAGCAAGCACCACACCGGCTGAAGTAATAACTCCTCCAGTCACAGTTAATGCTTTTAGGGTTCCAGCTCTGGTTCCTAGTTTCTTTGATTCTTCTCGAACTCTTGTCATCAGGAAGATGTTGTAATCAATACCTAATGCCACTAAGAATACGAAGGCAAATAGTGGAAATCCTGTATCTGCTCCGGGGAAATTAAAGACATATTTAAATGCCAATTGGCAGGCACCAAGAGTTGCAGCAAATGACAACACCACTGTTGAGATCAACATGAATGGTGCCAAAAGGCTTCTTAGGAGCAAGGCCAAGATAAGGAAAATAATTACCAACACTGTTGGAATAATTATTCGATTATCACGAGCATTAGCTTCTGCGATGTCTTCGTTTACTGCAGTAAATCCACCGACTAAGGCATCAGTACTTACTGCATCAAGTTTTTCCCTCAAAGTTACAACTGTTGCTTTAGCTTCAGCTGAATCTGCTGCATCTTCCAAAGTTGCAGTAATCAAAACTTGATTATTAACAAATTTTGGTTTTGGCAAAGGTTGACCAGGAATTACTGGACCATCTGGAACTGGGAAAGCATCTCCCACCCCAGGTGTGTCAGTTATTACCTTGATTAATTCTTGAGTTTTGTCAGCTGGTCCAACAATGTAAGAAGGGTTTCCTTCTCCTGCTGGGAAGTGTTGTCCTAATACTTCTTGACCAACAACTGAATCTGGTTTTCCAACAAAAGTTTCTGTTTGAGATAAACCACTTGCATCAAGTTGTGAAGAATAACCAGCAAGAGCCAACAAAATAACTCCTGTGATTAAACCGGCACGACGAGTTTTCTTATCAACATATTTAGCAACTTTTGACCAAATTCCTGAAAGTTTCTCATCTTTTGAATCAAAGTGTGGAATTCTTGGCCAGAAAATCCAACGACCAAAAAGAACAAGAAATGCTGGCAACAAGGTCAACATTGTTATAACAGCACAAACAACTCCAATTGCTCCAACTGGACCAAGGGATCTATTGGCATCAAGTTCTGAAAGGATCAAAACTAATAATCCAACAGAAACTGTTGCACCAGAAGCCACGATCGGTTCAAATACTCCACGCAATGCTTTTCTCATTGCACTAAATCTTGATTCAACTAAATGAAGTTCTTCTCGATAACGAGCAATGAGCAACAAACCATAATCAGTTGCTGCACCAATTACTAGAACCGACAAAATTCCTTGAGATTGTCCATTTAAAGTAATGATCTCTTCTTTGGCCAATAAATACACAATTGAACCTGAAAGTGAAAGAGCAATCACTGCTGAAAATAATGGGAAGATCCAGAGCAGTGGGCTTCGATAAACCACAATCAGAATTAAAGCCACAACTAGAAGTGTGCTCAATAACAATGTTGTGTCAATTGCACCAAATGCACCGAAAAGATCTGCCAAGATTCCGCCAGCACCTGTGACGTTAATTGTTAGACCTTCAATGTCTTTGCCACCATCTCTAATGGTGTTAACAATGGCAGGAAGGGCTGGTTCTCCGTTTGGAAGTGGTGTAACAATTTTTTCAGCTGAGATTTCAACACTAATTAATAGTGCTTCACCATCTTCTGATGGAATTGGGAAAAATTTGGCGCCTGCTACTAAATAGTCAGCAACAACTTTGCCATCGCCTTCTTCAATTTTAAGTTTTCCAATATTTGCAGCGAAATCATTTGCTTTAGCAAGGTTCTCTTTACTTAAATCTCCTGTTACAACGACTAATGCAGGAAGTGCATCTGAAGAAGTAAATTGAGTAGCAACTTCACTTACTCGTGAAGATTCTGCTGATGCAGGTAAGAATGCGGCGTTATCGTTTTCTTGAACTTCAGAGAGTTTTCCGAAAAGTGGTCCAGCTACTCCAGAGATTCCCATCCAAATCACAACTACAGCAATTGCTAAGAATGTGAATTTCTTAGGTGCTTTTGTTTTTTTAATTTTAGGTTTTTTTGCAGTAGTATTTTTGGTAACTGCTTTTTTGCTGTGCTTTGGTTTTGCAGCAGGGCTCACGTAATTCACTCCAATGTGTATTTTTAGCTTTTAATCAAGGTGCACCATTTAGGTGACGCCGATTTGCTCTATTAAACAGTGTATTAAAGAGAACCGATTTAGCATCTTTTGACATTCACTTATACGATTAAGACATGTCCAATACTGAGTTAATCATCCAAAACTGGGGCTCAGACGTCGAATATCAAAGTGCTTGGGATCAACAAAGAGAACTACATCACAAAATTGTTACTGAAAATCATCCAGATGTTGCAGTACTTCTAGAACACCAAAATGTTTACACAGCTGGTAGATCAACTAAACCAGAAGATAGACCAACTGATTCATCCCCTGTTTTTGATATCGATCGCGGTGGTCGAATTACTTGGCATGGTCCAGGACAAATTGTTTGTTATCCAATTATGAAATTAGATGATCCAGTTGATGTGGTAGCTCATGTTAGAAGACTGGAATTATTAATAATGAATGTTTGTTCCAAACTTGGATTAGAAACAACACAAATTGAAGGCCGCAGTGGTGTGTGGGTGAAAGGTAATAGTTCACCGGATAAAAAAATAGCTGCAATTGGAATCAGAGTTGCCAAGAAAGCAACCATGCACGGCTTTGCTTTGAATTGCAATAACTCACTTGTCGCTTTTCGAAACATTGTTCCTTGTGGAATCGGAGATGCCGATGTCACCACTATTTCTCTGGAATTAGGCAGAGATGTGAGCGTGACAGAAGTTACTCCCCTGATCGAGGAAGAACTAAGAAACGGTGCGCTCAAGCGCAATGTGTCAAAACGTTCTAAAGTAGAAGTCTGATGACTACTGAAATTGTGACCGGGTTAAATCCGGAAGGTAAAAAACTTCTTCGTATCGAAGCTCGCAATGCTGAAGTGCCAATTGAAAAGAAACCGGAATGGATTAAAACCAAACTTAAAACCGGACCTGAATACACCCGCATTAGAGACATGGTTAAAAAAGAAGGTTTACACACAGTTTGCCAAGAAGCAGGTTGTCCAAACATATTTGTATGTTGGGAAGATCGCGAAGCTACATTTCTAATTGGTGGTTCAGCTTGTACTAGACGTTGTGATTTTTGCTTAATTGATACAGGTAAACCTGATCCACTAGATAGAACAGAACCAGACAAAGTTGCCTTAAGTGTTAAAACCATGGGATTGAAATACGCGACAGTAACTGGGGTTACCCGTGATGATTTAGAAGATGAAGGTGCTTGGTTATATGCCGAAACCATTAGAGCAATTCACAAACACAATCCTGATTGTGGTGTGGAAATCCTTACTCCCGATTTCAGTGGCAAAAAAGAATTATTGCAACAAGTATTTGACGCTAAACCAGAAGTATTTGCTCATAACTTAGAAACTGTTCCAAGAATTTTTAAATCAATTAGACCTGCATTTAATTACGAAAAGTCATTAGGTGTTATCACCACTGCAAAAGAGGCAGGCATGATTACTAAATCAAACTTGATTTTGGGCATGGGTGAAGAAAAAGCAGAGATCGTTACTGCTTTAGAAGATTTAGTCAAGGCAGGTTGTGACTTAATCACAATTACTCAGTATTTGAGACCTTCAACGCTTCATCACCCGATTGCTCGCTGGGTCAAGCCAGAAGAATTCGTAGAATTAGGTGACTTAGCTAAAGAATTAGGTTTCGTTGGCGTAATGTCTGGACCGTTGGTTAGATCTTCTTACCGAGCAGGTCGACTATATAAACAAGCACTAGAAGTCAAGAATGGGAAAAATTAGTGGCTAAGAATAAAGAACCAAAAGTAAAGAAAGAAAGATTTAAAACTTTAAAACAAATTGGTCAGACTTATACGATTACTCGTCAATCTGACAAAGCACTTCCCCTAATAATTCTGGGCACTCTTATTGGCACAACTGTTCCTCTTGTTCTAATTGCTCAAGTTTCTTTTCAATCATCTTTCTCTAAATTAATAACCACAACTTTGGCAGTATCAACTGGTTTATTAGTCACTGTTTATGTATTTGGTAAGCGTGCTGAAAAGGCCGCTTATGCCCGCATTGAAGGTCAACCTGGTGCAGCAGCTGCTGTATTAAACACTTTAAGAAAAGGTTGGTTTGTTACTCCAGCAGTTGCCGTAACTAGAAACCAAGATTTGGTGCACAGAGTTATTGGCCCAGTAGGAATTGTTTTAGTGGGAGAAGGATCTCCTGGACGAGTTGCTCAATTATTAGAAAGTGAAAAAGTTAAAGCTCGAAGAATTGCTGGCGAAATTCCAGTTGCTTCTATAATCGTAGGAAACGGTGAAGGTTTAGTAACTTTCAAGAAATTAAATAAAACCATTATGAAAATGGGTAAAAAGATTTCCCCTGCAGAATCTCGTGAATTAAGAAATAGATTCGGGGCCTCTGGAGCTAGTGCTCTTCCTATTCCAAAAGGTGCAATGCCAAAAGGTATGAGAATTCCTAGACGTTAGTTATTTTCGTCTTTGCAATTCGATCGTGTAATCCCCTGCCTGCTGCATCTGCGAGCAGTGGTGGAATTAACAACACAATTAATAAAGTCCTAATTAAGCTTTGAACCAATGTTGGATTTGAGTCTTTAATTAAATCTCTTACCCGCAATCCCACAATTCGTTGCCCAAAAGATGAGCCCATCATCCAGGTAAAAAGTGTTACTTCAATTGCAAAAACCAATAATGTTAAAAGGGAATTACTTTGAGTTCCATAGTCAGGGCCATTAGGGATAACTTGTACGACCAAAATGGCAGCTACCCAATCAAAGATCAGGGCAAGGAATCTCTTTCCAGTCATAAGTCAAACCTATTGCCCGAGTCATATTTTGGCTATTTATTCTGGGTTTAGAGGCAGTTGGGAAAACTTGTTACAAGGCCGAAACAATTGGGTTACCGAAGCGATACACCCATTTAGTAGGTTATGAACCAACAGATTGATGGCCCGAGGTCGTGCCCTCTTTTTTGAAAACCAATAGAAAGTTCTATCAGGAGGTTATTGATGTTTAAGAACGCCGCAGAGGCGATCAAGTACATCCGCGAAAACGATATTGAATTCGTTGACGTGAGATTCATGGACTTGCCTGGTGTTATGCAACACTTCAACATTCCAGCCAAAGCATTTAATGATTCCGTTTTTGAAGACGGATTAATGTTTGACGGCTCTTCAATTCGTGGTTTCCAAGCAATTCACGAATCAGATATGAAGTTAATGCCGGATGTGACCACAGCATTTATTGATCCATTCCGCGAAGCAAAAACATTAGCAATGAATTTCTCAATTAGAGATCCGTTCACAAATGAACCATATTCAAGAGATCCAAGAAACGTTGCAGCAAAAGCTGAAGCTTACTTAAAAGCATCAGGTATTGCTGACACTGTTTATTTTGGTCCAGAAGCTGAGTTCTATATCTTTGATGAAGTTCGTTTTGATAATCAACCACAAGGTTCATTCTTCAAAATTGATTCAATTGAAGCAGCATGGAATACCGGAAGAGAAGAAGAAGGTGGCAACCTTGGATACAAAACTCCATTTAAAGGTGGCTACTTCCCTGTTCCTCCAGTAGATCATTTTGCTGATTTGCGTGACATTATTTCTTCAACACTTATTAATCTTGGTTTTGAAGTTGAACGCGCACATCACGAAGTAGGAACTGCTGGTCAAGCAGAAATCAACTACAAATTTGACACTCTACTTAATGCAGCAGATCAAGTTATGTTGTTTAAGTATGTTGTGAAAAACGTAGCTTTCCTAAACGGTCACACCGCAACCTTTATGCCAAAACCAATGTTTGGTGATAACGGTTCAGGTATGCACTGTCATCAATCATTGTGGAAAGATGGCAAGCCTTTGTTTTATGACGAAAAAGGTTACGCCGGATTATCTGATGTTGCACGTTGGTACATCGGTGGATTGTTAAAGCATGCTCCATCTTTGCTGGCGTTCACTAACCCAACTGTTAACTCATACCACCGGTTAGTTCCAGGTTATGAAGCACCAGTGAACTTGGTTTACTCACAAAGAAACCGTTCGGCTGCAATTCGTATTCCTATTACTGGATCTAATCCAAAAGCTAAACGTATTGAGTTTAGAGTTCCAGATCCTGCATGTAATCCATATCTGGCATTTGCTGCCATGATGATGGCCGGTATTGATGGTGTGAAAAACAGAATCGAACCGCCAACACCAGTTGATAAGGATCTTTACGAACTACCACCAGAAGAAGCAAAATCTGTGCCACAAGTTCCAGGTTCTTTGGATGCAGTATTAACTGCGTTAGAAAAGGACAAGG
>Ga0114981_10003205_pt1 | contig 10450 bp, 22 predicted proteins | sample S_140806_MF_Meta_FD_87028 | JGI IMG/M metagenome (GOLD analysis project Ga0114981, IMG submission 87028) | Freshwater microbial communities from Lake Simoncouche, Canada to study carbon cycling - S_140806_MF_MetaG | ecosystem: Environmental > Aquatic > Freshwater > Lake | place: Lake...
GTGGTTATAATAAGGAAATTTGGGGAATTAAATTGACACCAACAATCGAAAAACCGATGGTCGGCTATTTTGATACTGAATCATCCTAGTGGGATTTTTATTCCAACATCAACCGGATTAAAAGGATGGCAAATATAGACACCTTGCATTATGGATTCAACGCATTCAACACCCGGCAAGATAGCACCACCGACAATATTACAATGATTGAACACTATGCAAGAAATTATCCGGCATCGGTTATTATCATAGATGGGTTATTGGATTTGATAATCAATTACAATGATGAAAAGGAATCTCGTCACGTTGTGGAATGGCTAAAAAAATTGACATCGCAGACCAATGTATTAATTATTGGAGTATTACATACAGGAAAAAAAGATGGGCATACTATTGGACACTATGGTTCTATGCTTGATAGATATTCGCAATCGGTGTTGGAAGTGGTGAAAGATAAGGAAAACAATTTGTTTCGATTATCAGCAAAGTATTTGCGAAGTAGTGCAGGTTTTGAAGACATCAACGTGCAATGGAATGGTTCCGAATATGTATCAATAGGAAATTTCCCGGTAGCGACTAAAGGAAAAGCAAAAGGGGCATAAATGCCCCCTTAACCGGATGAATTAAAATAATATGCATCTCCAATTTTCACCACGAAGATAATCAGTAAAAAAAAAACTTTGAAAAAAGTTTGTATTAATCAAAACAAACACTATTTTTACATTCTAAAACAAAATTAATGAGTAAGCAAACAGCAATAGAATGGTTAGAAGAAATTTATCTAACAATAGGAATTGATAGAAATGTTCATTTTAATCAAGCCAAAGAAATGGAAAAGGAGCAACTATTAGATATGGGTAATCAATTTGCAATAATTGGTGAGGATAGTCCTGAACAATATTACAACGAAAAATTTATCCTTAGAATAAGATGAGAGGGGGACAAAGACAAGGTGCAGGAAGAAAACCCAATCCCTACAAAACAATTTCAATTGCCATCCGTATCCCGGCTGAATTGAATCACACAATCACGTTATTAATAAAACAAACAATAAAAAAATGGAAACAAAACAATTTAACAGAAAAGGAATCCTAATCGGACACGATTTGGAAAAAGCAACATTGACATTTGCATTTGCCGGATTAACACCCAACAAGATGGGTACTTATTATCTTATTCATCAATCAGAATTGGAAGAATTTCGAAATGATGTCGAAGAATTAATCATTTACGCTGATATGCTTTGCAATGTCATTGAGGACATTGAAAAAAGACCAAATTCCCCAATTTTTTCAGAAGAAAAACTTGAGATTATGTTGAACATCTTAAAAAATGCGAAATAATGCTAATCGGACAAACAACAAAAGAAACAATGCTCATTTTATTAGCACACACCCATTTAGACCACGCAATATTGATTGCACATCGGAGTGCGTGGAATAGCACAGGCAGATGGTCAAGACATTGGTATATCGTCTACTTACGCTTAAAATTTACAAAACTATGCAATTATATACTGCGATAATATTCATCAAGGATAGGACATATCCTATCAAATATCGTAACATCAATGATGTGCCACGATTTGTGAAATGGGTGCAACATCGGTTTCCATTGGATGCCACCGCCATTAATTTCTACGAAAAAGAATCAAAAATATTTTTTAAACAAGTAAAAATACAAAATGACACCAAATAAAATTCAATTAATCAAAAACGAATTATCAGAGATATTTGAGGTAGTAAATTATTCCGAAACAAAAGAACATCATTTTGTATTAATTGATGTATTATGTATGGATGAGATTAGAAGATTGGAAGAATTATGCTTTCTTAATTATCTTTATTACATTATTTTTCCACTTTCAATGTCTACTTTAAAAATATCAATATTCCCTGTGATGCCTTTTATGGAAGAATAAACAAATTCAATATCATCAAAAAACCCCCAATGCGTAAGCAAAGGGGGTTTTTTTTTGGACGATGGAAACGAAATATTACGAAGAAAAAATAAATGCGAATAAAACCAATCCGGCAATCAGTACAGGCGAAATTGTTGTGAGTGGTGAATCCTTTACGGATGGACGAATTGGTAAGTTTTTGTCGATTAGTTGAATGTTAGGGGGCAATTTTAAAGGGGTGAACGAATTAAGGTTGTCAATTATAATTCGTTGAATATTTTTAAGGTGAAAATCGAGATTTGCGGTGTAATCTCTGATAGCATTTGGATATCGTGCAGAAACTTCATAATATTTTTGATTGGCTAATGCTTTCGCATATGAAGATGAATCGGTAGATGCTTTCATTGATTTACCGACTATTCTATTGTAATCAACTGCCCAATCATCAAGTGTATTGAATTTTGCGTAATTATATTTAGGTGATTCCGGCAATTTTCGCCCCCTTGTAGCATTTTTTTGTCGGGTTGGATTATTGGAGAATGTTATTCCGGATGGATTGTTGTGAGATGTGATTTTGTCATCCTTAAATCCGCTTGTTTCAACCGCTGATTGTGCCAATGCCAATAATAATGATTTTCCGCTATAACCTTGATTGGCTAATGCTTTCATTATTTTTAAAAAATTTTCTTTATTATAGATTACTTTCTTTGGCATCGTTTGCAAGTATTAATCCAATACCTGCGGTAATGGATGTGATTGATTCAGTTGGATTTGCTTTCCAATTAATTATTCCAATTACAATCGTTGCAATTCCTGCAATCGTTGTTTTCCAATTTTTTAGTATATTTCTCATAATTTTTCAAATTTAACACCAAATTTTAATAATACGTTCAATTTTTCTTCGATTCGTGCTAATCGTTCGTTCACATCTTGTAATGATTCAATTTCCTTTTCTAATGTCTTAATTCTATTATTGGTTGCACCATAGAATATTCCCACCGGGAGAATTAAGGCAATGATTTGAATTAGTGTTGTGGTTATCATATTAAAATTGTAAAAGTTGCAAACAATATTGCACACCTTGAATGGTTAGGTTTAAGTATTTTGTAGTTACTGCGTGAACACCACCTGTTGTCACAATGTTTACACCGGTTAATAATATCTTTGAATTTATATCATCCAATACAATCGCAGTATTGCTTTGTACATTATTAAAATCACCTAATGAATAACTTTGCAAAGTTGAATCTAAATTTATTCCTTTTGTTCCACCTGTTAAACCGGGAAAGGTACTATAAACCGCTGATTTATCAATTTTTGTATACAATGATGAATCAACAAATTCACCGGCAATATTTACCGGGAATTGCAATGATGTAGGGTTGACATTTGCACCTGTTGGTGATGATATTGTAATTGATGCCATATTATGCGTTTAATAGTGCAATTTTGTATTTTGTGCCATTGATTGTTAATTCTAAATGCAACCCGGCAGGAACACCTGCAAGAACTGCGGTTATTAGACCATTCATTTCAATTGATGAGTCTGCGTTTAAAAATAATTTAGAACCATTTAATGCAACATTTCCATTTGCTAAAATTTCAATGTATTTACCTGTAAACATTCCGTCAATGTCACCAAACGTATAATTACCATCATCATTATTAACTCGTATGCCTTGCAGATTTCCTGTATTCGCATCAACACCCCACAAATCATTGTTTGAATTTTGGCATAAAATTGAATCACCAAAGGTGCTACTACTAAATTTATAAGGCAAAAAATTATCCGTTGGATTAATAATTGCGGCACTTGGTGATGAAATAGTAATTGATGCCATTACGCATTGATTTTCTTAATTACCCAAATACTTCCTGCGGTGGATGTACCAAAATCAATATAATATTCGGTTGTATCAATTTCGTTTTGATTACCTGCAATGCTGAATGAACTTCCTGCGGTAACAGGGAAAAAATTAATTAGAACATCAATTGTTCCATTATTTACAAATGTGATAACATTGCATTTTGATGGTATTCTAATTGATTCAGTATATTGAAAAAATTCGTTGTGATATTTTCTATCCATTTTATTTCTTTTTTATGCCGGATGGCAAGTTATTAACGTAATTGATAATTTGAGACATATCCTTATCTGATAAACCTGTTGCACCATCAACAAAGAATCGGTAACCATCTTTGATGTAAGTGAACATTTCGTATCCATATTTGTTTTGAAAGTATTCCGCTAAATATGAAACCTGCGTTTTATATTGCAGGGATTTGATAATTGTGGCAATCTTTGCTGAATCAGTCATCAACGGAAATTTGCTAACTGCATCGTGAATTGCTTTTGCTTTCGGTTCAAGGTATTTTTTTTCAAACAGGTATACAACATTTTTTTTATTCAATTCCTTGTAATATAAGGGTGAAAATGGATTTGCAGTTGGTTCGGATGCAAATACCTGTTGTGCTTCCTTTTCTTCCTTGCTTGTTGTAATATTCAACACATCGGTAATGGATTTGCCGGTTTTATACATCAAGTACAAAACATATCCACCACCTGCCATCAGTAGTATCGGTAATAATTGTTTTTGGTCAAATTTCATCTCTATTGTTGTCTTAACATTGATAATAAAAATCCAATTTTCTCTATTGGCATCTCCGATAATTTTTGCAAATCAGACATTGTCACACCTTTATCCTGCAATTGACAAATTACATCTTCAATTTCTACCGGTATACCTGCCATTGCCGTTGGTTGTGAGTACATATGTGTTTTCATTGTTGATTGTGCAGTATTTGCGACAAAATTGGATGCGATATTGATAAGTAGTTGTTGGATTGCAGGATGTCCCAATATTGCACCAATGGTGTTTGATGGTTCAACCTTGTTTTCGATTTCTTCATCATCTTGTGATTGTGCCATCTTCAACGCAACAATTTCAGTTTGCAATTGTTTGTTTTGTTCCATTATCATTTCCAACATCTTATCCATCGGTTCGTGGGTTGTTTTTCTTTCTGCACGAAATGGATGTGTACCATCGGATGAATATTCTTGCTTGTAAGTTGATAAATAATCCGGTTCACTTGTTTTCTTCAAACCTGCTTTTGGTATTGTTCTGAATTGCTTAATAGTGAAAATTGCAGAATTCCCTTTGCGAATGCCGGTTAATTCTTCACGCAGTTTTTCACTTGCATCGTGTATGTCGGTAATTGTTGCATTGTCCCAAATACATTGCATACCATCACCGGACACCATATAATATGGACATCCCTTTGCTATAAAATCAGCAATCACCGAATTAATATTGTCAAACATCGCCATTGCCATAATTATCGAGGATTTTTTGAGTAATAGACACCGAATTGATAACAAGATGGGAATGTTGGTGCAGTACCACCATATGCCACTTCCACATAAGATTTTTGATATTGAATTTTTACATTTGGGAATGTAGTATATCCTTGTGGATTTTGAGTTGCATATTGAACAAAAGGAATTAAATTAATTAATCCTAATTTTTGTACAAATTCTTCACCATTTGAATTCAATGTAAGATAACAACTTTGGTAATTTATTGCCGGTGTAAATCCGTTAACATCCCTATATGAAATATTTGGTGGATAATAAACTAAAGCGGTTGTATAAACATTACGAAGATTTGGCAAATCGGGGAAATAATATCTTCCCTGTGCTGATTGCATTTGTATACTTACAAATTGATAATTCTCGAATGGTTTTGTATTATAAGTCATTGTTTTTTATTTGTAGTAAATTGTAAATTGAAATCCTTGTGTTAAGGCTGATATTGGTGATATATTAAAAAACATCGAACATTTGTTCCATTGTACAATTCGTTCAGTAAATATTGTCAATCCATTTGTATTGTATGGTGTTGCAACTGCAATAGTACCTGATGGTGGACTTGTTGTTGATGGTGTAAAATTGTATTGTGTTTGTAATTCAATAATAGGCATATTTTGAACAAATTGGTTATTATCTGAATCTACCAATGTAATAAATCCTGCACTTTGATAAGTAAAATTTACTTGTCCAAATCTATTATCTTTACCTGTTGTTACCATTTGAAATGCAATGGATGTTTCGATTGCATATGAAATTTTATTCCTTAAAAATGGAATATCAGGAAATGTAAAACTTGTTTGACCAATTGCGGTTGGTATAATTTCCAATGTGTACGTCCTTAAAATATCTCTTTGTATAAGTTGCATTTGTATTGCTTTAAAAAAGTAGGGGGGATTTTTGTAAACCGATTCCCCCCCATTACCGGATATGTGTAGTGAGTGTATCTTAGTTGATAGATGACACATTTTGTGCCAAAATACCACGAGCAATAAAGCAGAAACGATAATTGTAATTCGTTGAGAATGCACCTAATGCGTATGGCAATGAAATTGTCAAATCATTCTTCTTTGAACCATCTAATACAATGTTTGGTTCTACCGGGTAGAATCCATCGGATGAACCATCAATTGAATCATACCCGTAGTGAACAGGTGCAGTTGGAGAATAAACCGCACCACCTGATGTAATACCACCGGATTGTGATGCAGTCACATTTGCTTGTGTTTGTTGAACACGAAGATGTCGAAATAAATCCCAACCGGTTAAAATTGTGCGTTGGTTCACGTTCAATTGCATATAACCATTATAGATTCCGAGCAATTTGTTTGCATCCACACCAATTGAATTACCTGCTGAATTGGCAATATTACCAATTGATGGATATGACAATGGTGTAGTTGTGGTAGAACCTGTTGCAGAGCCATCGTTAGGGGCAAGAATTCCAATGAATAATTGAGATACAACAAATGCATCCTGTAACGCTAATTTAAGTTGCGTTGGATATGTTGCAGGTTGTGTGTTTTCAGTTGTAAGAACATCAAATTTGTAAGATGTTGCAGTTGCTGAAATAGGAGTTTCCAATCTTAGGTAAGATTGAGATAACACGGCACGTCCGGGATTCAATCCGGCACGTTTAATTGCGTTGGCAGCGTTTTGGAACGCCAACCTTTGACCAATTTGTGAAGGCATAGTTTGTAGTTTTTAATAGTTTATAATTTAAGGGTGAAAATTGGTGGTGCGGATTAATTAATCATTGCTATCATCATCTAATCCTGCGATTGTTGAAACATCATCACCCGACATTGCGTAATCGTATCCACTTAATGAATAATCATCATCACCTGCGATTGTTGATACATCATCACCCGACATTGCGAATTCATCCGCACCGACTGAAACTTGAAAAGATTCATCCATTTGACCTATCAATCCTTGTTTTTTTAGAAATTTAGAACCGCCATATGCAATCATTCCTGCACCGGCAAATTCTGCCCATTTTTTACCTTTGAACATCATCGGTGTAGCAACACCCAATGCCATCGGTAGTAAAGTAGTATACATTTCTTTTTTCTTTGCATCAGCAGTTTTTGCGAACAATAATTTGTTTATGTAACCTGCACCTGCAACACCTAACAATGCACCGCCAATTGTTGTAGCAATGTTTGTAAGGTTCATTTTACCTGTACCAATCCCCGACATTCTACGTCTGCGGCGAGTGGTTTTTTTGTGTGATTTTTTACGAGCCATTTTATATTTGATTTTAAAAAGTTATTTGATATGTTTTTTTAATTTCGTGTTTTCCGATTTTAATTCTTTAATCATTGCAGAAATTCGTGCATTTCTTACTTTATACCAATTTTTCCAAAATGGTGTTTTATAAGGAAATAATTTCATTTTTTCCTTATTTCTAATTAGTGCAGATTCACATTTTTCAATACTTTGATTATTTTCTTTAATCTTTTTAATTGAAAGATTTGTAATATCAACACCACTTACAACACGAATGTTCACATTGTGTGATTTGGTATCTTTATGGGTTGATTTTTTAGTTGCAACCTTTTTTGGTGCGGATTTTTTTGGTACGGATTTTTTTACAATACGTTTACCTGCAATTGCTTTACCACTTTTTTTCGGCTTATGCTTACTTTTATAAATAGTAGATGCTTTTTTAATTGCTTCCTGCCATTTTAATTTTGGATGTTTCTTCCAAATTACTTTTGCCTCCTTGATGATTTGTTGTAGTGCAGTCATTATGCGAAATTTCCGATGTTAGTTTTTCGAGTGAATTGTCTATTTCTACGTTTTGAGTATTGAACAGGTGCATCATATTTTCTCATTACACCATCAATTGAATTATCTGATGATTCCGATGAATCCGATGAATCCGATGAATCCGATGAATCCGATGATTCCGATTCCAACCCGGATGTTTCTTCATTACCCGGATTAAAATTTGGCGGTTGTGGTGTGATTTCCGTATCCGGTGAACTTTGCTTGTCGGCTAATTTATCAATTGCTTTATCCGTGAATTTTTTTACTAATCCTTTTGATACTTTATCAATTTGTTCATCCGTAATACCTAATTCTTTCAGTAAAGATTTGAATTTCAATATTATTGGTGTTGCCGATGCGACTGCACCTGCAACCGCAGGTGCGAAACCTATTCCACTAAATTGTGGCTTTTGCTTTGCACCCTGTCCAATTGCTAATGCCAATTTTCGATAATCACCACCAATTTTTTCCCAAAATTGTTTCAATTTTTTAGGGTCTTTTTGTTGAACCTTATACAATTTTCTTGAAAGGTTGAAAACATTCAATTTTAACAACAATAAGAACGAATTTCGTGCGGTTATGGTTGCCGGGTTGAATTTTATCAATAATTTCCCACCTTTCTTAATTTTATTAAGGATTGATTTTTTTGCGGATTTTTTGGAGATGCGTCCAATTCCTGCCATTGCGATTAATGCCATTGGTTTTTGGTCTATTTTGTAGGTATATGATTTGTGAAGGTTGTATGATGGTAATACATCATCAACCCAAATTTCGTTTGATGTGTTGGGGTTAATTACCACAAAAACGTGATGTGGTAACTTGTCAAATGGTTTGTATGATGCAAACCGGTAAGTCCAATTAATATTTGCACCTTTTCTATTTAATGAATCCAATATTCCACCAATGAAAAGGGAATATGATTTGCAGTCCAATCCAATTTTCGGATTTGAACCCAAATATAAGATTGCCGATGGTGAACGCAGGGTTTGTTTATTATCTGATTCAATAACGTAGTATGTATTTTTTTTCAAAAAATCCCAAATGCATTTGCCTGTTTGATATGGGGTTGATTTCAAAAATGAACTACTGATTTTATTGTACGCTAATTTATGTTGCTGATGCGTTGCCAATATACCTTGCATAATATCACCCACCGATTGGTTGTATACCAATATGTGTTTTGTACCTTGATAGGGCGGTAATTTATGATAGATATTATTATTCATTAGGCTAATTTGGTTTCAACAGGGAAAGTAATGCCGTCAATATTTGCTGAACCAACAAATGATGCGGAAAGTTTGATTCCTTTCAATTTTGCTTTGACAATATCTTGTATAGTTTGTAATATACCAACAACCGATGGGCGAAGGGTAATCAAAATATTTGTTTTTGCAGTTGGTGCAATGGTTGTTTTTTGAAATGATTCTACCAATGCGATTTGTTTTCCATTTAATAACAATGCACCGACAACCGAATTGAATTCAATTGGTGTTGTTGTTGGATTATACACACCCATTGTCATTAAAATTTTTAGTTTTTGAATATCAGCATCCAATTTCTCAAATGAGAATAAAACATTTTTTGCTACTGATGATTTGCGTATGAACATCCATATTCCAAAACCCAATAACCCTAATGCAAACAAATTAGTCATTTTCATAGGAGTGCAAATTAGTTCTATTTAACATAATAATTCGTAAACGATTTGTTAACCGATTGTTTCTGTATTTATATGTCAATTTTTATAAGTAACTTTGCCCCCCTGCATTACCGCACCTGCAAGTGCGGATGCAGGGGGGCAAGAACCCATTTTTATAGGTAAAAATCACCAATTTTCACCTTTAAAAAAAAGAATTGCATATATTGTGCGAAGGTGCTATATTGCACCAAAATTATTAATATGCAAACAAATTATTTTTCACCTGCACACCCTACCCATCCAATGCAGGACAAATTTGGGGGAATTATCGCACATTTTGGATTAAGCAAAATTGAATATGCGACAATGTTAATTGCACAGGGCTTATCGGTTGAATTATCCGGTAAGGTTTTGCCGGAAACAATTGCTGATGAAGCATTTCAAATTGCGATGGCGGTGCTTGACAAGTGCGATGAGGAATTGAAAAAATTAATTGCCACCCAAAATTCCGTTATTGATGTTGCCACCAAATAATGGTGATGCAATTGAAATTCTTTTAAATTCTCGACATTACAACCCGGCATACACACCTGCACCGGCACAACAAATTTTGACAATTTGTGGGCAAAACATTGGCACGAATGGTTCAATTGTGTTGCTATCCGGATTACCGAAGGCAGGAAAATCCACATTCGTCAATTCGATGATTGCATCCACAATGATGAATGGGTTTAACAAAGAAATTTGGGGAATTAAATTGACACCAACA
>Ga0114981_10003207_pt1 | contig 10448 bp, 8 predicted proteins | sample S_140806_MF_Meta_FD_87028 | JGI IMG/M metagenome (GOLD analysis project Ga0114981, IMG submission 87028) | Freshwater microbial communities from Lake Simoncouche, Canada to study carbon cycling - S_140806_MF_MetaG | ecosystem: Environmental > Aquatic > Freshwater > Lake | place: Lake...
CGTCTGCAGCTCGCGATCGGGCTTGGAGACCGCAACGATCTCGCCGCGCGCAAGCATGTCGATGCCACCCGAGAAACTGCTGCGTTCACGCCGCGCGCCCTTCGCGAGTCCGCGGAGCATGCCGTGCTCACGACAGAACAGACTCACGGTCTGGCTCGTTTCCGACCAGTCCCATTGGCGGATGCAGATGGCTTGATCGACGAGATTCGGCACGGCGCGATTGTGACATGGATGCGCGCGAGGTGGGCGACCGCGCAGCGAAATGACGCCCGCGCGTCATGCAGCCGTCATGCCGCCATCGGCAGGCTGTTCGACGAAACCCGATTGCGCCCGCCACGCTTGGAGGCGTAGAGCGCGGTATCGGCGCGCGACACGAGGTCGGTGGGCTTGCCAGCGACGCCGAGCGCGGAGATGTCCGCCACGCCAAAGCTCGCGGTCAGCACCAGGTCGGGATGCCGACGCCACTGATGCTCCTCGAACGCACGACGGAATCGCTCGGCGACCTCGATCGCCTCCGACAACGCCGTCGCCGGAAGGATCACGCCGAACTCCTCGCCGCCGTAGCGGCACGGGATGTCGCTCGCGCGTCCGCCCGACAGGATCGACGAGAACAGCGCAAGCACCTCGTCGCCGAACGGATGCCCGAAGCGGTCGTTGACGCTCTTGAAGTGGTCGATGTCGCACATGACGAGCGACAGGTTCTTCCCATGCCGACGCGCCTCGCCGAATTCGGCGGCGAGCCGCTGGTCGAAGTACGAGCGGTTCCACAGCGCGGTCAGTCCGTCGAGCTGCGCGCGCTGCGAGAGCATCCGCAGCAGCTGCTGGATGCGGATCGCGGAACGCACGCGCGCCTTGAGCTCCGCCATCTCGAACGGCTTGGGAATGAAGTCGATCGCGCCGAGGTCGAGGCAGCGCACGCGGTCCATCGTCTCGCAGCTCGCGCTGATGAAGATCACCGCGATCTCGCGCGTGCGCGGATTTTCCTTGAGCCGCTGCAGGACCTCGAAGCCATCCATGCCGTCGAGATCGATGTCGAGCAGGAGCACGTCGGGCTGCAGTTCCTCGGCGAGACGCAGGCCTTCCTCGCCGCTGATCGAGCAGTGGATCTCGACCTGCTCGAGCTGCAGGCGCGTGCGGAGCAGGCGATGCATGAGCTCGGAGTCGTCGATCGCGAGGATGCGTGGCACGCGCGGACGCGTGTCGTTGCCGAGTGCTGCGGGATTCATCGAGCTTCTCCCCGCGATTCCATCGCGCGGCGACAGGTCGTCACCAGGTCCTCGGCCATCTCGGTCACGGCGGAAAGCGACATCTCGTCGAACAATCCGTCGTCGTCGCTGTCGTCCTCGAGCATGCGGATCTCGTCCTCGAGCCGCTTTGCGGCGTCGCCGACGGGCTTCCATCCAGCGACGGGCGCGTTGCTCGCGATGTGATGCGCGATCGCGCGCAGACGGCCGGCGTCCTGTGCATCGAGCGCCTCGCGGATCGCGCAGAGGCGCGGCCCGAGCTCCTCGACAAATCGAGCGACAGCCGCGCGCATCTCCGGATCCTCGGAAAACCGCTTGCGTGTCGACATGGGACCGGCTTCGTCCATGCGCAATGCATCGTCCACCTACAGGCGCGTCTTCGGATTGCTCCGCTTCGCGTCGGGTTCCGATACCCCTCGTGCCTGCACAGACGGCGCGACCCACATCGTCGACACAGCCGTTGACCGCGAGCGCCGTTCGATCTACCTTGCGACTTCTTATCCGCACCCACGCCCGCGCGAAAGCGCTGGTGAATGGAGTTCCTCAGTGCTTCCCAGCCCCCCCGCCCGCGAGGGCCAGCTCGGCTTCCTCTATCTGCCGCCGTACCGCGTGCAGGGAATCAGCGTCGCCGGCGAACAGACCGTCATCCAGATCCCCGAGCTCGATCTTGCGTTCGACATCGGTCAGTGCACGCGCGCGGTGCTCAGCGCGCCGACGATCGCGCTCTCGCACGCGCACATGGACCATCTCGGCGGACTGCCGTACTGGTTCAGCCAGCGCTATTTCCAGAAGATCGGCGGCGAGACGCACATGCCCGACAAGGCGGATGGCAAGCCGCGCATTCCGGTCGGTCGCTGCATCTGCCACCCCGAGCTCGAGCAGCACCTCCGCGGCATGATGCGCGCCTGGGAGCCGCTCGAACGGCAGAAGACGCCGTTCGACATCGTCCCGCTCGCGCCGAACAGCGACATCGAGATCAAGAACAACATCATGCTCCGCGCCATCGAGACCAGGCACACCGTGCCGAGCCTCGGCTACGCGGTGCTCGAGCGCCGCAGCAAGCTCAAGGAGGAGTTCCGCGACCTTCCGCAGGAAAAGCTGCGTGAACTGCGCTCGAGCGGCATCGACATCACGCGCCAGATGGAGATCCCGCTGGTCGCCTACACCGGCGACACGTCGCCGGGCGAGTTCCTCGTGCGCGACGAGTTCGCCGACGCGAAGGTCGTGATCTCCGAGTGCACGTTCTTCGAGCCCGACCACAACGACCGCGCGCGGACGGGCATGCACCTGCACATCGACGACATCATCCGCATGCTGCCGGTGTGGAAGGCCGAGGCCATCGTGCTCGTGCACGCGTCGCGCCGCACGACGATCCACTATGCGCGCGAGCGCATCGAGGCGCTCGCGGGCGCGCATGCATCGCGCATCCATCTGCTCATGGACCATCGCTCCAACCGCACGCGCTACGAAGCGCAGGTCGCCGCTGCAAACGGCGCGGCAAGTGGTGCAGCGAAGGCAGTCGAGAATCCGCGCCCCGAAAGTCAAGCGGAAATTCCCGAGGCGCAGGCCTGAGCTCGACGGAGCGCGACCGCGTTTTTGCCGCGCCAAGCGGCATTTTCCCATGTGCGTGCGCGTGCGTTGACGGGTTCGACGGTTCGCTCTATCGTCCGCGCCCCCGTTGGAGACAGCGGGGCAATCCGCGGCGGTGGGACGCATCGGATCGTTGATTCGGAAACTTCTTCAGGTGACGTCGTGGTGGTCGTCGCGGGTTTGAGCCCGCACGAAACCACATGCGCCGCCTTTCGCGTGAAAGTGACGGAACGAGCATGCTGAAGATCGAACCAGGCTTTCGCGAGTCGCTTGTCGACTATCTGCGGAAGAACCACGCCGACATCTGCCGGCACTGGTTCGACGACATCGAGCCGTCGGAGATCCGCGACGGCGTGCTGCGCCTGGTCGTCCGCGAGCCCGTGCAGCTCCGCTACCTCCAGCGCTGCTGCGGGACCCACTTCACCGAAGCCGCGCAGAACGTGACCGGCCGCCTGCTGGTGGTCCGCTTCGTCAGCCCCGAGGACGACGCCAAGTACGACCCGCGCGCGCCTGTCGCGCCGGCGATCTCGACGCCCAGCGACGAAGGTGCCGAGCGCCCCGCGTGGCTCGACGAGCAGATGCTGCTCAGCCCGGACTACACGTTCGGCTCGTTCGTCATCGGTCCGGGCAACCGCCTCGCGCATGCTGCGGCGCAGGCCGTCGCCCAGAAGCCCGGCCGCGCCTACAACCCGTACTTCATCCACGGCGGCGTCGGCCTGGGCAAGACCCACCTCCTGCACGCGATTTGCCAGGAATTGCTGCGCACACAGCCCAATCTGCGGCTTTGCTACATCTCGTGCAACGCGTTCATGGACCTGTTCCACGAGGCGGTTCGCGCGGGCCGGATGAACGACTTTCGCAACCGCTTCCGCACCGCCGACGTGCTGGTGATCGACGACATTCACTTCCTGTCCAAGCACGAGCAGACGCAAGAGGAGTTCTTCCACACCTTCAATGCGCTCTACCAGCTTGGGAAGCAGATCATCCTGAGCTCCGACGCGGCGCCGACCGAGATCCCCGACCTCGAGGAGCGGCTCACCAGCCGGTTCGCGGCCGGCCTGGTCGCGCGGATTGAGCGCCCGTGCTTCGAGACCCGCATCTCGATCATCAAGTCCAAGGCGGAGCTCCACGGCGTGGCGCTTCCCGATGACGTGCCGTCGTACATCGCGGCCAAGATCGACACCAACATCCGCGAGCTCGAAGGCGCGCTGACCCGCGTCCGTGGCTACGCGATGGCCGCTGGCCAGCCGATCACGCTCGAGCTCGCCAAGCAGGCGCTCGACGGCGAGAGCTCGTCCCGCAGCGGCAATGCCCCGAGCCTGCAGTCGATCATCGAGAGCGTGACCCGCTTCTATGACGTCAAACTGACCGAACTGCTGTCCAAGCGTCGCCACAAGTCGATCGCGATGCCCCGCCAGGTCTGCATGTACCTCGCCCGCAAGCACACCCGGTTCTCCCTCGAGGAGATCGGCGGGTACTTCGGTGGCCGCGACCACACCACGGTCATGCACGCGGTTCGGACGATCGAGCAGAAGGTCGGCGCCGACAGCAAGCTCCAGGCCGAGGTCAACCGCATCGAGCAGGACCTCCTCCAGCGGTCTGAGCGCTGAATTTCCAAGCGCATATTCCGTGTGGAAATCCTGTTGGTGAGTGTCGGGAACTGGCCCTCTCTCGACAGCCGCAAGTACTTGTCAGGTACGGCAACTGCGGGAATCCGCCCCACTCGCTCAAGCACCCGTCAGTCGTGGAATCGAGTTGACAGCCAGTTGTCAGGTATTCCCATCGCCGTGTGGCGCGCAAGTACAACTATCGTCGGTGTTTAAGGTGCGCAGCCCGCCGAATCCCACGGATGGACAGGACTCCTTACTAGGTAAGAAGAGATTACTTCTTGGTCAGGGTTTCCAAATGGCCGAGCATCGAACCGGTGGAAGTTCGCCCGATAGCGAGTCAAGGACACTCACTTGCGAGCGCTTCGCAGCGGCGACTTGCCGCTCGATCGGCGCACGCGCTTGGAGCTTGCCGCCGATGTGGACAAGTGCTGACAGCGTGGACAGAAGACCGTCGCGCGAGCCTGAAGCCGAAAGCCTTCGAGCTTGGCTCCACAGACATTGCAGGGTTCGCCCGCTCGGCCGTAGACCTGATGGATCTGGGTGGCGCTTCCCGCCTGGCCGAAGGCGTCGCGGTAGTCGCGCAGGGTCGAGCCGCCCGCCACGACCGCGGCGCCGAGGATCCTGCGGATGGCAGCCGCGAGCGGATCGAGTCGATCGGGCGCAAGCCGATTGGCGGGCGTCAGCGGGTGGATGCCGGTCGCGAACAGGCTCTCGTCGGCGTAGATGTTCCCCACGCCCGCGATGACGGCCTGGTCGAGCAGCGCGGCCTTGATGGGTCGGCCGGTGCGGGCGAGGTTTGTCGCCAGCGCGGTGGAGTCGATGTCGAGTGCGTCGGGTCCAAGCTCGGCCCACGCCGTGCGGAGCGCCATCATCGACGGATACGCCGTCAAGCCGCCGAATCGCCGTGGATCACGAAACGCAAAACGCCAACGGGTCGCGGGGCTTGTGCCTGAGGGATGCATCTCCCAGATCACATGCCGGTGCTTCGCGTCCATGCCGACGGGTGGCTGGTCGCGTTCGATGGTCAGGCTGCCGGTCATGCCGAGCTGCACGACCAATACGCGACCGTCGTGGGCCTCGATCGCCATCTGCTTTCCGCGTCGATGCGTTGCGATCACGCGCGCGCCGATGAGGAGCGCCGTCGCGTATCCCGCATCCGTGCGCGGCGTGCCGTTTGCGAGCGTGATCACGCCGCGCCGCTGCACGCTCGCGTTGGTCAGCCGACCGCCCACGATCACGGGATCAATCGATCGGCGGAGATGTTCGACTTCGGGCAGTTCGGGCATGCGTTCACCAAGGGTCGGAAGGTGGTTCAACCTATACTCGCAGGCTCGGCGGCGTGCGGTGCATGAGGCACCCGGAAGACACCAACGAGCGCGTCCGCCCTCTGCTCTGAATCTGGGCGCAACCACGAACAGGAAGTCGAGATGCCCGAAGCGAACGACATGCATGGTTCCGGATCCTCCCGCGCTCCCAGCGAGCCGGCGTTCTCTCCCACCTGGAGCGACCCGGTCGTGGCGGTCGGCGAGGTCCGTCGGGCGATCGGCCGCGTCCGCACCGAGATCCACCGCGCGATCGTCGGCCAGGACGAGGTCGTTGATCAGGCGATGCTCGCGATCCTCTGCGGCGGCCATGCGGTCGTCGAGGGCGTGCCTGGCCTCGCCAAGACGCTGCTCGTCTCGAGCCTGGCCAAGACACTGAGCCTGCACTTCTCGCGCATCCAGTTCACGCCCGACCTCATGCCGAGCGATATGACCGGCACCGAGGTCATCCAGGAAGACAAGATCACCGGCTCGCGCGCGCTGCGCTTTGTGAAGGGCCCGATCTTCGCCAACATCGTGCTTGCCGACGAGATCAACCGCACGCCGCCCAAGACGCAGGCCGCGCTGCTCGAGGCGATGCAGGAGCGGCAGGTCACGGCGAACGGCGTGCAGTACAAGCTGCCGAATCCGTTCTTCGTGCTCGCCACGCAGAATCCGATCGAGCAGGAAGGCACGTACCCGCTGCCCGAGGCACAGCTCGACCGCTTCATGCTCAACATCCGCGTGAACTACCCGACCGAGGCCGAGGAGATCGAGATCGTCACCCGCACGACCTCGAGCGGTCTTTCGGAGCCCGCGCCCGTGCTCACCGCCGAAGACATCGTCCGCATGCAGAAGCTCGTGCGCGACGTGCCCGTCGCCGAGCATGTCGTGCGCCACGCGATCCACATCGTGCGTGCGACGCGCGTGCGCGAGGAGGGCCAGGCGCTCAAGGTCTGCCGCGACTACCTCGCGTGGGGCGCAGGTCCGCGCGCGAGCCAATTCCTCGTGCTCGCTGCGAAGGCGAAGGCGCTGCTTGAAGGCGCCACGCACGCGACCGTCGACCATGTGCATGCGATCGCGCTGCCCGTGATGCGTCACCGCATCGTGACCAACTTCAACGCCGAGGCCGACGGCGTGAAGAGCGACGACGTCGTGCGGTTGATCCTCGACGCGGTGCGCAACGAAGGTTCCGCGCGTTCCCTTGATTCCGTCGCGCGCTGACGCCTGCAAACCCGCAGCAGCAGAATTGGAGCCTTGATCGTGGCGATGTTCCGGCAGCCAGCCGAACGAGCGATGCGTGCGGAGCAATACCTTGCTCCCGAGACGCTCGGTCAGCTTGCGCCGTTCGAGCTGCGGTCGCGCATGATCGTCGAGGGCGTGATGAGCGGCATGCACCGCTCGCCGTACCAGGGCCTCGCGGTGGAGTTCGCGGAGCATCGCCAGTACGCGCCCGGCGACGGCATCCGGCAGATCGACTGGAAGGTCTTCGCGCGCACCGACAAGCTGTACGTCAAGCGCTACGTGCAGGAGACCAACCTCGATGTGATGGTGCTTGTCGATCGCTCGAGCTCGATGCGCTACGGAACACTCGCGATCAAGGGCGGCTGGGGCGGCACCGATGCGAGCCGCGCGAGCGGCATGTGGACCAAGTACGACCACGCGACCGCGACCGCAGCGGCGCTGGCGTACGTGTGCCTGCATCAGGGCGATCGCGTGGGCGTTGCGCTGTTTGACGAGGAGATCCGCGCGCAGGTCAAGCGCTCGAGCCAGCGCGACCAGTGGCGTTCGATCGTCGGCGTGCTCAGCGGTGAGACGGTGTCGGGCCGCGCGCAGATCGGTCGCTCGCTCGACCAGATGCTCGCGCGCGTGACCAACCGCGCGCTGTTCGTGATCGTGTCGGACTTCCTGATGCCGCTTGATGAGCTGCGATCCGCGATCGCGCGTCTCGCGCACCGCGGTCACGACGCGATGCTCGTGCAGACGCTCGACCGCCAGGAGCTGCGATTTGATCTCGATGCGCCTGCGCGCTTCGAAGGCCTCGAAGGCGGCGATGCGATCGAGACCGATCCGCGCGCGGTGCGCGATGCGTACCTCGAGCTGCTGCGCGAGCATGTCGATGGCGTCGACCGCGTCGCGCGTTCGTTTGGCGCCGATGCGGTCGTGTGCGACACGCATGAGTCGGTCGGCCCCGTGCTTGCGGCGCTGCTTGATCGGCGCATGAGCTTCTCGGGGAGGCGCGGCGGATGAACTTCCTGCACCCGGCGATCGCTGCTGCGGGAATCGCGTCGGTCGCGCTGCCGATCGTGATCCACCTGCTGTTTCGCCGGCGCCGCACGCCCGTCGAGTGGGCGGCGATGGAACTCCTGCGCGAAGCCGTCAAGCGCACCAACCGCAAGCTCAAGTTCGAGCAGTGGATCGTGCTTGCGTTGCGCTGCCTCGCGCTGCTGGCGGCGGGACTCGCGATCGCCGTGCCGATGCTCGATCCGACTGCGATCGGCGGGCATGTACGGCGCACGACGATCGTCGTCGTCGACAACGGTCCGACCAGCGCGTTGCGCACGGGTTCCGAGCGCGAGCTCGCGCGGATTGTGGATGAAGTGCGCGCGACGCTCGCTGATCGCGAGACGACCGATCGCGTGGGCGTGATCACTGCGGCGATGCCGCCCGCGTTGGTGCTCGCGCCGACCGCGGATGCCGGCTCCATCGAGCAGGCGCTCGCGCGCATCGAGCCTTCTGAAACGCCCGCGGATCTCAAGGGCGCCCTGTCGCTTGCGACGCAGGCATTGGGCGCGGAGAGCGGTGGTGGTGGGCAAGGTGGCGGTTTGGCTGCAGCGAGCGATGCGACGCGCGTGCTCGTCGCCAGCGCATTCCGCCGCGGAAGCCTTCCTGACGGAACCACGCTCGCCGATGCGAAGTCGGGCGAAGACAAGTCGTCGCAGCCGACCGAACTCATCGCGCTCGTGCCGTCGAAGGATGGTCCGTCGGATGTGCGCGTCGCGCGCGTCGAGGCGCGGCCAGCGCCGGCCGGCGAAGCGATCGTCGTGCGCGTGACGCTCGAGCGCGAGGGTTCGTCGCTGGAATCTGCGCGGACATCGGTGCGAGCGACGGGCGCGGGTCTCGCGGCCGCGCCTTCGCGCACCGTGAACTGGGAGTCGGGCCAGGCCGAGAGCACGGTGGATTTCCAGTTGCTTCCTGGTGGAGCGGCGGCGCCCAACGCGCGGCGCATCGGCATCGAGGTTTCGATCGATGACGACGCGCTCGCGCTTGGCAACAGCGCGTACGCAGCCGTCGACGTCCATCGCGATCTCGAGGTCGGCGTGATCGGCCGTCGCAGTTCGATCGACGCATCGGACATCGATCATGTGCCCGCGTCGCTGTGGATCGCGCGCGCGTTGTCGCCGGCAGTCGGCTCGGGCATGCGCGTGCGCGAGATCGATCCGTCGTCGTGCGATGAACGCGCGCTGCTCGGTCTCGACGCGATCGTGCTCGCGCGGCCGGATCTCGTGTCGCCGTCGTCGTGCGATGCGCTCGGCAAGTTCGCGCTTGCGGGCGGCGTGGTGGTGGTGCTTCCTGCGGGCGAGTCGCTGTCGCAGTCGTGGGGTTCGAGCGTGTTCTCCAAGCTCGGCGTGCCGATGCGCATCGAGGCCGAGGCCGTCGAGAAGCCCACGCCGATGCGCCTTGCCGACGAGCAGCCGCAGTCGACGCTGCTCGCGTCGATCCGCCCTGAGATCGCGTCGCTCACCGCGCCGATTGAATCGAAGCGCCTCGCGGGCTTCACGGGTTTCGCCAAGAGCGATGTCATCCTCGCCAACGCCGACGGCACGCCGTACATGCTCGCGCAGTCGCCGCGTCGCGCGGATGCAGCGGCGACCGATGCCAATGAACGTGGCATCGTGATCGCGCTCGCCGCCGCGCCCGAATTGCTCTGGACGAATCTCCCTGTCAAGCCGCTGATGGTGCCGCTCTGCCAGGAAGCCGTGCGCGCGGGCGTGCAACTCGCCGCGGGCCGCAACGAGATCACCGTCGGCGAGCGCCTGCGCGGCGAGCCGTCGACCGCGATGCGCAACGAGCGCGCGGGCACGCTCACGATCGGCGCCGATGGTGCGAGCAACGAGATCGTGTCCAAGTCGGGCATCTGGAAGTCCGACGCTGGCGCAGTGGTCGCGGCGAATCTCCGACAGTCGTCGCTCTCGCTGACGCCGAGCTCGATGGACAGCGTGCGTGCGGCGATGCAGCCGCTCGGCGAAGTGCGCTTCAAGTCGGTCGGCGCGGGCGACGCGAAGAACGAAGTCGTGCGCAGTGGCGCGGACTGGTCGTTCTTCCTGCTTCTCGCGGCGCTCGTTGTGCTGCTCGTCGAGGGCGTGCTCAGCAGGATCTTCTCGCATGCGTCGGTGCGTCGCGCGGCCGGCAGCGGTGGCGTGATCGCGACCGTCGGCCGCGTGCAGTCGCGGAGCCTTTCGCGTGCACGCGAGAGCCAGCGCGAAGAGCAACTCGCGTCGGGAGGCGGTTCATGACCGATCCCGCGCCCGCAGGCGGAACCTTGCTGCGTTCGTTCGTCGAGCTGCTGCTCGGCGGCAGCGTGCCTGCGGATTCCGGCGAGATGACGGTGATCTTCGAGCGTCCGTTGCCGAGCTGGGCGTGGTTCCTGGTGTTCGTCTTTGCGATCGCCGTTGCGGTGTGGAGCTACCGTCGCCTCGCAG
>Ga0114981_10003213_pt1 | contig 10444 bp, 14 predicted proteins | sample S_140806_MF_Meta_FD_87028 | JGI IMG/M metagenome (GOLD analysis project Ga0114981, IMG submission 87028) | Freshwater microbial communities from Lake Simoncouche, Canada to study carbon cycling - S_140806_MF_MetaG | ecosystem: Environmental > Aquatic > Freshwater > Lake | place: Lake...
AGTTACTCTTAAAAAAGGAACTAAATTGAAACATGAAAGATCTGGAGGTTTCGGACAAGATTATATGAAATCTGGATCTATCACGATTAATGGCGATGATATAGATCAAACATATTTGAGCGCACCTTATTAAATCATCTAGTAAATAATATGAAACATATTCTTACATATGAATCTTTCTTAAATGAAACTATCAGATCTGATGAAGCTCATCGAGAAGAGGGTTCTATACAGACAGTTATTGACGGAAAGCGAGATTTAGGATACATAACTATCATTGGTGCTACTATACCCGAGAGTGTAATTTGGGATATGATTAAAAAGGGTGGCTTAAAAACGATCAAGCTTCCGGAGAATAAACATAAAGCTTATATCTTTTTTCGCCCTGGCGCTGAAAGAAAAGCAAAAGAGTTGGCAGATATAGCTAATAAATATGGTGGATATTTGTCATATGAAGCCACTAAAGAAGAAAGTAGAAGAATTGGTGAATTACTTGGCTATGATAAACAAGACATTGACTGGTACATAAATAAAAACTACAAATAATATGAAGCATATTAAATTATATGAAGAGTTCGTAAACGAGAGCCGCAAGACTTTTAAAGGACGTTTAGTTAGTGACCTTTACCGAGAAGTTAAGGGTAGAACTGATGTTGTTGTAATCGCAAAAGGCAAAACATACAATCTTAATGATGTTGAAGAGTTGAATCGTTTTCTAGACGATGATATGATAAATTTAGACGATGAAAATGGTATGACAAAAAGAATATCCATAAGTTCAATAGACTCTATAGAAAAATAAATAGTATAACATGAAACATATTAAATTATACGAAGAGTTTGTAAACGAACCAATTAATGAATCTGCTGGTGATTGGATAGTTCCACTAATGGCTTTATGGGTTGCAGCTCCTTTACTTGCTGTATCAGCGGCTGGTTTGGCTATGCATGCTATTGGTTCTGATGATTTATATTCTCCGAAAGAAATGTACGATATGTGGAAACGGGATAAAATTGTAAATAAAGTAGTAGCAAGATTAAATGCTGACGAAGAAATTCAAGATTTCTTAAAACTCAAGGATTCTCAACAACGCGGAAAATGGCGTGACCTTGTTGCGTCTAAATTATCTCCAGCAGAAATAAAACATCTAAATAGTATTTCGCGTGATCGCGTTGAAAAAGGTAAAATTTAAAAGATTATGAAACATATACAAACATTTGAAAACTTCTTAGAAGAAGGAAAGAAAAAAGGTCTATGGCCAAATATTGAAGCCAAAAGAAAACGCGGAGAAAAACCAGCTAAACCCGGCGATGAAGATTATCCTGATGAAGAAGCTTGGAAAGCTGCTCAGGAATCTGAATCGGGATTAAGTGGCGCTATACATACTTCATTAGGTCCAAAACAAAGTCGAGTAGTAATTGCTGGTGATTCTGTAGAACAAAACCAGGATAAGATACTCGCGGCTATCAGTAAAATTGATAAAGATGCTAAAGTTGATTTCTTTGCCGCAACGAAAAAAATCGTTGGAGTAATTGCAATTAAGTCTCTATCCGACATTAAAAAAGAATTGGCAAAAATTGACAAATCTATCACAGCTGAACTAAAATCACAATCTTTAAAATAACACATTACATTTATTTTGTTAAAAGGTCTCCGTTTGGAGACCTTTTGTTTGTTAAAACTCTATTCTTATTATGAATATAAATTAAAATATCATACCTATGAGAATAAGTCTTTATGTTGAACACGATGATCTCGATAACTTTTATCGTTGGGTTAATCGTTTATCCCAAGGCCATATAGAAACACCTTCAGTAAATTTCCATCATAAAAAAGAACTTTTTAAAGATCCTTTAGAAATACAATTATTAGCAAACGAATATGCTATGATTACTGATGCACGTGATGAAGCCGCAAAAATCAATGAAATTGCAGGCCCGATAAATATCTCATACTCACCTACAGATATTGATTGGCAACTAAGTACAATACGAAATGTTCTTAAAAATACCGAACGTCATAATCTTACGTCAGAAGTTATTTATACAGCATTATCAACATTAAAAACAATCCCAACAATATCACCTGCTGAAGCTATGATTATAGCTGAAGGTGAATGGGTAAAATAAGCTATGGGATTTCATAAAAGATACGTACCAGATCTAAAAACACTAAAACAACAGTACGAAGATATGTGTTTGGATGATTTTGTTTTTCCATATATTAATGCCGATGCCTTAATTGGTGAACCGGAATCTATGAAATATTTAGGGAACAAGATAAAAGAATACCGTGAGGCTAACAACAAGATACAAAACAAATCATTAGAATAACTCTAGTAACCTGGATAATGGATACACTTAACACAAATAGTTAATTCATTAGAAAGCATCTATTTAAAAGAATATGTGGGAAAAACTTAACTTTATAGAAAACAATCCTGATAAGAAAAATATCTTAATCACGATTAGTCAACTCAAAACTCGTGAATATACTTACGGATATGTATATCCATTGGTGGAAATACTCAAAGAGAAATACAATGTTTATTACTTTTACGAAGGCGGCAAAAAAGATTTCATCGAGTTAGGTTTAACTAATGGGTATCGACTAAACAAACAAAAATACGTTCCGTTTAAAGATGCCAACATGAAACGCAAAAAAGAGTTTGAAGGCTCTGATGCTCATAACCAAAAAGCTATGGATGAATCTATTGCTGAGTTCTTTAAAAATGAACCGCGGTTTGCCGACGTCATGATTATAGACAATCATAATTTAATGTTGCCTTTTAATCCGCTAAGTTCTCATCCTAAACTCAAAGAACTTTATAACGATTACTTTGATACGTTTGACGAAACCGAACCTGACGTAATGGAAGAAGTTCAACGAGTTACTAACAAACTTTTTAATATCACATCCAAAGGGTTATCACTATTAGCATTTAGATATTGTTATAAGAACATTATGTTATCTGTCGTTGAACATATTAGTAAACGTGATGATGCATATATTCATCCAATTATAATTGATCCGTCGGCTGCTATACCATTCTTTACACATAAAGGATTAAAACATAAGTTTTGGTATTATGCTGATGATCATAGGCATTTGCGGAATCTTACAAGATTCCCGTTCCCTGAATTACAGCATCTTGTTTATGAACCGCATTGGAAAAAGATTACACCTGATAAGAAAAATTTACTTGCTGAATTTGAAAATGCTGAACCTAAAGTTCCGTTCTTTTTTGCAGGATCACTTCTTAACGATAAAGGGCTACGCCGTTTTATATGGAGAGATTTCTTTAAAGATTATTCATACCCAGGTTCAAAACTCTACTTTAAGGTAAGTTTAATCTACGGAATGGATAAAGATGTATTTGAAAAGTTAAAAGAAGAAGTAGTAGCACATCCAAATTTCTGTGGTGATTTTATGCCAAATGAAGAGTATATAAGATTACTTAAACGTTGTAAAACAGCTTTTATTGCTCGAAATGTATCAGCGAACGGCGGTCTTACATACAGACACATCCAATACTTATACTTTGGCGTTCTTCCACTGTTTGATCACTTATATGATCCTGATTACTTGTGGATTCCCAAAGAGTTTCAAGATAAGCTTACAGCAAATTCATCAGAAAGATTAAAAGAAATTGTTGAGTATTATGATACACACGAAGCTGAACGATTACAAATCTTACGCGAAATGAAAAAACATTTTAAGATAGATGATTGGGTTAGCGACTGGAGAAATATGATTAAAGAAACAACATTATTTAAAGATCACTTATGGAAATAGGAAAATTTTATGTCATTAACCTTGAGCATCGCCATGATAGACGTGATACTGCAGTTAAGCATTTTCAGTCTGCGGGAATTAACAATTATGAATTTGTAAAAGCAATACATTATAAAGATTTCACAGATGAATTTTGTAATGATATGCTTAATCGTAAGTACAAATTTAAAACAACTGATGAGATTTCTAAACGTGGAAATCTTGCATGTGGGATGTCTCACATTAAAGCAATCGAACAAGCATTAGCAGAACTTGGTGAATGCGGTACAAAAGCTATCATTATTTTTGAAGATGACTTTCATATCGTTGACGAAACGTCATTTATGGTTAGACTGACAGAAGGAATACGTAATGCACCTAACGATTGGGAATTCATTTATCTTGGTGGCCCGGGCCGAGAAAGCGTTGATAAAACAACACCTTTCATTCCCGGTCTTGACAAAGCTACATCGGTATGGGCGTCACATGCATATGTGATTAAGAATAATCGAGATTTCTTAATTCGTTTAAAGGAATGTTATAAAGAAGGATATTTTGCTGATAGAGCATTTAGAAAAATAATCCGAGATAACAAAGACTATTCACATCGTTACCTAATTTACAAACCATATCTTGCTATTCAGTGGAGAAGTTATTCCGATATTGACCGCAAGATGTTTGGTCTATCAAATGTTAAAAACAAGTTTGAGAACTAATTATCTTTTTTGTATATAATAACTAAATATTAATCATGAGTAAACATATAGGTTACACATCCGAAAAATTCCGTATTGACAACGGCAGAATTTACAAATACACCAACGATCCTAACCGAGTAGATTTTTTAAAAACTCAAATGAACCATTTGAGTCTCATCGGTCAGAAACATCCTGATGCAGTTCCGTCAAATATTAAATGGGAACAAAATTCCCATCCAGAGGAATGGGGTTACTCGATGGAATACATCGACAATGCAGAAAGATTAAATGATAGTCACTTAACTAAGGTGGTGATTTTAATTGATCACTGTTCAAATTTATATCCTAAAACAGACATACCCAATTTTTATACATACGTAAGTTATCTTGCAAGTGTTATTGAAAAGAGCCGTGATCTATATGATTTCGTTGATTATAAATACTTGATAGAAGAGTACATCAGTAATTTACTTAAAATGGATCATTATTTTGCCGAAGAAACGAGTTCATGTCACGGTGACTTTACGATGGAAAACATTTTGGTAACGGGTAATCGTCTTGTTATGATTGACCCAATACACAAATCTGACCAATGGTCTTCTTGGTTACAGGACGTTGCTAAATTTTATCAAAATGTATACTTTTCTGATGTTCCTAAAACATTACTTTTTACTGAAAAGATTAATCTTATAGCTGCTGGTAAAACCGTACCTGTCTTTAATATGATTCATTTACTAATGATTGCAAATTATATTAGAATGTTTCCTTACATTAAAGATAAACCGGTGATCTTAGCTAAACGATATGCCGAATTTAAAACATTGATAAATACGATATGAAAGCAATAATACTCTGCGGCGGAGCTGCAACAAGATACGGCGGAAATAAAGTGCTGACTGTATTTAAGAAAAAATCACTACTCGAATGGAACATTCAATTTTGTATTGAGAATGGTATTCATAATATCCTCATTACAACAAACGAAAAGTTTCATGCTGATATCGCTCGTGAAATTGAGCGCATAGGTAAAACTGTTGTACAATCTATTGATGAACTTGATATTTCTCTCTCAACGCAGGAAGACGACAAATACGGAACAGCCGCGGCATTATTCCCTTGGGCAAAAACAATTAATGATGACTTTATAGTTATCTTTGGTGATAATTATTATGATGGTAAAATTGATTTCTCACTTGAGGATAAAGATTGTATCGCAACATATAAAACATTTACCAAGAGTAAAGAAAATCTTCGTCTATCATATGTCGAGGATGATAATACCATTATCGAAAAACCTCATCTATATGATGAAGGGTTATTTTTTGTGGGATTCATGATGTTTAAGAAAGATATGATTAAAAAACTAAAGAAACTACAACCTTCTCGTCGTGGTGAATATGAAATTACCGAGTTTTTTAATAGTGGTGATAATCGTGGTATACAACCACTTAATATGCACTGGTTTGATATTACAAGTAGAGAGGAGATCGAATACGTATGATATACAATTTCTATGATTGGGACGACACAATTGTCTTATCACGTCCCGCAATTTACATGTCTTATAGACATGCACTAAAAGAAATCAACGGCTTTTCGTTGTCCTGGAATGATTTTGATAAAATGCTATACGCAAATGCAAACTCATTCATGGCGCAAAACGGCTTTTCTGACCAAGAGATAAAAGACGCAAAGAAACTGAAGAATGAAGTCTATCTCGAATCTTATTGGAAAGATGTTACTCTCTTAAAAACTGAGTTTAAGAAAACTGAAACGCACTTAATAGTTTCCAATACAACAGCTGATGTTATTCATGCATTAATCAAAAAGTTGAGTATTGGTGATCATTTTTCTCATATAATTGGTGCCGATATATACCTTGGAGTAAATCGTAAACCTGCACCGGACTTATATAAGTTTGCTTTCAAGATGATAGAAAAAGAATTTGATATTAATAACGATTGGGTTATTATACATGAAGATAGCCCGTTTGGAATTGATGCAGCAATGAGTTTTTACACTGAATACCAAGACAGAATACATAATTTTAAAATAATCTATACACCCCAAAAATTCACGTAATGAAAAGTACAGGTCTAAGAATCGCAGTTTTTCCGATTGGATCAATCGTTAAATTTAAAAAGGAGCATCTCAAAAGAAGTGATGGTTCCGTTGAGTACTATAAAACGATATGGTCTCTAACTCACAATGCAAATGTTGAACAAGTAATCATTTTACAGAAAAGTGATTGGGACAAATTAACCGATGAAGAAAAAGCAGATGTTGACCCACGCGGTGTTATCTTTGATGTTTATAGTCACTATAGCTTAAAAACGGCCAATCCCAAAGATCGTGAAGATATCAACGAATGGATGAAATATAAAAATCTTCACGACGCACTGGCTGATATGCCAATACCTGATTTTGGTATTGGGTTTCTTGCACAAGGATTTGCAAATGTAAATATTCCGTTATTCTTGCCGAAAAAGAAAACGCCAACTGAAAAGAATATGGTTCTCTCAATGACATTGAGATATTCAGCTCCAATCATTCATTACTTAAATACGACCAAGTTACCATATTTTGTAATCTCTACAGATCCAAGATATGTATCACATAAGATTAAACGCAGAGACGTAGCAAACCGTCCGTTAGAATTTATTTCACAATATAATGAAACTTGTGAATTTACTTCTATCAGTTCATATGATCCTGACGCACCTGAAACACCGTCTAACATTCCTGTTACTTATACAGGAATTGAAAGAATCAATCTTGTTTGTGAATCTGTTGTTCAACCTGATAATGAAAGACCGATTAAATTCGCAATCTCTGCAATGCAGTCATCTTATGGAGAGAACACAACCAAAGATTATCGTTTTGATGAATTAAAGAAATGGGTTCTTGACCAACCTGATTCTTTAGACTATCATATTTACGGGAAATGGATTGAATACTTTACTAAGGACCGTCCGCAGTTTAAAGGATTACTTAGTCATACTGAAATCGATGAAACATTCTCAAAGACAAGATATACATTGGTGATACCTATTCGTGCAAATTGGGTAACGGGAAAATACGTAGAGATGTTACGAGTAGGATGTTTACCATTCTTTCATCCACATTACGATACTCAATTCTCTACCGTTCCTAAAGATCACTTCTTACGAGTTGCATCTCCACAAGATATGTATAAAAAAATACAACAGCTTGAAGAGAATCCAGAAATGCGAATTAAATTGGTAAAAGAATTACAAGTTAAGTTTTTACTTGGTGTTCGTAAAGGTGATTTCTTTGCAAATATACTTAATGGAATGTTAACAAAACACGGTTTACCATACAGCATATCACCTGCATACAGTGATGAATTAAAAAGACAAATCAAAAAAACAACTAAATTATTCTAATGGAAACTAAAGACATTAAGTACGGGGAGATCATTCCTCTTATTGGCGGAATGGCCGTGGGTAACAAGAAAGCGACAGGAAAAGATCCAGACTTTTTAATATCCTATCCAGCGTTTCGCGGAAACGATCAGCATGCAATTGATTATTTTAAGAACACTCCATACATAGTTCTTGACCCAGAAACAAATAACATTCCCGTTAAGGAATCTGTAGAAGGGGAAGAAATTAAGGAAGGTGAAGTTCCAATGGTTAACTTTGAGAATATAGGATTTGTATCAGCTACATGTCCATGCTCGGGTTTATCAATGATGAATACATCCAAGAAAGCTGATTCGGCTTCTGCCCGTGGTTCCGATGCTCAGCAAAATCAGTGGATGTATAAGTCTGCAGAATACGTTCTTGAACACGTAAAACCTAAAGTTTTCTGGGGTGAAAATGCTCCAGGTCTGTATACAAATACAGGTGCTGGTGTGGTTGAGAAATTAAGAGAAATTGCTGCTAAGTATGAGTATTCATTCTCATTGGTTAAAACAAATACAATCTTTCATGGAATTCCGCAAAAACGTGAAAGAACATTTTACTTCTTTTGGAAGAGTCCTAAAGCTCCAATCTTAAATTGGTATCGCAGAGAACATAAATCACTAACTGAATATCTTAAAGAGATTCCAGCAGACGCAACTTATCAAGATAAGTTTTTAGGTTTTAGCAAAACAGAAGGAAGTCCGTATGATCGTTATTTAAAGTCCCGCGGATTAAATTTCCAAATTCTTTCTGCTACTTGGAGCACTTTCATTCATTGGATGGTTTGTGAAAATAAAGTCGCTGATGTATTGGAATGGGCTACTGAAAATGAAGAAACGGGTTTAATTAAAATAGCAACTCACGTTCAAAAGAAACTTGATATGAATTTAGGTTGGTGGGATGCATCACCACATTTTACGCGTGATCATATCAATGCAGTGATTTATCGACAAATGACAAGCGGTTTACATCCAAATGGAGAACGCGGTTTATCCGTTCGTGAATTTATGCATCTTATGGGTTTACCTCACGATTTCCAATTGTCTAATGAAGGATGGAACGCAATCTGTCAAAATGTACCAACTAATACTGCTGCTGACTGGACATCTGAAGTTATTCGTTTTATTAAAGGTGAAATAACTGAATGGGGTGATTCATTCGTAAAACAGAATAACACAACTCAAAGAATTGATGTTGGTGCTACCAAATCAAAAGTTTTATTTTAGAATGAAAACAGCACATTACATATACTATTACAACAGTTTCTCAAAAAGGTCTCCGCTGTGGGACTTTATGAGATTCTTGTCTGTAAAGTCCTTTCATGATGAGAATCCTGACTGGAAGATTAAGTTCTATACAAACAAGCCACCTGTCGGTGAATATTGGGATAGGGTTTCTTCATTTGTTGAAGTATGTCTTGATACTGAACCGCGTGAAATCTTCGGTAATCCTATTCCGCATCCTGCACATGCATCTGATGTTAAGCGACTACAAGTTATGATAGCTGAAGGCGGTGCATATTGTGATTTTGATACAATTAATATAGGATCGTTTGATAAATTACTTGAACGGAATGCTGTCGTTTTAGGAAAGCTCGGTCCACGACAAAGGAACTATGGTAACGGTATGATGGTTGCTCCAAAAGATTCTCTTTACTTAAAAACATGGTACGATGAATATAAAACTTTCAGGTCTAAAGGCCGCGATAAATTCTGGGATGAACATAGTGTCAAAATTCATAATGAACTCAGATCACGACCAGCCCTTTTGGGAACTCATGATTTTGTTGATCATACTGTTTTTTATCCATATTCTTGGTTAAAGCCTGAACAACTCTTTGATGAATATCATCCAGAGTTAATTACCCCGGATACGGTGAGTGTCCATCTTTATGATGCTGTTCATTACAAAAAAGTTAATCAGTGGACACATCAACAAATAAAAGATAATCCTGAGCGATCTTCTTTTACGAAAATAGTAAACAAATATTTATGATAATAAAAACACTAACCTGGAACATACGTCATGGTTTAGGTGTTGACGATAAACAAGATATTAACAGAATTGCTGATGAACTCCTAAAACGAGATTCAGACATATATGCAATTCAAGAAGTGGACATCTGCACACACAGGAGTAAAGGGATAGATCAGATGGCTTATCTATCAGAAAGATTAGGAATGGTTGGCAATTTCAGTAGGTTTTTTGGATATGATGACGGAGATTATGGATTAGCAACATTTACAAAGTATCATATTATAAATACTGATGAATTGATTCTATTCTCAAGATTAAGTCGGTCTAATCGAGCTTTGCAAGTAGATATGATGATTGATGGAAAAGTTATCAGTCACGTTAACTTGCACTTGCCATCAACAAGAAGTTCAATCTGTTGGCGAAATTTAAGTAAGTATAGACATAGTGATAGAACAATCATAACTGGAGATTTTAATCTTAATCCCCATGCTAATGATATACAAAGAATGAAGAAAAAATTTAACGATATTAATGAACACGGGACGCATCCCGTTTATGATATCTTA
>Ga0114981_10003215_pt1 | contig 10436 bp, 8 predicted proteins | sample S_140806_MF_Meta_FD_87028 | JGI IMG/M metagenome (GOLD analysis project Ga0114981, IMG submission 87028) | Freshwater microbial communities from Lake Simoncouche, Canada to study carbon cycling - S_140806_MF_MetaG | ecosystem: Environmental > Aquatic > Freshwater > Lake | place: Lake...
CGCTTAAGGTTTAATTATGAAAATCAAACCCACTATCATGTTAGTGAAAACCAAACCCATTACCATTATCAGCACCTTTGCGTTCTTTGGCCTGTCGTTGTCGTCACTTTGCGCAGCGACACTCATCGAAAAATTCAACGGAACCTTCACTACAACGGACAATAGCAGGGATATTCCGTTGTCAATATCCGCTCCTTCATGGACTCTCAACGAGTCAACTGCAGACACAGCCGCTATGAAAATCCACTCTCTTTTGGGTAACAGCAACACAACAGGGCAGGCTGCCGCCGGTTGGATATCAAACGAGCTGCGTGTCGGGGACTTCAACTGGCAAAACGGCGGCTTTGCCTGGAAGTTTAAACTCTTAGACGGCCAGACAACCACTGGCGGCACTATCACCGCAAATATTCGTTTCGTCGGGACTCCGAGCACTCAGAGTGCCGGTACTCTCCTCGGTGTGGGCCAAACGTTTGTTCCTACTAGCAACCTGCAAACCTTTAATTCAGCCGACTTTACGAAGGTCGGTTTGGCTTCAACTTCAACCACCTATGGCGGATATTTAGAAACATGGAGTGTGAACGTGCCGACCGGTCTCTCGACATTTTTTGTTGTTTTTGCGAAGACAAGTACACAGAGTAATAGAGCCGATCTGCTTTCTCTCCAAACAAACATTACGGCTATCCCGGAACCATCCACGTCCGCGATGATCGGAATAGGATTCTCAATCCTAGCCCTCTCCCGCTACAAAAGAAGGGCGTCCTAGCAGATACTCTGCGACTGCAATGATTGGAATCCGCAATGTCCAGATGCCAGATCCATCGGATTAAAAACATTACGACAATTTTAAACGACAGACAGGCCCGGAAAGTCCGATTCCGCCCACGGGTTTGATCTGCGCAGCGCCGAATCCGAATCAGCCTTGGGAGTGGGTCACATGCTGCTCGGCAAGACGCTCAGTTCACATACCAATGTATCACCAGAATCTCAATGTGCAGGGAGTGCCTGTAGTGCGGCAGAGAGTCGCAAGTGCCTCCAGTAAGCTCTTTGCTCTTTTCTCATTCGGTGCAAAAATCCTTATCAGGCGAAAACAAGCAACTTTCCTGATCATGCTGCTGAGTGTGATCGCATCACCGGCTCTTTTAGCAATGGAGGATCTCACCACGAATGCCACTCTCAACGTAAAGGTCATGGCACTCATGTATGATGGTCAGACCATTCCAGGAACAGATCGCAAGGTCAGCGCTAGCGCACCGACATGGGTTGAAGTGAAGACCTTTGCGCCCGATGTGGCCAGGCGCCTCCTGAACGCGAAACCCGATTCCACCAACAGCCTCACCACCCATTTTTGGGGTGAGCAGTCGAAGGAGTTTGAGATCGTGGTTGACCTGGGAAGGGTGTTCACCATTGAGCGGATTGAGGTGCAGCAAGGTGAACCTGCAGGACATGACAACACCCTGTCCAGCATGCGCATTTATGGGTCGAACCGCTTGCCAGATCAGACATGGGATCAGTCTTTCGGGCTGTTTGAGGCACAAAAAGCAAGCCAACCGCCGGGCATCCTGGCAGATTCCTTGAACAAGGAGGCGCGGTTCCTCAAGCTATTCATCCTCTCCAACGCACCACTTTCGAGCTTGGGTTCGCTGAAGATCTTCGGGAGCGCGAGTCAGAATCAGGAAAATCAGGCCGCTTCCCAGAAGAGGGTCCCGAATAATGCTCTTCGCGTCGAACTTGGCACCGCAGGAGGTTTGAACCCCGAAAAGTCTCCCGAATTCATCGGACAGATGGCAACTTGGCGGGATCCGCAACTCGACTTTGAGGTTCCGTCCACGGCGCCAAGATATGAGCTGTGGGTTCTTGCCAGAAAACCGGACGATGTCGTCGCAGAGGCGCGGATTCATCAAGAGAAACTTATGGTGAAGCCAGTTTCAAACGGCTGGACAAAACTCTGCAGCATTGAGCCAGGAAAAACCTCCATCGAAATGCAGACCACGCCAGCGAACGCCGCGATGTGGGATGAGTTGATCCTAATGCCAGAGGGAAGCGTTCGACCCGATCAATGCTTCCCAGACGATCTTAGTCGCATCCCCCAGCTGAAGCCTTTGAAGGGGTTTGCGCAGCAGCTCCTTTTTGACAAGCCTGATATCAGTGACGAAGAATTTGCGGACCTTGTTGCCAAACATTATGGATTTCCTGATCTGCCCGACCCTCTTCCTCCAGTGACTGATTTACGGGGAAATCCTCTTTGGAAGGGAAAGCCATTCTTTTCGCAAACGTTATTTCACTTTGCAGCAAACAATCCCGTCGTTGCCTCGTCACCTGTAAATACGGCCTGGCAGGCACCCGAGCCCAGCGACCCTCGTCGCGATTATGCTGTCATCATCAGCTATCATGCACTCTGGAAAAGCTACGATGCCGTAGCCGCAAAATTAAAGAGAATTCAAGGGGCCGAGTATCCGTTTATTCATTACCTTTGCGATGAGCCTTCTAATGTGGGAGTCAGCGTCCGGGAATTACGCCGTCTGAACACGCTGGTCAAACGTTTGGATCCCTACCACCCTACTTTTATCAATGTTTGTCCGAATGATGTGGGAAATCCTCACATTCTCGGAATTCCCGATGTCGCCGGAGCCGACATCTATCCGATCCCCGGCGGCAGGATTAGTGATATCGGGGGCTCGCTTGACCGGCTCAGGGTTGCGGCTGCTGGTCGGCCATTCATCTTTGTTCCACAGTTTTTCTCCTGGGGTGGTTACGGTCGCCTCAATGCACGTTTTCCGACGTCCGATGAAGTTTGGGCGATGGCATCCATTGCTCTCACACGCAACGCGCGGGGTTTTTGGTTCTACGAATGGCCGGCTCCCATCATGTCGAGTAAAACTTCGGTCGCAGATCTGTATCCCGAGCAATGGAAAGCTCTTGGGCAGTTCATGGAAACCAACGCATCCCTAGCTCCTGAGCTCACAGGCCCTGAAGTCGATACTCAGTCTTTGCATCTGACAACGGCACCACCAAAGAACCTTCACTGGAGGCTTGCGGTAACAGCGGACCAAACGTCCGCTGCACTGATTGTTGTAAATTCCGGAGCGCAGGCGCAGATAGTTCAGATCGACTTAAGGGGATCTCCGATAGCAGATGCCAGGATTTCCTTGATCTCTGCTCGCGGCTGTTCCTCGTTGAAAGAGAAAGAGTCCGGAGTCTGGAGTTGTGCACTCGATGCCATCGGCACCGCATTTCTGCGCGTGAGCGCGCCCGGTTTAGGTCAGCTTCCCCTTCTTTCTCCGAACGATGTTGTCAGGCGAACCAAGGAAAAACTGAAAACTGGTGGCGAACGACCGGAAGTATCGCTTTCCGTTCACGGCGAAGGCTCTGATTTCGCCGAGACCTTCAGCGCGGACTTGCTCGACTCATGGGTGTCCTCCAACCGACCTGACACTGCTGCAATCTGCGCGACGAAGGACGGCTTGGTTATGAAGGTCAGCACACGCTTCCGCAAGGGGGCGGAGTCAAAAGTCCTTCAACGCGACGGTGATGTCTGGAAGGACCCCTCGATCGAGATATTCATTGGGACTGCAGACCAACCGGACAAGTATCTTCAATTAGCTGTCAATACGGCCAACTGCGTTTCCGATACAATGGTTGACCTGTCACGGGAGGTCAGCCGGGACCCGAATTTTACCGCAGATTTTACCACCAAAGTCTCCGCTGGCGTTGAAAGCGCAGATTATCTTGTCTTAATTCCGTGGAAGACGCTTGAGAAAAGTCTCGGATATTCCAAGGACAAAACTCTCACCCTGAATATTGCCAGTAGTGCATCGAACTGGGACTGGGTTGGACTCTCAGGCACGGGTTACCACCAACCTGAAGCTTTCGGGCACGTGGTTATCAAAAAGTGAAACCGATGATACAAAAACGTTCAGGAGTCCGGCGTGCATTTACACTCATTGAGTTGCTGGCCGTGGTTGCCTTCATATCACTGCTTGCGGGACTGCTTTTCCCAGCCGTTCAGAAGATGCGAGCTAAAGGCCTTCAGGCAAAATGCACCTCAAATCTTCGAAGTATTGGTAGTGCCTGGTCCTCCTACATTACCGATAACGGCGGGCGACTCCCTCCCGCCTCTACCGGAAAAGGTCCTTGGTATCAGGATTATTGGACAAAAAGTCTTTACCCCTATCTGGGCTTTTCGTCGGCCCCTGAGGGGCACCTCGATGCGCTCGTGAATTCGGTGGCATTTTGCCCCTTGGATAAAGGGATTCCCTTTCATCAGAAACAATACAGCGCTTTGTCGTATATCCCGAATGCCTTAATCGGAGGCGCTTATGATCAGAACGGTAACATGTATGGACCGCTCACCGAATGGCCTAGCAACAGGGTGAATGTCGCAACGACTGTCGGAGCAATAGAACAACCGTCGTCGAGAATGCTTTATGCCTGCGCCAAAGAAGGACTTACCAGGTCCTTATTCACGGCAGATAATGTTGAACCTTATCTTGCCAGAACTCATAGTGGAGGCTGTAATATTCTTTATGCCGATGGCCATGTAGCAATGTTCCGTCCCGACCCCGACAAGCCAGGGGAGGCAATTGCCTTGGTTCTTGGCCCCGGAAAGTAGTGATAATCCACGGATCCAGATATTCCATGAAACACGCAAATCACCCGGCTCGACTTGTTCTGGGGCTCTCCCTCATGATCGTGGCGAAAGTCTTCTCGTCCGAGGCGCCCACAATTGCAGAGGCCCCCACGCAAACATTCGTCCATGAAACAGCAGGAATTCTTATTCCAAAGGACACAAAAAGTCTCAAAGTGGCTCTTGATTCAGTCTCTCTTGGAAAACAGTTGTTTGCGGTTCTTGGATACTATGGCGCAGAAATTGACCGAAGCAAAGCCGATGTCAGCACAGATCCCTTAGGACTGGTGGTGGGTTCTGCAACAAATCACTTCCAGGGTTATGCAGTCTGGAAGTTCCGCTTTGAGAACGGTGTTGCACGGCCTTGTCGCATCATAGCAAACACAGTGTTCATCGGGACGCCATCGCAGCAAGCATCTGGCTGCTATCTCGCGGTCACTCCTTGCACATATCTGGATCCTTCCTTGGGTTTGATCAACCCGGCTGCTAAGAACACAGCCCACATCCCAGAAACATCATCAGCTTTTGGCAGGTATCCGGAACAGATCGAACTTGAAGTTCCTCCCGGAGAAAGTGAGTTTTTTATCATCCTGGCTGACGCTGGGGGTGCGGGAACGCTAAAGCTCGAGTCCTTAAGGATAGATTTAGGAAAGTAAGCGTGGTGCGCTCCCACTCGTGTGCCGGCTTAGCCGGCCCTTCGGCGGGCAGCTATTCTAAGCGCGATCGTCTCGGAATTCTGAAACCGACTGGAAATAGTCGGAGTAAACCATGACCAATAAAAGTATTTAAATGCACGTTCCAACGCCAGCAGAAGTCGCCATGCACGGTGTCCGACGCGATCTCTTTCAGGGAGCCCCCTCCATGTTCGTTGGGGATCGGCCTTTCTTCGGGCTCATACACGGGATCGATGCCTACGAAGATCGCCCGTGGGAGGAGGCGGTCCGCTCCAGCTATCGAAGCGGCATCCGGATGTTCCACTTCCTTGCGCCCCTCTCCGTGGCTTACCATCCGGACGGGTATGATTGGACCCTTTTCGACGAACTCCACGATCGACTTGCGGCGGCGGCCCCCGACGCCCTGTTCTTGCCCCAAGCCTTTCTAACCACGCCTCCCTGGTGGGATGAGAAACATCCCGAAGAGAGGATAGGATTCCGGGGTCATGTTCCATTCATTCCTTGCTTTCCAAATGAACACCAACCCCTTTGGAAATATGAAACCAAAACCTACCACGGCATAACCAACCCGTCCTTGGCCTCCGAAGCGTGGAAGCAGGACATCGGCGGGCTGCTTTCCTCCTATGTGCAACGCTGCTGGGAAAGGCATCCCGGCCGTTTTTTCGCCTTCATGACGGCGTATGGCACTTGCGGGGAGTGGCACCCCTTCGGCAGTTATCACAACGACACCTTCGGTCATCAGGACTTCTCCCGACCGATGATGGCATCGTTCCGCAAGCGGCTAACGGAGAAATACCAGAGCGACAAAGAGCTCCGTGCCGCATGGAAAGATCCCGTCGTGACGCTGCAAACCGCGGAACCCCCGACGCGCCTGCAGACGCTGAAGGCCGATGTCGGGTCGCTTAAAAACCCGGGAGACCACGTTCATTTCATCGACTGGTCTGAACATTATGAACATGTAAAAAACGAGGCGATGATTCACTTTTGCGGCATCGTCAAAAAGAGCGCGCCGCAGCCGGTTCTAGCCGCTGTTTTTGCAGGATATCGTCTCCAACTTGGCGCTTCGACGTATTGCTCGCAGCAGAACCACGGGAGTCTGCATCCTTTGTTGGAGCATCCGGCAGTTGACATCCTTACGACACCCAATGCCTATCAGGACCGAGAAAAAGGAGTTTTTTCTCAGGCACCGGTGGCCAGCTTCGCTCGTAAAAAACTATTTCTGATTCAGAATGATGTTCGGACCGATCTCACGCAAGGCCACCACAGCGGCGGGTTTGGAATCGCCAGAAGCCGGCATGAGGGTCTTAATCAATACCTGCGCGACACATTTTTTAGCATCACTCAGGGAACTGGACTTTTCTGGTTCTACGATTTCGGGCACGGTTGGTATCTTGATTCTGATTATAAACGGGTGGTGTCCAAGCTGGAGGATCAGCTATCGCAGTTTCCACCGAGACCGCATCAAGCCGAGATCGCGGTCGTCGTTGACGAACAGTCCTCCCATTATCTTGAGGGGTTTGGCGGTTACTACCATTTGTTTCGCAGTTGCCTGAATACGGAACTGCCGCGAATGGGAGCTCCGTTTGATGTCGTTACGGTTGACGACCTGCTTGACCGGCCGCCATATAAGTTATGCATCTTCCGCGATTTGTTTTATGCGCCACCCGCCCGCAGCAAGGCAATCCGCTCGTGGTTGCTGAAAAATGGTGTTTCCTGTGTTTGGTTAGGCCCGGCAGGTTGTATTGCGGAAGATTCTGTTAATCCCTCAAACAGCCGCGCTCTAACCGGAATAGAGTTGGAGTTGGTGAACACGCCGCTATCCCAGCAACTCATTCTATCAGGCAATAGTTCACTGGTTGAGAACTGCGCGACAACGCAGGGGACCGAAGGGGGATCTGATCTTTTGGGTGTGTGGGCACCGACGGTATTTACCCAAGATCCTACCGTGGAAGCCTTGGGGCATTTGGATTCATTAATGGAAACGGGTGCCGCCATCAAGCGTATGCCCGCGCGGTTTGACGCCTGGTTCGCCTCCCCAAAACTCAAGCGGGATCTCCTGTCGAAGCTGGTTGATCTCGCCGGTGTTGCCCGCCATGTTCTCCCGGGAGATGTTGTTTACGGATCGGGCAACTATGTTTCTGTGACCTCAGACACGACGAGAGTGCTCCACTTTTCACCGCTCCATCCACATGTTTTTGCAAAGGATGTTCTAACAGGCGAGATCTTCAAGAGGGTCGATCACCAATTCGAAATTCCGTGTGAGAAGAACTGTCCTCGCTTGCTCTACACATACGATTCTGCCGCACAGTCTGATTAGAACTCCCGTGCCAAACAATAGTCATTAGCCCATAATAATGTTCATCCAACCATCATCAGTGTCTTCCTGTTATTTAGCGGTTATCTTATAATTACATTTTATGGAAACGATTAGTGAGCCCGATGCACAGCGCCCAAACCCTAAGCATCTTCAAGGATTGGAAGTTTTCAGTGAGTATTTTAGCGGGGAGCCAGATACGAATGCGGATAGCATGGCACTCCTGCGCGATGCCATCAATAATCTTCGTGTCGTTGGGGGCGGGCGAATCCATTTCAAACGAGGCCGTTACGATTTCTGGCCAGATTGCACATTCAAAAAACACGTCTACGTGTCCAATAACGACGCGGGGCTCAAACAGATCGCTTTTCACCTCGAAGACCTTGGCCCAGTGGAGATCGATGGCTATGGGGCCGAGTTCATCTTCCATGGATTTGTAAATCCCATCGTTTTAACCCGCTGCCGCAACGTCCTCCTGCGGAACTTCTCGATCGACTTCCAGCGGCCTTTCCACAGCGAGGGAATCATCACTGCACTTGGAGAAAATCACATGGAAGTGGAATTTTCCGATGAATTTCCCTTTATCGTAACGAACGGTCAGTTGCGGTTCATTGGACGCGAGGGAGACTCGTCGCTTCATGAATGGCGTCGTTTGCTTGAGTTCGACACTGCTCGACGTGAAACAGCCTTCATGGCGGAGGATTACTGGTCGCACTGGTTTATCGAAAATGGTCTCATTCCGAATGACGGCACGGGAAATATGTTTGACCAGGTGGTGGCTGTTCAGACTACCAGTTGTCGAGTCCGACTGACGATTCCAGGGTTCCGGGCGACCGTGGGAAATACGCTCTATTTTGGTCCCGGTCATCGTCTCGTTCCAGGAATCATTCTCACTGACTGTCAGAACGTTCGTCTTGACGACGTCACGATCCACCATAGCGGAGGCATGGGTGTGGTCGGTCAGCGCTCGGCCAATATTCAGTTAAACCGGGTGAATGTCGCACCCAAAGCGCGCGGTAAACGTATTGTGAGTGTTACCGCCGACGCAACGCATTTCGTGAATTGCTCGGGAATGATTCAGTTGAAGGACTGCGTGTTTGAAAACCAGCTTGATGATGCGACTAACATTCACGGTAACTACGCGCGAATCAGCCGCATCCTTTCTCCATTTCTATTGGAAATCGAAACCATCCACCCGCAGCACCATGGATTTGACGTCATACGAACGGGCGAACTGATCGAGTTTGCCTCCTCTGGTGGAATGGTCGCAAAGAATCAAGGAATAGCACGGTCCGCATTGCGTCAGGATGAGCGCCACACCTTGCTCGAGTTGGAGCACCTCATACCGGAAGGAGTCTGTGTCGGAGATATTGTTGCCTCGCTCGATACAGCCTCCCCAGCGGTTACGATCCAGGGCTGCCGGATTGGATGCAATCGCGCGCGTGGCGTCCTGTTGGGGTCCAGTGGTAAGACTCTCGTGGAGAATAATGTCTTTCACACACCAGGATCGGCAATTCTCTTCGAGGGAGACGGACGGTATTGGTTTGAACGTTCAGCTGTACGCGATGTGACAATCCGTGGAAATGTCTTTCAGACCTGTAACTATGGTATTTGGGGACGCGGGACCATCGAGGCTTCCCCAAACATCGAGCCCGCTTTGCGCAATGGGAATGCTTGTCATCGCAATATTCATATCGAAGGTAACACTTTTCAAACCTTCGATGATACTCCACTGCTCTATCTCAGTTGCGTGCAGGGCGTTGCTTTCACTGGAAACCAGGTGGAGGAAACAACCAGGTATCCCCGCGCCCGTCTTGGAATGCCAAGAATTGTGGTTGACCACGGAGAAGACATTTCAGCTGATGTGATCTGATTTCTGGAATGTTCGTTTTTTACCACGAAAGCCCTTTTCTGCCAATTGTCATTCTAATACTCTCCATTAAATCTGTTAACTCATGAACTCAACTATTATTGATCCCCTTCACAACCTTGATACCCCCGAACATGCTCATGCCGACAACTTCTTCGATGTCTATCCCGGCATTTCCACCGTGCTCCCGTGGCCCGATAAATTCGGCAAACCGAAGATTCTGTTCCAGTCCGTCCGGTAGGGCGACGCGGTCTCGCGGCGCCGAATCATTTAAGAAAGATTTACCGCCAAGCCGGAACTTCTCTGGAACCGCGCTCAATCCGCGTTCGTTCGCTCCGTTATGGAGACCTCCATCAAATTCCTGCAGGAGCGCCATCCCGGAATGCGTTTTACCCTTTCGCTGACCAGTTACATCGCCGAAGTACGGGCGCTGCGTCCCGAATTCTTTGACGTTCTTGAGCTGCACTTCTGGATTCATGGGCCCCAATTTGACAACCGCACCGGCTTCTATCGGGATATCGTCAAAGATCGGACGAACAAAGACGGACGCATCTATCAAGAACGCATCGCCGCGACACTCCGTTCCTCGGGTTACACGCTGGAGAAAAAATTGCGCAACCAACTGGCGTTCGGAAAATCCTTTGCGGACGAATTAGGTGTCCCTCTGACGACAACAGAGGCGTGGGGTCCCTGGTGGCACATGGAAGGCCCCGGCTTCGAATGGGATTGGCTCAAGGAGTGGTGCGCCTACGGCCACGGCACGCTGGCCCGGGAATACGGGCTCTGGAGCTCCACGCCATGGAACTATGCCCATCCGTATTGGGACAACTGGTCGGACGTCGAATGGTATCGTGCGGTGAACGGGGCTTTTGTGGGTTAAGAGGCTCCCGAGAACTCCATACTCTGAAGAAGCAATAGGATAATCATGATTCAGGAAATCCACCTCATCCACTA
>Ga0114981_10003217_pt1 | contig 10435 bp, 9 predicted proteins | sample S_140806_MF_Meta_FD_87028 | JGI IMG/M metagenome (GOLD analysis project Ga0114981, IMG submission 87028) | Freshwater microbial communities from Lake Simoncouche, Canada to study carbon cycling - S_140806_MF_MetaG | ecosystem: Environmental > Aquatic > Freshwater > Lake | place: Lake...
TACGGTATTGAAGGTTGGAACTTACCCGAAGGCTATCTGTGTCCGCCCGTTCCGGGGCGCGCCGACTACATGCACCACGTTGCCGATTTATTGGCAGCGTCCAACCGTGGAGCAATACCGGAGGGAATCAGCACACGCGTATTGGACATTGGAGTGGGCGCAAATGTCATCTACCCTATCGTAGGGCGTAAGTCTTATGGATGGTCTTTTACGGGCAGTGACATCGATGAGCAGGCGCTTCAAGCAGCCGGCGACATTATTCAACGCAACGATCTGTTGCAAGAGCACGTTAGCTTGAAGCTGCAGAAAAACGCTTCACACTTTTTCAAAGGCATTATCGGCAACGAAGACGAGTTTGACCTAGTTGTGTGCAATCCCCCCTTCTACTCCAACGAAGCCGAAGCCACAGAAGCAGCAGGCCGCAAATGGAAAAATTTGGGGAAAGACAAAGACATGGGGAGCAAGCGCAATTTCGGAGGGCATACCAACGAGCTGTATTGCGAAGGCGGAGAGTTACAGTTCATTCGAAAGATGATTGAAGAGAGCTTCTTCTTTGCTCGCAAATGCTATTGGTTCACAACGCTCGTATCAAAACAGGAACACATGCATCAGCTGCACCGCACGTTGCAAAAGGTAAAGGCCACCGATGTGAAAGTGATACACATGTCGCAAGGCCAAAAAAGCAGTCGCATTCTAGCATGGACTCTCCTGAATCCCGTCCAACAGCGCGAATGGCGCGCTAGGCATTTCTGGGAGTGAGGTGAAAATTCATTCTGTTTAGTCTACTCATTCTGATTCTGTTTCTGTTTCTCATTCCACATCCTACAGTCTAAAGGAGAATGGAGAATGGGGAACGGAGAAACTCTACCAGTCGAACATGCGCTCCCAATTCGTGCATTCGCAGCAGTAAATCCGTGCATTCGCAGCAGTAAATCCGTGCATTCGCAGCAGTAAATTCGTGCATTCGCGGCAGTAAATTCGTGCATTCGCGGCATTAAATTCGTGCATTCGTGTCAGTAAATTCGTGTATTCGTGGCTAAAAAAAAACCGGACCATTCATAATGAACGATCCGGCTTGTACCCGGGACGGGAATCGAACCCGTACAAGCATTACTGCTCGCAGGATTTTAAGTCCTGTGCGTCTACCAGTTCCGCCACCCGGGCGGATTAAAACACTAAACAAAAAAAATCCCGACCTGAAATCAGATCGGGATTTGAGCGGGAGACGAGACTCGAACTCGCGACCCTAACCTTGGCAAGGTTATGCTCTACCAACTGAGCTACTCCCGCTTGAATAAAGAACTTGAGGGCCGCAAATTTATAAAAGCAATGCCTTAAGGCAAATACTTTCATGAGTTTTTCCGAAAAAAAAATCATTATTCTCGTAAGAAGCTCATTATCTTACTAGTAGCACCTCTGCCAGTAGACACAAAATGGCCTGCAGACTCGCCCATTCGGCCCAAATCGGCTTCATTGGCTGTCAATCGACCCAATAACTCCACGCTTTCTTCCTCATTCTCGGCGTTCGAAGCGGCACCGCAAGCAATCAACCCCAGGGCTTCTGCAAACTTCGTATGCTTGGGGCCGAAAGCAATTGGAAGCTTCCATGCGGCGGGCTCCAGGGTGTTGTGTATGCCAGCGCCAAAGCCTCCTCCTATCCAAGCCAAATGAGCGTATCGATAAAGAATTGAAAGCTGTCCTACTTCATCCACTATCAATACCCGAGCATCAACCACCGGCAGCTCACTTCGCTTCGACCACAGCATCGCCTCCGGCCAAATGCGCAGAAGTGATTGTATGTGCGCATGCCCAACTTCGTGCGGAACAAGCAGCAACTTCCAGTGTGTCGGTGCGTGTTGCCACCAGGTATGCAATACACGCTCATCGGCAGGCCAAGTGCTGCCGCCTATTAGCACCTTCGAGTTACTGGCCCAATTCGCAGCATCGGTCAATTCAGGCGCATTCGCTGCTACGTCGAGCACACGATCAAAGCGTGTGTCGCCCGTAACCGTGCAACGCTCGATGCCTAACCCGCCAAGCAGATGGGCCGTAGCATCATCTTGCACGAAGTAGTGAGTAACCGATTCCAATACCGGTTTCCAGAAGAACGACCAAAAACCAAAAAACCGCTGACCAGGTCGGAGGATAGCTGAAATGAGGATAAGCGGAATACCTCGCTTTTTACAGCTCAGAAAATAGTTCGGCCAATACTCATACTTCACAAAACAGGCCTGCTTCGGAGTCACGATATCCAAAAAGGAAGCTGCATTCGACATTGTATCAATGGGTAAATAGAACACACCATTGACAGCAGCATAAGACTTGCGCACCTCGTATCCAGAAGGCGAGAAAAACGTAAGTAGAATAACGGAATGCGGCATCTCTTTGCGCAATCGCTCAATGACTGGTCGTCCTTGTTCAAACTCACCCAAACTGGCACAATGAAACCAGTACAAGTCACCCGGATTTTCAGACCTCCACGCATGCAGTCGGGAGCGCCAGTTGCGTCGGCCCATTACCCACAAGCGCGATTTCCCATGCACCAAAGCCATTGCCTGCATGAGTATGCTGGCTACAGATAGGAGCAAAGAATAAAGCAGTCGCAAACTGAATCGAGTTTAGTAATAGTAAAAGTTGTCTGACATGCGCTTGTACAAATGCAACGTCCATCCTGCTCGTATACCGAGCAAGATATCGTTGCGTGTCCCTTCTTCACGGACTTGCGTGTCGAAATTCATGGGCCTTTTAGGTTCGGCGAACGCTCTCCATCCTTCTAGGCCAATGGTGAAATTGATTAAGCGGTTGTTGCTCATGTGATAGTACCCCACAAACCCCGTAACAGCAGGCCCATTCGCCATGCGATCGTAGCCTTTTAGATATTCATCTTCCAGCTGCGCTATGTATGTTTCTTGATGCTCTATTCGAATTTTATGCTGCAGAAACCCTGCTCCTGCCTTCACCAAAACACCTGAATTGATATTAGGCCCAATCACAGGAAATAGACGACCAACATCTGCAGAGAGTGCAAATCCACGTTGCATAATCACCAACGTAGCCGGGTATCCATCGTTGTCGAGCACATAGCTGCCATCCACCTTCAAATTCTGCAGAAAGCCCTCTTCCTGAATGACCCTATTCCCAAACAGAAATTGTCCCTGAACGCCATAATACCACTGTGAATGTGCCTTTATATGAAAACCCAGCGAGAGGTTGCTGTTATTACCAAATCGATTGGCTAAATCGCCTCCCGGTATTTGGTATGCATAGCTCATGGTAACATGAGGATCGAACAACGATGTATCGCGCACAGTTCCCTGTGCTAATGCCAAAGATGTCACAACCATTAACAGACTACAAAACAGGAATCGAGTCATACAGCGAAAGTAATGAAGGCCGATGCAAGCTACACTATGCCTCGGCAGTTTCAGCAGGCCATTCCAAACTTCCCATGATGGAATGTATCGCGCCTTCCTTCAAGCTATAAGCTGAGTGTGTCAGGCGTTTGAACGGATGAATGCCCAACACAAAATAGACGAGGTGCGCGGCAAGCGGCATGTATTGAGCCCGTATGCTTGGAATAGCGGGATGCTTTGCGCGATCGGCCAATGAACTCTTCACCAGCCACTGATAAATCGTCTGAAAACCCGCAAGTGGTATATCGGTATGCAAGTCCGTAATCGTTTCACCAATTGAATCGCGGTAATGCATGGCCTTGATGGTATCAAATGAACCGGAAGAACCGACAAGTCTAGTAACATTATAAGACTTCAATGCCTCGCGCAAATCGGCTAGTTCATGATGAAGAATGCCCTCGAGTTCTCGCAGCTGAGCCGTTTCAATTCGGTCGGAAGGCTGTATGCGATCGGTAAGGCGACTTACACCCAGCAGGTAGCTCTTCTTCCAAAACACCTCGGTTGCATTGGCAATGATAAACTCGGTGCTTCCACCTCCAATATCCATGATGCACACAGGCTCATCGCCCAACTCCATCGACTTGCGAACTCCTTCGCAAATTAATTCAGCTTCGCGATCGCCGCTTATCAACTCAATATCGATTCCGAAAAGAGCTTTTGCGCGGGCTATAAAATCAGGGCCGTTGGTCGCCTCGCGAAGGGCTGAGGTGGCAAAAGCAAATGTGTAATCGCACTGGAGATTATCGATTGCCGATTTATGGACAAGGAGTGCATCGAGACCACGGGCAAAGCGGTGGGGATGAATAATATTTTCATCAAAGCCTCCTTCGCCAAGCTTCACAGCTACTTTGTTATGAAACAAAACAGACCAACCCTCCACCGTAACCTCTGCAACCAGTAGGTTAAAGGTGTTGGTACCACAGTCAATGACAGCAATCTTTTTCACAGTCCACAAAAATAGGGACTGTGTCAGAATTTGTCAAAAGAGATCTTATCACCTCAGGACGAAGAGATACACCTGTTGTCGGCAAGTACTGATAAGCAGACTATGCTGCTACTAAGAAAGCTTGGAACCGATGAGTGAAATAAACTCCTTCCGAGTTTTGACATCGTCCAAAAACGCGCCGCTGAATGCGCTGGTAGCAGTAACGGAGTTTTGTTTGCTCACGCCGCGCATTTGCATGCACAAGTGATGAGCTTCCATAACAACCGCTACACCGATAGGTTCCAATGTTTCCTGGATAGCGTCGCGAATTTCGATTGTTATGCGTTCCTGCACTTGCAGTCGGCGAGCAAAAACATCTACGATGCGCGGTATCTTGCTCAATCCTACTATTCGGCCATTCGGGATGTAAGCGATGTGCGCTTTGCCGAAAAAAGGCAACATATGATGCTCACAGAGGCTGTAAAACTCAATGTCCTTTACAAGAACCATCTCACTGTACTCTTCGTCGAACATTGCACTGCGTAAGATTCGACGCGCATCTTGCTCATAACCTTGCGTAATGAAAGAATATGCTTTCGCTACGCGCTCGGGAGTTTTCAATAAACCCTGACGCGAAGGATCCTCCCCAATGTTTTCGAGGATGGTGTAAACACTTTCTGCTACTTTCTTTTCTGAGGGGCTCAACTCTTTGGGAGTTTCCGGATCCATAATCATATAATTCATTGCGCGTGGTTTAATGAAAGAACAACAGGACGCACAAATGGTTCAGCAAAAGTAACCACGTTCGACAGTCCATACTACGAATTGACCAATCGCATACATGTGCTAGTGTCCTCCGAAATACTCAACGATGTTGTTCTCGGTTTCGTACAATTTGATGCTGTGCAATTGATGAACTGAGTTGGTGAGATAAGGAGCCAACTGGTCCCAAATGGCAATAACAACGATTTCACAGGATGTCATTTTGCCTTCCAAAAAGGGTACATCCAGGTTCAGATTTCGGTGATCCATTTTTGAAAGCACATGCTCCTCGATGATATCGCTCATGAATTTCAGATCGACACAATATCCCGTATCCTCCTGGGGCTCCCCTTTCACAGTCACAAACAAATCATAGTTGTGTCCATGCCAATTCGGGTTGGCGCATTTACCAAACGTTTTCAAATTGGTTGCTTCATCCCATTTGGGATTCCATAGTTTATGTGCAGCATTGAATCGCTCTCTGCGCGTGACGTATACCGTTTTCATGGCAATGGGTTATGTGTTCAAAGATAGGTTTGGACTTCAAACCACCTGTATTTCGTAGTAACATTGCACAGCGAGATTGGTTCATTGCAGGCATTGTGACCTAGCATCGAAACGTTTCTTCTAATTCCAATACTATGATTGTTGTTACAGGTGCTTCAGGATTCATCGGCAGTTGCCTGATTGGCCGACTCAATAAAGATCGATTCTTCGATGTAGTCGCAGTGGATGACTTCAACGGGTTATCCACTCACCCAGCTCATGAGCGCAGCGGAATCAATTTGCGCGACAAGCAGATTGTAGCAACGGTTGACCGATCTGTTTTTCACGAATGGTTGCGTGCGAATGAAGACCAGGTAGACTTCGTGTTTCACATTGGAGCACGCACCGACACCACCGAGTTCGACAGCAACGTGTTCGATTCGTTGAACCTCAACTACACCAAAGAACTCTGGAAAATTTGCGCAGAGTATGCCATTCCCATGGTTTACGCATCTTCTGCTGCTACTTACGGAGGCGGAGAATTGGGCTACAACGATGACCACGCGATGATACCTCAATTGAAACCATTGAACCCCTATGGTGAATCGAAGAACGACTTCGACATCTGGGCGTTGCAGCAAGAGTCGTCACCCTTCTTTTGGGCCGGACTGAAGTTTTTCAACGTGTACGGCCCCAACGAATATCACAAAGTTCGCATGGCTTCTGTAATTTTTCATGCCTACAATCAAATTGCTGAAAAAGGCTCGATGAAACTATTTCGATCGCATCGGCCCGACTTTGCCGATGGCGGCCAAATGCGCGACTTTGTTTACGTAAAAGATGTAGTTGAAGTATGCATGTTCCTCATGCATCACCGCAAGAACAGTGGCATTTACAACCTTGGTTCGGGGAAGGCACGCTCCTTCAACGACTTGGCGCTTGCCTCCTTTCAGGCTATGGGAAAAGATCCATCTATTGAATTCGTTGACACACCGGCCGACATACGCGACAAGTACCAATACTTCACGGAAGCCAACATGGCAAAACTCATTTCAATCGGCTACAACAATCCCTTTCATACGCTGGAAGAAGGAGTGCACGATTACGTGACGAACTACCTACAACAAGGCCCCTCTTACTATTAATCGACCTCCATCGGCTGCACCCTATAATCCTGTTATCCTACAATCCTACAATCCTATTATCCTTATTTAACCAAACGCCGAAATCGACTTTTCCTATCTTCGCTTCACTAATTTCATTCACTATGAACTTTCCGAATAACTACAACGACCAAACAATCAACATCGACAGCAGCGCTGTGTCGCGCTCGTTTGTTGCGAATGTATTCTCTTACATGACCCTCGCCTTGGTAATTACCGGCGTAGCAGCCTATTGGTTTGCAGCAAGCGGCAACATCCTCGCTCTTTTGCAGGGCTCTTCCCTTTTGATGTGGGGTATTATGCTCGCTCCAATTGGCATGGTGCTCATCATGAGTTTTGCGTTCAACCGCCTTTCATTCACTGCCTTGATGGGATTGTTTCTCGCCTATTCGCTGGTGAATGGACTTAGCCTAAGCGTCATTTTCCTCATTTACTCATCTGCAGCTATCTCGAAGGTTTTCTTTATTACTGCCGGCTTGTTTGCTACCATGGCAGTGGTAGGATATACCACCAAAACAGACCTCACGAAATTGGGATCCATCCTGATGATGGCGGTTATAGGAATAGTCATTGCCTCTCTGGTGAACTACTTTTTAGAAAGTGCGGCGTTTGATTACCTGATAAGCTGTGTAGGCGTGCTGGTCTTTACCGGCTTGGTGGCTTACGACACGCAGAAGGTAAAGCGCATTGGCGCAGGTGTTGAATACGGCACTGCAACAGCCGGTAAGTTGGCCCTCATGGGTGCATTGAGTTTGTACCTCGATTTCATCAATCTCTTCCTCTTTTTGTTGCGTGTTTTCGGAGGTCGCCGCGACTAATGTTCGGCATTTCAAATTAACAATAAAGCTTAGAATACGAAACGAGTCGGCAATTGCCGACTCGTTTCATTTTGGTAAAGATGTATAGTTTAATTGTCTGAAACTCTATTTAACTCCTGAAGTTAGAACACGGGCTTTGGTGCCGCTCAAAGCGTAGCGAAGATTAAACTCCATAGCACCCCTGCCAGCGCTCGCACTTGCCAAACGTGATACAGTGAAGTCATAACTCAACCCGATTTGATAGTTGCCGTATTCCACCATTCCTGTGGCTACAATGGCATCGCGCAAGCGATAATTGATGCCGCCGTATACAGCGTAGTTTTTCACCAAAGCGGTATACTTCGAGTTGCCCGTAATTCCAAGGCGAACCATTGAGCCAACATTCAGTTGCTCATGAGGGCCTTGCTTTGCGAACATCACATTGGGAGCGATAGCGAGAGAAGAGTTGGGAAGGCTCCACAAGGCATTTGCATGCATGACCATTTTGACGTACAGATTCTCCTCAAAACTTTCCGAGCCAAAAGCGTAGTTTGGTGTGGTGATATGATGGAACGCAATACCGGCGTTTATGATACGATAGTTGTTGTCGGCCACATTCACTTCAGCTGCACTATTGTTCAGCGTATAATAGACGCCCGTATTCACATCTACAAAACCAAAATTCTGAATAAGGCCCGACTCTCCCGTTTGCAATGCGCCGTTGTACGCGCCATTATCGTACTGACTTGCCCATTGAAACTTCGAATAATCCACAAAGCGCGACACGTAGGAACCTTGCATGCCAAAACCAAGGTGTTGGTAGCGCGAAAGACGCAGGTGATAAACGAGGTTTAAACCTGCCGCATTGGTGCGCATATTACCATCGCCTGCCTGATCATTGAATGCCATCAAACCGGCCCCCCAAAAACCTCTTCGTTGTTTATCCAAATCACCAAAACGTGTATTAGCAGTAAATGCAAACGTTCTAAACGGATTGGAAATAGAAGTCCACTGGTTGCGATGCGTGATGGTAACATCGCGCGGAAGAACAGCACCCGACGAGGCCGGGTTGATGAGCAACGGCGACATGGTGAATTGCGAAAGCTGCACGTCCTGACCCCGAGCCACGCTCAGAATAGCTAGTATACCGAATATGAGTAGCAGTTTCTTCATTATCGTATCACCGTTACATTTCCCTTTCTGAAGAAAGGATCACCGTTTATAAGCAAACCATCGAAGTAATACACAAATACACCCGAGTTGACCTTCTTACCTTGGTAGTTTCCATCCCAACATTCATCGAAGCTAGTTGATTCGAACACCAGTTCACCCCAGCGATCGAACACGCGCATGCGCATGGAAGCAAAACACTCTTCACCGAATGGTCGGAAGCAATCGTTCAATTCGTGTCCGCCTCGCTCGGGAGCAAATGCATTCGGAATGAAGAAGGTCTCACATTCATCGGTAACTTCTATTCGAACGCAAGCCGTGTCTGAACATCCGCGGTCAGAAATAGCCTCCACGCAGTATAGCGTAGTTTCGGAAGGAATTGCAATCGGATTGAAGCATGTAGAGCACGACAAGTCAGTTACAGGAGACCATGAATAGCTGACACCGCCGGTAGCAAAAAGTTGAACATCACCTCCCAGCGTAATCGTTGTATCGTTGTTCGTTGTAACATCCGGCAAAGGAATAGCCTCTACCGTCACAACTGTTGTATCGGTGCATATACCCGAGAGTGCAATCACCTGGTAGATGGTTGTCGCGCCGGGTTCAACAGAAATAGACGAAGTAGTCTCACCGGTACTCCACACATACGATTCACCACCGGTCGCATACAGCTCAGCAGGACTGAATGCACAAACCAAGGTATCACCAAATACAGAAGCAATCGGCAACGCTTGCACCTCCATTGTGAACGACGTTGTGCCGAAGCACTCGCCATTATAACCACCCACCATGAATACGGTGGATTCGGAAGGACTTACCGTGTTATCAGCACAGGTCAAACAAGGCAAGTAATCGTTATTCATCCAAACAATACTATCCGCACCACCGGCAGAAATGACCACCGAATCGCCCATACAAATTGCATCGGGTGCAACGATTTGCATTTCAGGCAACGCATTCACGCTGACATAAATACTATCCATAGCGGAGCATCCTTGATTAGAGCCTGAAACCGTAATGAATCCATCGGTAGTCGGATATGCTTCAATTACCGCACCCTCCGCAGACGACAATGGATTTGCCGAATCCCAATCGAAGAAGCTCGCACCATCGGCAATCAATAGAAGCGTGTCTCCCGAGCATACAGTCAACGAATCAACCTCCGGAATGATACTCACCATCACCATTGGTGTGAATGTGAGTGTTACTTGGACAGTAGAGTCGCATCCGACTTCGTTGGTAAGAATCGATTGGAACACTCCACTATTGGATACAGACTGACCGTTGGGTAAAGTAAAGGTTTCACCCTGACAAGCAAATGCAGCTACCTCCGTAAAGATGTAATCGAGTGCAACGATAGACGAAACAATCAAGGAGTCACAACCTGCTGACGCGCTCAACACGCTCGTGTATTCACCGTTATCTGAAACCACATCGCCGTTCGGAAGTGTATGTGTCTCGCCGAAACACAACAATATCTGTTCGGGCACACCAAAGATTTGTTCGGCTACTTCCAGCTGAATGATTACCAGCGAATCGCAGCCATTGGCAGAATTCAATACGTATTCATAAACACCATCATCACCAATATTGGTTCCGTCGGGCATGGTGTACGATTGGTTAAAGCAAAGGGGCACTGTTATTTCCTGAACGATTGGTGCCAATTCCGTTACAGCAATAACAAGTGTTGAATCGCAGCCACTCGCGCTTAACTCATCA
>Ga0114981_10003218_pt1 | contig 10432 bp, 6 predicted proteins | sample S_140806_MF_Meta_FD_87028 | JGI IMG/M metagenome (GOLD analysis project Ga0114981, IMG submission 87028) | Freshwater microbial communities from Lake Simoncouche, Canada to study carbon cycling - S_140806_MF_MetaG | ecosystem: Environmental > Aquatic > Freshwater > Lake | place: Lake...
CTCGCGATTCTCTGCCTCGCCTCGACCTGCTTCGCCCAGCAGCTCGACCTCGAAAAGATGTTTGAGGATCGGAACCTGGGGCCGGTGGCGGAACTGCTGGCGAAGGGGGACTACGAACTCGTCGCCCGGATTGGCGAGGCGGCGGCGGAGAGGGGGCTGAAGGCGGCGGAATGGCGGTTGATGCGTTACAAGGCTCTCGTGGAACTGGGCCAGATCGAGGCGGCCTTGGCGGAGGCGACTGAGGCGCTCAAAACCTATCCCGAAAACTTCGAGCTGCTGATGCTGCGGCACGAGCTGGCAGCGGCGCAGGGACTCGACGAGGTGAAGAAAGATTCGCTGACTCGATTGAATGCCGCAGCCAAGGCGAAGGCACCGAAAGACCGCACGGCGATGGATCTGGTGATGCTCGGCAAGGCGGCGCTGGTGCTCGGAGCGGATGCGCAGAAGGTCATCGCGCAGTATTTCAAGGCGGCGCAGACGAAGGACGCGAAGCTGGAGGCGGCTTATCTGGCCGAAGGGCATCTCGCATTTGAAAAAGATGATGCCAAGCGGGCGGCGGATGTGTTTCGAGCGGGATTGAAGGCGCATGGCGAGACGGCGGACCTGCGTTTCGGCCTCGCGAAGACCTTTGGCACGAGTGATCGCGAAAAAGCGGTGGAGAACCTCGCCAAGGCTTTGGAGCTGAATCCTCATCATAAGGCCGCACACCTTTTGCGAGCGGAGCTTCTCATCGGCGGCGAGAAATTCATCGAGGCTGAAAAGGCCATTCAAACCGTGCTCGACAAAGATGAGCAGCATCCGCTGGCTTGGTCGCTGCGGGCGGTGGTGGCGCATTTGTTTCAGGCGGATGAGCAGAAGGTCAAAGAGGCTCGCGAGCAGGCGCTGAAGCGCTGGGCGAAGAATCCGGCCGTCGATCACCACCTCGGCCGCTGCCTCTCGCGGGCCTATCGCTTTGCCGAAAGCGCGGCGCATCAGCGTCAGGCACTCGAATTCGATGCGAAGTATCTGCCAGCCAAGGTACAGCTCTGCCACGACCTGCTCCGGCTCGGCGAGGAAGACGAGGCCTGGAAGCTGGCGGCGACGGTTCGCGAGGAGGACGGCTACAACATTCAGGCGCACAACCTGGGCCTGCTCGAAAAGGAAATGGGTGGCTATGTGACGAAGTCCTTCCCCGATTTCATCCTGAAGATGCCGAAGCGCGACTGGCCGATCCATGGCGAGCGGGCGCTGGCCTTGCTGCGTGAGGCGAAGGCGGTGCTCGCCGCGAAATACGCCCTCGATTTGAAGCGCCCGGTGCTCGTCGAGTTCTTCGGTGCGCAGTCGGACTTCGCCATCCGCACCTTCGGAGCCCTCGGCGGCCAGGGCATGCTGGGCGTGTGCTTTGGCACCGTCGTCACGATGAACAGTCCCGGCAGCCTCGCGAATGGTCGCAACAACTGGGAGAGCACGCTGTGGCATGAGTTTTGCCATGTCATCACGCTCACGGTGACGAAGAACCGCATGCCGCGCTGGCTCAGCGAAGGGATTAGCGTGTATGAGGAACGCCAGCGAGATCCCGCGTGGGGCATGCCGATGGATGCCACCTTTCGTGAGATGGCTCTCGATGAGGAAAAGCTGACGCCCTTCTCACAGCTCAGCGGGGCCTTCATGAATGCGAAGTCGCAGGATGACATCATGTTTGCCTACTACGAGAGCAGCCAGGCGGTCGAGTATCTGCTCGCCACCTACGGCAAGGAGAAGTTCCAGGGCATCCTGCGCGACCTCGCGAATGGAAAGCGCATCAATGACGCCATCGCCGCGAACTGCGAGGACGTGGACGCCATCGAAAAACGCTTCACCGCCTTCATCACCGCTCGTGCGAAGGATTTCGGTCCGAAAGCCGATTGGAAGGAACCGAAGCCCGAGGAACTGAATCCCTTCGATGACAGCAGCTTCAGCGAGTTTTTGAAGACGCACCCCAACAGCCTCTGGGCACTGCAACGACATGCCGAGGATGCCTTGAAGGCCAAAAACTGGCCTGAGGTGCTGCAAACCGGTCAAAAGATCGCGGAACTCGTGCCTGATGATTTCAGCGCGGACGGAGGTTACTCGCTTCAAATCCAGGCTCTGCGCCAAATGAAGCGTGAGGATGACGAAATCGCTATGCTGCGCCGGATCGCCGAGAAATCCTCCAGCGCTCAAAGCACCTTCCTTCGGCTCATCGAGCTCGATCTGCCGAAGCAGCGCTGGAATGAGATCCTCGCGAACGCGCATCGAGCCACCGCGTTGAATCCCTTCCTCGTCACCCCGCAAAAAGCCCTCGCGGAGGCCCACACCGCCCTCGGCCAGCCTGCGGAGGCCATCACAGCCTGGGAGCGTGTCCTGATCCTCGATCCTAGCTCCGCAGCGCAGACGCACTTCAAGCTGGCCCGCCTCTGGAAAGCCACCGATGCCGCCAAAGCCAAGCGCCATCTGCTCGACTCGCTTTCCCTAGCTCCACGGAACCGCGAGGGGCTGGAGATGCTAGAGCATTTTAAATAATACTATAACCGCAAGAGGCAAAATAACCCATCGCATCCTTGGCGGTGATTTTTGAGAACGCTTTGCTGATGGCGGCATCGAGTTTTTCGGGCGTGTGTGCTTCATAGCTGCGCAGCAGTGCCTTGATCTTGCTCCACATTTTCTCGATCGGGTTGAGATCCGGCGAGTAGGCCGGCAGGAACTTCACCTTAGCTCCCACTGCCTCAACCAGGGCGGCTACCCGTGGGCTTTTATGCACGGCGAGGTTGTCCTTACCACGATGCCCCTCCCGCCACAGTGTCGGGCGGAGAACTTCGCCAACATAGGTCACAAACGCTTCCGTATCTGCCGCTCCCGGCAGGTGCATGCAGGCCGGGGTGCCATCCAGCCGGATGGAGGAGATCATCGTCGTGCTCTGCCAGCGTCCACAAGGGGCTGCCGCATGCGGTCGCCGCCATCGCGGCGCTCTGCCTCGCAGCCGGGTCATGTTGGTCTTTGCTCCGCTTTCATCCAGGAAGACCAGCCCCCAAGGCTCTAACCCGCCTTGCTTACGCTTCCACCGCCGCTGCGCCATGCGGACGTCTTCGCCGTCTTGCTCGGCGGCGCGGAGCGCCTTTTTTTATACGTCAGCCCCATGTCCACGAGCACGTGGTTGACCGCGGGCAGTGTGCACTTCAGTCCGAGGGCCTCACGCAACTCGGCCAGCGTCATATCCGGCTTACGCTTGAGGTGCTGACGGATGGCGATGCGATGCTCCGCCACGATGAGCTTCTTGCGCCCGGCGAGGTGATGCCGGGGCTTGATACAGACGGTCTTGCGCCGCTGCTGGAGCAGCTTCTTGTACATCGCGTAGGAGACTCCCAAGCCCTGGGCGATCTGTTCCTGAGTGCCTTCACCCCGGACGTAGGTGCGAATGATGCGTTGACCGAGCACAAGAGAGAATGCTACCATTCTAGTCTATGCACCAGCAGCCAAACTATTCGACACTATTAGTTAAAATGCTCTAAATCTACCAGAGCGCTGGCGGCGGTCACTAAACCGCCGCCAGCCAACAGCTTGACGCCAAACGATTTAACACGCACACACACACTCTCACGCCCAACGTCAGATGACACGTTAATTTACAAAACATCTCGAAGAATAGTTCAGAACAGGGTTACCTCAAAATAGGCTTCTTGACGTGGTAACCCAGCGGTGATCTCGAATGGCTCGAATTGACGCCGTTAAGAGCCGCGTTGTTGTTGAGCCGACTCTCCCATTCCATGCTGCGTTATGTTCGTCCGAGCCAGACACCGGGCGCAATTGATGATTCATCCAACTCTTCAGAAGTGTTGCAGTTCATGCTGGAGAGTGGGGAGTACGGTTGCGAGGTAGTCATGCAAAATCCTGCTGGTTGTGACCCCGTGCCGCTTCCTAGCAAGATGATGACCGGCCAGTTTCATTAAGATCCCAATCCCCTTTGCATCCTGAAAGATGGATCACACGGGCTGTGCCTCGAGGTGCTGCGTGCGTCAGACACAGAGGACCCATTTTATCTGGTGGTGGTCAAGCTGCCCGCACGGATGGATCTGGGGGAGCGGGAGAAAGGGCTGCTGGACGGACTGTGCTGTGCCTTTAGTGCCACGTGCATCAATCGACAGCTGAAGAGTGCCGCCGGACGCCGCGAGCCACTTGGTGTGCTGTGCCGCGTGCCGCAGGCTTCAGACGGGCCATCAAGCCTGGACGCACTGGGGCCACTAAAGCGAACGCCGGCATTTTTAAATCCTGCGTCTCAGACGGCCTTTGCAACCTGCGCCATCAACAAGTATGGGCTGGCTCTGAAAAAAAATATTAACAACCCGAAGTAGAATGGTATATGCACTGCCACGACCATGAAAATCCATGATTCAAAAGCGCACAAACGCCTCACCGGCCTCGTCGAGGACGAGATCGTAACCCGCACGTACTGGGAATCGTTGCTTCGTAAACAGCCCGGGGTGGACTTCCTGAGATCGTGGGGCAGCGCGGAGGATTTTCTGGCGGATGGATCCCACGGAGAGGTGGATCTGCTGCTGGTGGATCTGGAATTGCCAGGAGCGAGCGGCCAGGACTTGATCTGCAGGTTCAAGCAGGAGAAGCCGGATGCCACCTGCGTCGTGCTCACCTCATCGAGTAAACCAGAGGATGTGTTTGATGCGATCCGCAGCGGTGCCTCAGGCTACCTGGTGAAAGGATCAGGCCCAGAGGCCCTGCTGAACAACCTGCAAAACATCGTGACGGATGGCATGATGCTGAGCCCGGGCATCGCCCGCTTGTTTGTGGATGAGTTCCTCAAAGGTAGCCCTGTAACCCGTCCCAGCGCGGAGAAGAAACTCGAACGGCTGACGCCGCGGGAGTTGGAGGTTCTCCGGGCCGCCCAGCAGTTCGGCAGCGCCAAGGACGTGGCGGCTAAAATGGGACTGAGTCATGAGACCGTGCGAGTTCACATGAAGAAGGTTTATCAAAAGCTGCATGTGAACTCGAAAAACGAGGCGGTCGCCATTCTGGCGCAGGGATCGAGGGACTCAGCCGTCGGCTGAACCCGGCAGCCTGGCGGCCGCGCTCTGCACCGCCTTCACAAGCCTCCGAACCTGGGCCGACTTCACTTTTTGACCGTTTTTCACGGTCTCTTCCATCTCCTGGCATTCCTCCATGACCTCGGTGAGGCCGAAGACCGAGCAGGCACCACGCAGCGCATGCGCCTCTTTGCGCACTTTGTCATGATTTCCTCGGCGGAACTCACGGTCGAGGCGTTCGAGACGCTTGGGGGCCTCCTTCTGCCACATGTCCGCCAGTTCGGTGGCGGCGGTGTGACCGATTTGACTGATTAAATGCTGCATCGGAGTGCTTTCCACCAGAGGTGGGCCCTGTCCCGGCCCGGCTTCGAGAGCGGCATTCTCGAGCATGCTGAAGAGCACGGCGGCATCAAAGGGCTTGGAAAGATGATCGTCCATGCCTGACTCGAAACTGCGACGGCGCTCATCCGGGAGCGCATTGGCCGTCATGGCGATGATTTTGCAGCGTCGCTGGCCGGGGGCGGCTTTCTCGATCTCGCGGATTTGCCGGGTTGCCTCGTAGCCGTCCATGATGGGCATCTGGCAGTCCATGAGCACGACATCCGGCTGGGCGCGCTGGAAGGCGCTCACGGCTTCAGTGCCGTGCATGACCCACTCCGCGCTACAGCCGAAGCTCTCAAGCAGCATGATCGCGAGTTTCGCGTTGATGCGGTTGTCCTCGGCCACGAGCACCTTGAGACCTAGTTTACCGCTTTTCCGCTGTACCGGTGCGGTGGGCGCGGCGCTGGCCTGCTCGCTGTCTTTTCCGAAAATGATCCGCTGCAGGACGGCGCGGTGCATGGGCATGCGGATGGACACCTGCTGCACGGTTGTGTCACCGGTGCTATCGGCAAAGTCTGCCAGCACGATGCGCGGCGCGATTCCGGCCGCTTTAAGTCTGCATTGCCATTCGGCGAGGGTTAACTTCAACTCCGCGGAATCCCATGTGGCATCGAGAATCAGCACCTCAACACGGGCAGGCTTCACGCGGCAGCTTTTCACAAGCAGCCGTTCGCTTGGAAACTCCAAGACCTGCACACCGGGACCTTCCAAGCTGCTGCGCACGCTTTCCCGCATCCGCACGGAGCCGGCGGCCAGCCAAATGCGTATGGCTTTGTGGGCCTGACGCTTTGCTCGTGCCGGCTTGGCAGGCAGGCAGTCATCTGAATCCGTGAGGGTGAAAGGGTGACGTATCCAGAAGCGCGAGCCTTTGCCGGGCCTGCTCTCGACTCCAATCTCGCCGCCCATCTGCCGCATCATCTTTTGACTGATGGCCAGCCCCAATCCGGTGCCGCCGTAGCGCCGCGCCCGCGAGCTGTCCAACTGACTGAAAGGCCGGAATAACTTGGCAAGATCCTCCTCGCGGATGCCGATACCGGTGTCCTCCACCTGAATCTCGATGCCACCCTCGACCGGGAGTACTCGCAGGGTCACGCCGCCTTCATCGGTGAATTTGACCGCGTTGCCAGCCAGGTTCAGCAGCACTTGGCGCAGACGGCCGGTGTCTCCGCGGATCGTTTCGAGCAGTTCCGGCGAGATGACGCTGACGATTTCCAGCCCCTTGCTCGCCGCCTCCGGGGCGAGCACATCGACCACACCTTCGACCAGCTCTTCGATCAGCACATCCTGCTCCCGCAGTTCGAGCTGGCCGGCCTCGATCTTGGCGAAGTCGAGAATGTCATCGATGATGGAAACGAGGGCGCTGCCGCTTTGCAGCACCATGTCCACCATCTCCTGTTGGCGGTTGTCCAAATGGCTGGAGCGGAGCATGCCCGCCATGCCCAGCACGCCATTCATCGGCGTGCGGATCTCGTGGCTAATCATCGCGAGGAAGTCACTCTTGGCGTGGCTGGCGGCCTCCGCACGGTCACGGGCCTGACGCAGCTCCTCCTCGATCTGGCGGCGGCGCTCCGCCTCACGCCGAGCGGTGATCATGCTGCTGCAGGCTGCTAGATACGGGTCGAGCTGGTTGACAAGGTCTTGAGAGTATCCACCCGAACGGTTGGCGATGCCCACCAGTCCCACCATTTCCAGGCCGTTGAATACCGGCAGGCCAAGGAAACTCTCCAGCGGCGGATGCCCCGGCGGCAGGCCGCCCGCACGCGGGTCCTTCGAGGCTTCATTGGCGATCACCACCTCCCGACTGACCATCGCCGCGCCGAAGAGTGTCTTTAGATTCCTAAATTCCAGCCCGGCAGGTCCCTGGGACTGGATGAGACTGCGTGAGGCATCATCCCACGAGATGTCGCTGATGGCATAGGAGCGCAGGTAGGGATTTCCAGCCTCGTCTTGAAGCACCTCGCCGATGAAGCCAAAACGGCTGCCTGTGTGATTGACGGCGATCTCCAGCATCTCGGCAAACACCGGCGCCACATCCGAGGAGCCGATGAAGTGTTCCTGGGCCTTACGGATGCGATTCAGCAGGTCCACGCGGCGGTTAGCCGCTTGCTCGACCTGCCTGCGGATGTGGATGTCCATCTGCGTGCCGATCACTCGAAGCGGCTTGCCATCCTTCGAATGGTTCACGATGCGCCCTACATCCTGCACCCATTTCCAACTGCCATCTTTGCAGCGCAGGCGGTGCTCGCAGATGTAGTCCGGCGTCTCACCGGCGAGGCAGCGGTTCATTGCCTGCATCACGATGGGCAGGTCGTCCGGATGCACACGGTGCACCCAGCTGTCCACATGCTGCGGCCACTCGCCGGCCTCGTAGCCCAGCATCTGCTGAAGACGATCCGTGTAGAGCACAAAGCCGGTCTGCACGTTCCAGTCCCACACGCCCAGTCCATTGTTTTGAATGGCGAGCTGCCAGCGCTCCTCGGTCTGCTGGAGGGTGAGCTGGGCCTCGGCGAGTTCCGTGATGTCTAAAGCGACTCCGATGAGCCTCACGGGCACCCCATTCTCATCACGCTGGCATTCCGCATGAGAGCGCAGATGCCGCACCTCGCCATCGGGCCTGCGGATGCGGTAGGTGAACTGCACCGGCTCCGCATGGGTGATCGCGGTATCGAGGGCGGCCATCGTCGCCTCAAGGTCCTCTGGCAGCATCGCCTGCCGGCATAAATCCATGTCCACCGTTACGCTGTGCGGCTCGTAGCCGTAGATGCGGTATTTTTCATCGGACCATTCAATTCGGCCCGTCGCGATCTCCATGCTCCAGTGTCCCAGGCGGGCGATGCGCTGGCTATCGCTCAGCGCCCGCTCGCTGCGGCGCAGCGCCTCCTCGGCCTCCAGCCGGCCCAGCAGCATGCCGATCTGGCCGCCGATGTTTTGCAAGCTCTCCAGCAGGTCCGGGTCAAGACTGTCGAGATCAAAACTGAAAAACTCCACCACGCCGCGCAGCTTACCGTCCACATGCACCGGAAAGGCCAGCGCGGCATTCAGTCCGCAATCCGCAGCGGCTTTCGCACGCGGAAAGTTCGAATCCGCCTGCAGGTTCGTGATCCAGTGGCTACGCCCGTCCGCCCACACACGTCCTGGCAGGCCCGAGCCTCGGGTGAAATGCATGCTTCTGCCATGCTGCACAAAGGACTCTACGTTCACACCCGGCTGTTGCCAGGTCTCCCGCAGAACGAGCCGCTGCTCGTGCGAATCCACTTCCCAGAGGCCGCCGTGCGCCCACCCCAGCTCACCTGCGAGGCCTTTGAGCAGCAAAGGGATCACCTCCGAAAACTCCGGCGAGTGCGCCAGCACCGCCGCAGCGGAGGCTTCGAGACGGCGGCGCAGTTCCTGGCGCTTTTTTTCCGAAACGTCGGACTCCAGCGCCATGAAGTGGGTGAGCTTGCCATCGGCATCACGGATGGGCAGCACCTCGACCTGAACCCAATAAGGCGTGCCATCCTTGCGGTAGTTCAGGATTTCCGTGAGAAAGCCCGCTTCCTGCCGCAGCTTCCGGCCCATTTCTGCCGCCACCTGCATGTCCGTGCGCGGCCCTTGCAGAAACGAACCCGGCTTCCGGCCTTTGACCTCTTCGAGCGTCCATCCTGTCTGCCGCACAAAGCCCGCGTTCGTCCATTCGATCTCTCCGGCGTCGTTACAGAGGATCACCGCATTGTCCGTCCGCTCCGCCAGTAGGGCCAGCCTGCGTGCTTCCAACTCTTTTTCCACAAGAAGCTGCCGCTTAGCCTTCAGACGAGCGTTAAGCGTTTTGAGCTCCTCGTTGGCCACCTGGTGCGCCTGCACCACATGCAGCATGTCCTGAATCGGGTCATGTGGGGCAAAGTCAGACAGCGTCAGTCCCAGCCGGTCGAGATCATCCGGTGCGGATACCCACGGCGTGCCCAGAAACAAGCCGGCACCACCTGCCTCCACCATCACCTGGCCGCGCATCATCATGCCGGAACGCACCTCGCGCACGAGCAACAGCTTGCCCTGATTCTGGGCCAGCCACGCAGCCTCAAAAGCCCCATTTGGCCTGTGCATTTCAAACAGCCCCTTCACGGTCATCCCGGGCTCGATCCAGGTGCAGGCACGCCTTAGCGAGCGACCGGCAAAAATGAGCTCCTGCGCGTTATTCCACCGAAAAGCGAACGGAAAGACTTCCCTCAGGTATTCCCACTCCAGGCTCATGCGGCAGACTCCTCCCATCTCACGAGAAACACATCATGCTCCGCGCCGGCATCGAGGCTCTGCTCATGCTTCACGGTCACCGGCGTTCGATATATCTCACCCAGCCCCTCCAGCAGACCTGTCACAAAGGGAGCCAGCCCCCGCCGGTGGCTGTGGTAGTGCAGGCGCAGGCTGCCGGCCGTCACGTCCATGCATTCAAACTCCGGCGGCCGCAGATGCGGGAACATCAGCACGATGCGCGTGTGAAAATTGGGCAGGTTGATCAAAAACTCCGGCAGCGTGCGTCCACCCGCCTTCATCAGATGCCCGTAGCCCTCCATCGCCGTGTGCAGGATCCACCAACGACCAAAAGTGCGCAGAACCTCCGTTGCCGGTACCGCCAGCACCTCGGCCGCCGCGCCCACTAGGCGGTAAGTCAACTCATCAGGGTAGGGTTCATTCGAGATGAACATGTCTTCTTCCACGCCCGCCAGCCCACGAATCCGCTGCCACACATCCTCCCCATGCTGACGGGTGATGAGATCTTGGACTGCTTTGTTGACCATTCCGTACATAAGAAAGAGGATAAGAAAGTGGAGCGAGGAGGAAGTTGGTGTAGTAACCCTCGCCGCAGATTTTTTTCTTTGCCATCACGGAATATGGTTAAAATGGGTTAACCCATGCATTTACACGCTAAACTCTTGGCGCAAATGTATATTATAATTGCTGTTTCAAAATTGTAACTAAACGAACACCAATCCCGCAGTCGGCAGACGGAAAGACTTAGATATCACCTAAAAGCCCATTGCCAA
>Ga0114981_10003228_pt1 | contig 10411 bp, 10 predicted proteins | sample S_140806_MF_Meta_FD_87028 | JGI IMG/M metagenome (GOLD analysis project Ga0114981, IMG submission 87028) | Freshwater microbial communities from Lake Simoncouche, Canada to study carbon cycling - S_140806_MF_MetaG | ecosystem: Environmental > Aquatic > Freshwater > Lake | place: Lake...
CGTGTTCGTCACACCACCGAGTTTACAGCGGCGAATCCCATTCCGCGTTCGCGTCGAAGCGGGCGGCATGATCCGCAATCTCGCCAACCTCGCGATCTGGACCGCCGCACTCGTCTCGCTTTCGGGCTGCGCCTCGTACGAGTCCGACCCGACCAAGATCCCCGATCCCGTGAAGCCGTCGGAGCCCGCCGCGTCGACCACCGCGCCCGGCGCCGTCGCCGAGTCGAAGGTCGAGACCACCAATCTCGCCGCATCCACGCATTCCGGCCGCGCGTCCGAGCCAGGCGCTGAGTCGTGCAATCCCGTGCGCACGCCGACGCTTGTGACTCGCGTGGGCGGCGACATGAAGGCGCAGATCGAGATCAAGGACGGCGAGTACCGCTACGGCCCGTCGCGCATCGAGAGCCCACTGCCCGCTGGTTACCCCGAGCCGACGCCGCCCGGCGCGATCGACCTCAAGACGTACCCGACCGTCCGCCGCGCCGAGTATGTCTCGAGCGGCTCGCCTGGCATGGGCATGAACATGGGCTTTTTCCCGCTGTTCAACCACATCAAGCGCAAGGACATCGCCATGACCAGTCCGGTCGAGATGGACTACCGCGGGCTGTTCGACCCCGCGACGGGCGCGCAGGCCAAGAAGGACGACATGTCGTGGACGATGAGCTTCCTCTACCGCACGGCCGAGCTCGCGCCGACCGGCAAGGACGGCAACGTCGTGATCACCGACCGTCCGCAGCTCGAGGTGCTCTCGATCGGCATGAACGGCCCGTACGGGACAGGCATCGTCGAGAAGGGCCTCGGCCTGCTCCACGACTGGCTCAAGGCGCACCCTGAGTACGAGATCGTCGGCGATCCGCGGGCGTTCCACTACAACGGGCCTTACATCTCGAACCGCAACAAGTGGTCCGAGGTCCAGCTCCCCGTCCGCAAGAAGGGCTGAGACGGGAAGGGCTGAGTTCCGGCCGCCAACCTTCAATTGATTTCTCCCGCAACGCCGCGCGATTGAACCCGCGCGGCGTTTTGTCCGACACAATTCGGACCATGGCCAACGGCAACCCCTCCAACGCTCCGCGCATGATCGTCACCCTCGATATCGGCGGCACCCACGCCAAGGCGAAGTGCGCGCACTGGGAAGCCAAGCGCGAGGTCGATTCGGGCCGCGACTACACGCCGCAACAGCTCGTGAAGGACATGCAGCACCTGCTCGGCGGCGAGAAGATCGACGCGATCACCATCGGCCTTCCCGCGCCGATCAAGAACGGCCGCCCGCTCAAGGATCCCGTGAACCTCGGCCCGGGTTGGAAGGACTTCGACTATCGCGGCGCGTTCGGCGTGCCCGTCAAGCTGCTCAACGATGCGGCGATGCAGGCGATCGGCAGCCATCGCGCAGCAGGCATGCAGAGCGGCAAGATGCTCTTCCTCGGTCTCGGCACTGGCCTCGGCACGTGCATGATCGCGGGCCGCGAAGTGCTGCCGATGGAGCTCGCGCACCTGCCGTACCGCAAGGGTCGTTCGTTCGAGGATTACGTCGGTATCCGCGGCAAGCAGGAGTACGGCACGCGCAAGTGGCGTGGACATGTCGCGGAGTGCGTGCGCCTTCTGAGCGCCGCGGTGCTGCCCGACCTCGTCGTGCTCGGCGGCGGCAACTCGAAGTCGCTCAAGGAACTGCCCGAAGGCTGCGTTCTCGGCGCGAATGCCAACGCATTCCTCGGTGGTTACGCGGTGTGGGAGCCGGATTGGGCTTCGGCAGCGACCGAGCTGTAGTCGCTGGATTGCGACCGCTTACTTGACGCTGACCGGCTGCATTGAATCGAGCTGCTTGAGCACGTACGTCATGTACTTGCGCTTTGCAGGCTCGAGCTCGAGGCAGTTGAGGATCAGGTCGCTCAGCCGCTCGGGAATCTGCGGGTTGAAGCGGTGGAGCGGCGCGGTGTCGCCGATCAGCTCCTCAGGCAGCTGGAAGTCGCGCGAGTAGCGCTTCTGCACGGTCTGCGGCGCGAACTTGCCGCGCAGCAGGCGATACATCGTCGCGGCGAAGTTGAACACGTCGGTCTGCGCCGTGATCGGCTCGATGAGCGGCTGCTCGGGCGCGACATATCCAGCGGTGCCCGACATGCGCGGCTTGGTGCTGCCGATCTTCCACGCCTGGCCGAGGTCGATCACCTTCGTGTGGTTGCGGTCCCACAGGATGTTGTTCGGCTTCATGTCGGCGTGGGCGTAGCCCTTCTCGTGGATGTGCACGAGCGCGCTGGCGACATCGCGGAAGATCGTGATCCACTCCGGCACCGAGAAGCGCAGCTCGCCCTTCTGGAGCAGGTCCTCGAGCGACGGGGCGTCGATCATCTCCATCACGAGGCCGAGGTCCTTGCCCGGCTTCTTGAGGAGTCCGACGCCGCCGATCTTGAAGCCCTGGTCGCCGCGCATATCCACGATGTCGCGGATATTGCGGTGCTTGAGGCGACGGCCAACCTCCCACTCCATGCGGAGCTGGTCCAGGTAGCGGTCTTCCTTCTCGCCTTCGGAGATCACGTGCTTGAGCGCGTACTGGATGTGCGTCTTCGGGTCCTCGACGAGGTACACGACGCTAAACGCGCCGTCGCCGAGCCACTTGCGGACGCGGTAGCCGTGCAGCATCTCGCCGGGGGTCGTGCGCTCGCGCTTTGCTGCGGGGATTGGCTCGCTCATGCCGTCACCTCGGTCACTTCCGCGCCGGAAGCGACAACCCAACCGCTTGCGCGCGGGGCAGAGGTCTTGGAAGCGTCGCTAAGGCAGCGATCGGTTCCGGCAGCGAGGGAGCACAACACGAACATCGTTAGGACCACCACGGATCGAGGTTGGATGGAACGAAACGGTGGCTGAGACATTGCCCAGCCGAGAAGAAATGAACCTCGAGGGGGAGAAGATACGCGAAGTGCCCTCCGCCATTTTGTGGAGGGCGTGATTTCGCCAAAAGACAGGTGGAAAATCCCGCCGCGGCGAAGGCCGCAGGTCCTCGGAAATGGTCAGAAATCCGCAGAGACTTCGCGCGATCAGGCTTCTGCGAAGTCATCGCGCGCCGCGTACCCGCCGCGGCGAAGTCGCGCGACCTGACGCAGCAGGTCGTTGAGCAGCGTCGACGCTCCAAAGCGGAAGAGATGCGGGTGGAGCCAGTCCGGCCCGAGCGTCTCGTTGACCATCACCAGTTGCGCGATGGCGGCCTTTGCGGTGCGGATTCCGCCTGCGGGCTTCATGCCGATGCGCACGCCCGTCTCCCGATACGCGTCGCGGATCGCCTCGAGCATCACCAGCACGACGGGCATCGTCGCGGCCGGCGTGACCTTGCCCGTCGAAGTCTTGATGAACACCTCGCCGTCGGTCAGCGGTCCTGCCGCAAACGCGGCGCGGATCGCGAGATCGCTCGCGTAGCGCACGGCATCGAGGGTCTCGAGCTCGCCGGTCTCGAGGATGATCTTGAGGTGCGCCTTGCCGCAGGCTTCCTTGACGCGCGCGATTTCATCGGCGACCAGCGCGTATTCGCCGGCGAGGAACGATCCGCGGCTGATCACCATGTCGATCTCGTGCGCTCCATCGCCCACGGCGCGGCGTACGTCGTCGAGGCGGATGTCCAGCGGAAACTGCCCGCTGGGAAAGCCCGTCGCGACCGACGCGATCTTGACCTCGCTGCCCGCGAGCGCTTCACGCGCGACGGACACGAGATTCGGGTACACGCAGATCGCCGCGACGCTTGGAATGGGCGCAAGTCCCGCAGCCGTCAGCACGCGATCGAGCGCGGGAGCGGGGGAGATCGCCTTGCGGCAGAGCGCGCGCACTTTCTCAGGTGAATCCTTGCCCTCGAGCGTGGTGAGGTCGGTCATCGTCACCGCGAGACGCAGCGCGAAGTCCTTCGATGACGCCTTGATCGAGCGCTTGCCGAAGCTGTCGGCGCGTCGCGCAGCCATCACGCTGTCGACGGAGCGGCGCGCGGGGAGCGCGATGTCGAGGAGTTGGCGCTCGGCGATCGCGGTCACGGATCAACCACCACGCGCCGCGCGGAAGAGCGCAGGAAGGCTGCCGCCGCCGCGAAGGCTGAGCCTGCGGTCGGGCGCGGGCTCGATGCTGTAGACCAGCAGCGATTCATTGCGGTTGTCGAGCACGTAGAGGACCTCGACCGGCGAAGCATCGGCGCCTTCGGACGTACCGCTGGTGACGACGGTGTAGCCACCGAAGCCCATCGAAGAATCACCGGCATTGGCCGTCGGATGCAGGCGCCCAGCCTCGATGATCGCAAGGGCGGTGATCGCGAACGCGCTGACTGCAAGCATGGATGCGGAGAGTTTCATGCGGGAGTCCTTAGTTGGAGCGCGGGCGCGCAACGTCGTTGGCATCAACCGAGATGTTGCGGAAACCAAGGCCCTTGAGCAGCTTGGCCTGGGGATCCCACTGCACGGCGATCACTTCCTGCGTGGTTTCGTCGACCACGTAGAGCGCGTGGAGGTCGCTGCCCGTGATGCGCCCCGACACCGCGGTGTAGGTGCTGCGCGGACGCGTGGCCTGCGCCGACGCGGGTGCGGACAGCTCGACGACCGCGAGCGCGCCGAGTGCGGCGACGTTGGCCGCGATGAGCAGCTGCATGGTGCTTGGTCTCTGGCGCATCGGCGGGCTTCTCCGGTTGGAGCGGATCAGATGTCGGTGTGCGAACGCTTCGACGGCATGATCGAGATCGCCACGATGATGCCGAACAGCACCGCCATGATGAGGTAGCCGACGACCGGATTGGTCTGCGGCGTGAAGCTCGGCTCCGGCGGCTTCTCAGCCTGGGCGGAGGCGATGGTGGCGAGCGCGAGCGGCGCGAGCGTGGAAATCGTGCGGATGAGGCGCATCGCTGGAGGATACGACACCCGCGCGCGCTTTGCGAGTTCGACGCACGCACGCTCGCCGTCGGCGCGTCAGGTCTCGGGCACGAGCACGAGCCGCCCGTCTTGCTCGACGGCCCGCGCGAATGAGCGTGTGGGATCGTGATCGAGCGCCACGCGCCAGTGTTCCCGCGCGGCACGCCCGAGAATCCCGAGCTTCGACACCATCGACTCGTACGCCATCATGTCGTAGCCGAGGCTGGCGGCGGGATGCGCGTGGTGCGTCGTGGGGCACGCGTCGCCCGCATAGAGGACAGGCAAGTCTGGTCCCGCGATGAGCACGCTCTGATGCCCCCATGTGTGGCCAGGCGTGGGAATCAGCGAGATTCCCGCGAGCGGCGCGCACGCGCCGTCGTAGAGCTCCATTTGCGCCGCGACCGGATCAAGATGGCTGCGAAAGTACGTCTTCGTCATCGTGCTCTTGTTCGCGAGCGCGTCGGCCCACTCCTGTCGCTGCACGTGGATGCGCGCGTTTGGGAACACGCTCGTCGGCCCCGCATCGCCCGCGCGCGTGAGCCCCGCCGCGTGGTCGAAGTGCAGGTGCGTGAGCACGACGTGCGCGATGTCGCGCGGATCGACGGTGAACTCCGCCAGCGCGTCGACCACCGTGCGGCGCTCGAGCTCGTACATCGCGCGCTCGCGGTCGGTCCACTTGTCGCCGTAGCCCGCCTCGATCAGCACGAGTCCGTCGCGCGATTCGACCAGCAGCGAGCGCGTGGCGAGATCGATGCGGTTCTGCGCATCGGGCTCGGTCCACTGCGACCACATGGCCTTCGGAATGAGGCCGAACATCCCGCCGCCATCGAGGCGGAACGAGCCCGTGCGCAGCGGTTCGATGCGGAGGACGGAAGAGGCGTTCGTTGAAGCGGTCATCGCGCGGATACTAGTGCCGCGCTAGCGCCAGAGCGCCTGCACGATCTCGAACGCGATCAGCGCGATGATGATCCACTCGAGAAACTCGCTGCGGTACTGCGATTGGCGCGACTCGAGCCGCTCGCTGATCGAGCCGAGCGTGGCAAGTTTGCGCGAGACGCTTTGCTCCCAGTCGTCGATGCGAAAGCGCCGGCCCGCCGCCCGCTGCACGCGCGCGAGATGCTGGTCGCCGAAGAGCTTGAGCGCGTTGGTCACGCTGTCGAAGAGCGCCGCGCCCTCGAGCTCGAGCTCCGCGAGCTTGCGGAGATTCGCGCGCAGGCGGAACGGACGGAACAGCGACCGGTCGTTGAGCATCGCCCACACCTGGTCGAGGCCGCGGTCGAGTTCGTTGTCGAGATGCTTGAGCTCGGCGAGCTGCACGTTCGCATGCTCAAGCACGGCGAGCGTGGCCGCGGGTTCCGCGTCGACGACGAGCGCGGCGGCCCAGTCGACGAGCACGAGGTCGTGCGGGCTGTAGGAGAACGGCGACTGCACGGCGTCGGCGATTTCCTCGGCGGAAAGCGGCTTGTCCTCGAGTCGCAGTAGCGCCGCGAGCCGCGCCGCACCGAATGATTCGACCGCGAGCGGCACGCCGCCGCACGACGCGGGATCGACGACGAACACCACGAAATCCTCGGCCGCCGTGCGCAGGTCGGGCCGCGTGACCGTGTCGTCAAGCGTGACGAGCGTTTCCTCGACCGATGCCCGCGCGGCCGCGGCAAGCGCGCGGTTGTTCCAGAGCGCCGCGGCGAGCACAGCGAGTTTGGCGATCTCGCCGTCGAATGGAATGCGGAACGTCACCGAGATCGCGCCGAAGTCGTAGATCGTCGTCTCGACCAGCGCAGCGCTCGTGAATCCGTCGATCGCGTGCGTGGCGCGCTCGAGCGCGATGCGCAGCGGCTTCTGCGTGAAGTCCGATTCCGTGGGCACGCGGCGGCTCTTCGGCAGCGCCTCGCGCGCCGACGCCGGCAGCCGCGACTCGGCGCGCGCGAGGTCGATGGCAAAGCCCGCCTCAAAGGCGAACATCACGCGGCATTCGCCGGAGATTCGTTCGATCGCCATCGGTCGCAGCCTCCCGGACTGCGCGTGCGTTTCATTCGAGCGTGCAGTCGCTCGGTGCTTGTAGCTCAGCGGTTGTAGATCAGCGGTTGTAGATCACCGTGTAGCGCGACTCGATCGGCGCCACATCGTTTTCCCACGGTCGGCGGAGCTCGAAGATGATCTTCGTCTTGCCGGGCTTGACCCAGCGGAACGTCATCGTGGCGAGCATCGGCGAGCCGGGCTTGTCGTTGCCGGCGGCCATGCTGGTGTTCGACTGCTCGAGCTTCACGATCTCGGGGTCGAATCCGCGCGCGGTCCACGCGTAGCCGGTGCCAGCCTTGAACATCAGCTCCGCGACGAACGCCTCGCCTTGGCCGAGCTCGACGCCGGTGATGCCTTCGCTACCGTTGAGCGACGGCTCGCCGGCCTTCCTGAGGCCGAAGGTGTCGAGCTTGATGATGCGCTCGGGGTCCTTCGCGGGAGCCGTGGCGCTCGAGCCGCTCTTGCTGGTGGAATCGCAGGCGCAGAGCGCGAGCGTGACGAGGAACGCGGAAACAATCGTGCGCATGACGTACCTGCTGTCGGATGTTCGATCGAGGCGCCGTGCCGCAGACGACCTGCGCACGGCCGTTTGATCACGAGAGAAGCGAGTCCGGGTCCTCAAGCAGCTTGACGACCGCGTTGAGGAAGCGCGCGCCCTCCGCGCCGTCGACCACGCGGTGGTCGCACGAGAGCGAGAGCGGCAGCGAGAGGCCCGCGTAGAACTTGCCGTCCTTCACGAGCACGCGCTCCTTGGCGCGGCCGGCGGCGAGGATCGCGACCTCGGGATAGTTGATGACCGGCGTGGCGAACATGCCGCCGTAGCTGCCGACGTTCGAGATCGTGAACGTGCCGCCGAGCGATTCCTCGCGCGTGATCGTGCGGTCCTTGCACTTGGCGGCGAGCGTCTTGACGCTGTGCGCGATCTGCACGGGCGCGAGCGCGCCCGCGTTGCGGATCACCGGGACCATGAGGCCCGAGTCGGTGTCGACCGCGCAACCGAGGTTCACGGCGCTCTTGAGGATGATCTCGCCCTTGGCGTCGTCGACGACGGCGTTGAGCGACGGATGCTTCTTGAGCGCGCGGCACACGGCCATCATGATGAACGGAAGCATCGAGAGCTGCTCGCCGACGATCTTCGAGTATTCCTGGCGCATGGCGTCGAGCGGGGTCACATGGGCCTCGTCGACGACGGTGAAGTGCACCGCGGTCTGCACGCTGCGCGAGAGCGCCTCGGCGATCTTGCGGCGCACGCCGCGGAACGGCACGCGCTGCGCGACGTCGTTCTGATCGATGTACACCGAGCCCGGCGCGATGGTCGCCGCGCGCGGCGCGAAGCCGCCGGCGGCAGCAGGGGCGCTGCTCGTCTTGGTCGCGCTGCCGTTCTCGGCAAACGCCGCGACATCGCTCGCGGTCACGCGGCCGCCGCGGCCGGAGCCGGGGACCTTCTGGATGTCGACGCCGAACTTCTTCGCGAGGCCGCGCACCGCGGGAGTCGCCATCGCCTTGCCGTCGCGCGAGACTTCGATCGTCTCGGGCGCGCGGCGCGCGAAGCGCTCGCTCACGGTCAGCGTGCCGGCCATGGTGCCGACGACGGTGCCCTGGTCGCCCGAAGCCGCGGCAGCGCCAGCGGCGATCTGGCTCGACATGCACGAGTTGCCGTTGGAGCTTGCGCTCGCGGCGGTAGCAACCGCGACCGGTGCGGGCGCGGCCGCGGCCTTCGCCGCGCCGTAACGCACCAACACCGCGCCGACGGGAATGATGTCGCCCGCCTTGCCGCAGATTTCCGTCACGGTGCCCGCCCACGGCGAAGGCACCTCGACGAGCGCCTTGTCGGTCTGCATCTCGGCAAGCGTCTGCGACTCCTTCACGGTGTCGCCGGCCTTCACCTTCCAGCTGATGAGCTCCGCCTCAGCGAGACCCTCGCCGAGATCGGGAAGCAGGAAGTGACTCTTGTCGGTGGGTTGCTTGACTCCGGCCATGGTGATTCCTTCGGCAGTCCTTCTACAGGTCGCGGGGAAGCGACTGTTGTACCACAGCCCGACGAATCGACGGGGTTCCGAGGGTATGCCGCCGCACGGGCAGTCGCTACGGTGCGCAGCGAAGTCCGCAAGGAGAACCGCAATGACGATCACAGCCGAGAACACCGCGATGGACTGGCAGCTCCCGTACGACTCACGCCGTCCCGCGGTCTGCGGCTCGATGGCGGTCGCGACCAGCCAGCCACTTGCGGCGCAGGCAGGCCTCGAGATGCTTCGTCGCGGCGGATCGGCCGCCGATGCCGCGGTCGCGACGGCGGCGGCGATGACCGTGCTCGAGCCGACCACCAACGGCATCGGCAGCGACGGATTTGTCCTCGGGATCTTTGGAGGAGAGGTTGTCGGACTCAACGCTTCTGGCCGCGCGCCCGCGCGTCAGCTGCGGAGCGCGTTCGATGGTCAGGTCGGCATGCCCAAGCGCGGATGGGGCCCTGTCACCGTGCCCGGCGCGGTGTCGGGCTGGGTCGCGCTGTGGAAGCGCTTCGGCAAGCTCTCGTTCGCGGAGCTGCTTGAGCCTGCGATTCGCCATGCGCGCGACGGCTACCTCGTGGCGCCGCGCACGGCCGACCTGTGGGAGCGCGCGTATCCCGCGTTCTCCAAGTTCGACGAGTGGAAGCGCGTGTTCGCGCCCAACGGCCGCGCGCTGCGCGCGGGTGAGCATGTCGTGTTCCCCGATCACGCGCGCACGCTCGAGCTGATCGCGAAGAGCGAAGGCGCGGCGTTCTACACGGGCGAGATCGCCAAGCGCATCGCCGACGCCGCGCGCGCGGACGGCGCGTCTCTCGACGAGAAGGACCTCGCTGCGCACGAGGCGCGTTGGGTCAAGCCGCTGGAGTCCGGCTTCGCGTCGTCGACGATGCTCGCGATTCCGCCCAACGGCCAAGGCATCGCCACGCAGATGGTGCGCGGAATCCTCGAGGAATCGCGGGCAAATCCGCGCTTCGCCGATCTCTCGTGCGATTGCGCCGACAGCGTGCATCTCGCGGCAGAGGCGATGAAGCTCGCGTTCCGCGAGGTTCACCGCGAGGTCGGTGATCCCGCCGCGATGCGCGTCAAGCCCGAGGATCTCCTCGCGCGCGCGTACCTCGCCAAGCTTGCCGCCGAGATCGATCCCGCGAAGGCGCAGGATTTCCAGCACGGCCCGCCCAAGACCGGCGGCACGATCCTGCTCTGCACCGCCGACAAGGACGGCAACATGGTGTCGCTCATCCAGTCGAACTACGAAGGCTGGGGCTCGGGCATCGTGATTCCCGGCACGGGCATCGCGATGCAGAATCGCGGCGCGTGCTTCACGCTCGAGAAGGGCCATGTGAACGAGTACGCGCCGTCGAAGCTGCCGTACCACACGATCATTCCCGGCATGCTGGTCAAGCGCGATCCGAAGACCGGCGCCGCGCAGCCGCACATCGCGTTCGGCTGCATGGGCGGCTACATGCAGCCGCAAGGCCAGCTGCAGATCGCGTCGCGCATCGAGGATCACCGCGCGAA
>Ga0114981_10003230_pt1 | contig 10409 bp, 13 predicted proteins | sample S_140806_MF_Meta_FD_87028 | JGI IMG/M metagenome (GOLD analysis project Ga0114981, IMG submission 87028) | Freshwater microbial communities from Lake Simoncouche, Canada to study carbon cycling - S_140806_MF_MetaG | ecosystem: Environmental > Aquatic > Freshwater > Lake | place: Lake...
AAAAGAAACATGGCATTTCTTTCGACGAGGCACGTACCGTTTTCTTTGACGAAAACGCCAAGTTGATTGATGACCCCGATCATTCCGATGATGAGAAGAGATTTGTTCTGCTGGGCTTAAGTAGCTCACTCAAAGTTGTGCTGGTTTGTCATTGCTATCGTGAAGAGGGAAATGTGATTCGAATCATTTCTGCACGCAAGGCCTCCACGCATGAATCTAAGCAATACCGATAAGAGGTGTACTATGAGAAAAGAATACGATTTCACCAAGGCGCGTAAGAATCCTTATGCTGCGCAGCTGAAGAAGCAAATCACCATTCGTTTGGATGAGGATTCAATCGGCTACTTCAAAGGTATTTCGGAGCAAGTTGGCATCCCATATCAAAGCCTGATCAACCTTTACCTGCGCGATTGCGCAATGCACAACCGTAAGTTAGATTTGCGTTGGAAATGATTGGTCAACCATCTTTCTTTAAATTCAATTTGAGTTTTTGACCTGATTTGGGCCAGATTGGATGCTGTGAAATCCATACTGAGCCCAAAGCAACCATCGTGCGTCATGCGCGTTCATGGCTCGATTTTCTGTTTTGATGACTTGGCTGCGGCCTTTGACTTGTGCCCGAACCAACGCTTGGTAGGTATGCATCAAGTACTTATCTAAAAAATAAGACCTGCTCTTTTCTTCGAGCCCATTCGTCTCGTGATTAAAGGAACTGCTTGCCTTCGGCATGTGGCTGCTATGCCACTCCAAGACCCCACTTATGCGATAAATTTTATAAATCGAAGCAAGTAAATTACTATATGTCTGTGACTTTTTTTGTAGTCGTGAAATCTGTAAAAAGGTGCTAAATACACTGGAAATCCTAGATTTCATTTGCAAGGAACGTGTATCCAGTGATCAAGCTCACAGTCCATGAGTCGGTTGAAGCAGCCCTACAGAAGGCTTTCCCAAGGCCAGCTGCGTCTGCCAAACGGGCGCTGGCTAAATACATCAGCGTTGTCGAATCCATGCTGTTTGATGCCCTACAGCGTGGGCAAACACCCGAGCAACGCAAACTAGGACTCTACTCAATTTCACTAGACCAACTGGCAAACAAGGGCGGACAGATCGGCCCCAAGAAAATCCGAGTGCACAAGTGGCTCACGGACAACGATTGGGTACATCAGTCCTGTAAAGTTCGAGGAAGCGTTATTCGCTTAGGTTGGTGTCTGAGATACCGGCAGCAGCCCAGGTTATAGATGCGTAGAGTTCCGATTGGGTCGGCTCTTAGCACTTCTTTTAAGCTGTTAGACAGTTATTTTGAAATGCTGTAGACCTTGCTCTGTCCAGTGGATACCATTACGTTCTTCAACTTTGAACCAGTGTCTAGCATCAGAATCTGATGGCTCCGATGCAATCGTTGTGATTGGGTTAGAGCTTGCTTCGCTGGCTCGCGTATGCGGCGAACCAAAGTACATACTTGGTGACTGATCGTCACTCGAATATCTAAATGCCCACATTTCTTTGCCATTAGTCAATGCGCAAGAGATCCTCATAGGCTCATCTGACTTGCGTTTTTCCATGATGCTGGTTACATCACGTAATGTTGCTTGCAGGGCGACTACAGGATCATTAATCAGGCCTTTGCTAAGTGCCACTAAAAATAAAGCTTCACTGTCTGTAGTGCCTTCTCTGTGTGGATAGTGCACATGGTCAATTAAGTCTTCTACATCTTTGCGGCAGTTATGCCAATTGCCAATCTTGCCGTTATGCATGAAGGTCCAGTTTTGCCAAATAAACGGATGGCAGTTGCTTCTGTTTACCGCAGTGCCAGTAGTAGCGCGTACATGAGCGAAAAACAAACTTGTTCGAATATGTGCCGCGAGCGAGCGAAGATTGGCATCGTTCCAGGCTGGCAGTACATCTTTAAATAGTCCAGGCGTGGTGCGCTGGGTATACCAAGCAACACCAAATCCATCGCCATTGGTGACCCAACTAGAGTGGTTAGCAGCAAGGCTTTGACTCACTATCGAGTGTTCTTGGTGAAAAACCAAGTCTTCTAGGTAAATTTCTGGACCCGCGTAAGCAACCCATCTGCACATGGTGAACTCCGTAAATGGATTCGCAATGGCTTTCAGTTTATTACATAGCGAAAACTATATAGATTTTGGTTGCTAGGGAAATTGTGGGTAAGCGCTAGTCAAATCAGGGTGGTGATTTCTGTTGAGTATCCACTACCCTCTAAATATGATTTGAAGGACTTATTAGACGCGCTTATTTGGAATCGCTGAGGTTGTTGAAAGCCAATTGGTTACCGCATGCATTGCTTGCAATTTTCAAATCATGGTCAATGACAGGCTTGTAAAAAGACAATGGCTGAGTTTTGGGGGCTACATAACCCAAAGGAGCAGAGTCATAACCCACCAGAATTCGAAATCCTGACATGGCCATTGTTTGGTTGCTGCAATTGACAACATAATCGATTTGCTGCACACCGCTTTTACCCATATCGTGAAACTCTCGAACATTAGCCAAACCATTTGGGTTGTAAGCGGCATAAGACCAGGTTTTGTCGTTACTGGCCAGCAAAATATCAGGGTCTTTGTCAAAGGATGAAGTTAAGTTGCTAGTTGCTGCAGATGTAACGCTTGAAACGGCTAAGCAGGCAAGCAATGTGATTAATTTGTTCATTTGGGGACTCCTTGAATGGTTAATTGAACTCCAACAGACAAATATTAGCACATGAACAGGTTTTGTAAAGAAAAAACTTAGACAAAAAATGAATTTATTTGAGAAAACATTGATTAAATGAATAATATCTATTCAAAATGTGAACAAAAGGCAAAATTCAAATTTTTGCCCAGTTCCTAGGGACGAGGTCTGAGCTTGCCATGTAACCTACCACGTTGTAGCCGGCAGAGTCATGACTTTAGCTGTTCAAGCGAGACGAAATCAAGAGTGCGGATATGCGTACTCTCAAGAACAGTCTCGGGAGCAACTCCAGCTTCATAGGCTTCTCTCCATCTGAGTGCGCACAAGCACCAGCGGTCACCAGCCTTTAAGCCCTTGAATCGATATTCTGGGCGTGGGGTAATGAGATCGTTTCCCTGCTTAAGTGAGAAATCCAAGAATTCTTGCGTCACTTTTGCACAAATGACATGGCTGCCTTGATCATTTTCGTCAGTGTTGCAGCACCCATCTCGAAAGTAACCTGTCAAAGGGTCGTAAGAGCAGGGGACAAGTGGTTTACCAAGAACGTTCAGGCTTTCATTATTCATAAAAATTTATCATAGGAAAATTTTCAACTTTGTAGAGCTTGTTTGATCTCAATTTCAAGCAAAGATCTTAGTCTGGAGTGGATGTGTTTTCCAAAATGAATATTTTTTTGTCCTTGTGATAAGTTGATTAAATTATGGTGGTCACTAGGTAGTATGCGTGCCAGACTTTTAAGAAAATTTTCTTCACGATATTTGAGCCCAAACTTGGACTCAAAATATATGTTCTTGCTATCTACTCTAAGCCTCTCGTAGTCATTGGCATGCAAAGCGTTGTAAAAATAAGCTGCAACCAGGCCAAAAACTTCTAGGAACGAAAACGGGAGAATCAAAGTAGCGCCGAAGAAGTAAAAAATAATTCCTATGAGTATGGAAATTGATCCCAAAAAAATAAAAAAAATAGCCAGTAGAGTTGGAGAAATTGAGCAGTTTCTCTTTAAATAAAATTCATATCCACTATCAGTCTTAATCCCGAATCGAGTATTCACAGGAAACTAACCCCCCTTTTTATTTGTTAAAAACTATAACGGTTTGTTCATTTCCGTTCCTCTTTTTAACTAATTCCCTTGAACTCACGACAGACGCAGCGCAAAGGGTTCATTTAGAAAAAACGTTGTACTACTTGATTTTTTCATTGAATGAAGCAAATCTCTCAAATTAAGCAGGGGAATTAGCGAGAACATTTGGTGCTTAAAAAAAAGCATGATTTAATTTGTGAACTAATAGTTTATTGATACGAGCAAGGACTTCATCATGAAAAAATTGTACTTGTTGCCTTTTCTCTGGTTGCTGGCATCGCCTTTGGTCACAACTGTCCGAATGAAATGAAAGCTCTTGGCGAGGCCAAAAAGCTTTTAGGAATTTAATTGAACAGTTCATGCCCATTGTGCCGACGGGAAGTTGCCTACCGAGCATTCTTACCCTTACGTCCATGGCTGCAACACAAGGCTGGAGCATTATGAGTAAACGATTTCTTAGGTGGGTTGAAACATGGATCGAGGAGAACATCCCTCCTGGCGCCAATCCCGACTTAGAGAGCCACGAGGTAAAGGCCAAGCGGCTGGCCGATCAACTTTTCGCTGAAGCGGTTACTGCCGGTTTCACGACCCTTGAGACCGAGGAGGAGCGGGAGCGCGTTTTACCCATGTTACTGACCGCTGCCTCGGACAGCACCGACTTTGACATCGATGCCTATCGCCTGAAGTCAGAACTTGCGCGTGAAAATGAAGATGGCGATTGAGCCGCACCATAAGGGTAGTTTCAAGGCCTAATTTGACAGTGCAGGATGAACGCCTGAAAGTTTGTCGATAGCAAACGTCCTGCATTTCTTATATATTGCTGTTATCCCTTAAATTCAGGTTTCGCCATGACCAAAGCTTACTTTGTTGGAAATATAAAAATCATTCATCCAGAGGGATATGCTGAATATCAAAAACACGTTCCCCAAACTATCTCAGACTTTGGTGGATGTTATTTAGTCCGCGGAGGGATGACTACTCAAATTGAAGGCGATAGCCTAGGCGGTCGAAATGTCGTTCTTGAATTTCCTAGCCGAGAACAAGCTGAATCTTGGTATCAAAGCGATGCTTATCAATCAATTATTCACCATCGAAAAAACAATTCGACAGGAACTCTGCTTTTGGTTGACGGCTTGAGTCCTGGTTAAGAAATGACCTATCAAACATGGCGATGGAGAAATATCAAGACCATACTTTAGGGCGGTGGTTCGAAGATTTCTTGTATCCAATATTTAATCTCTGTACTGATAGGTTGAACAAAGTCGCCACCATTGCTTAGGATGATGTAGTTCACATGGTCCGTGGTGTTTCCGCTGATGAGGGTTCGGTAGCCATCTTTTTGTCCTGCATGTGTATAGCTTCCAATTTTGTTGTCTTCTGGTGGAAGAACCCATCCCATGCCGTAGCGCTCACCGCTTTCAAATACAGGGCTGGACAAAACTGGCGTCGTCATCAGTGTGGTTCCAGCTTTACTGACAATCCTTCCTGCTTGATAGGCTTGCAACCACAGCGCAATGTCGTTGAGTGAACTGTAAATACCTGTAGGCCCTTCGGTTTTTAGAAGAATTCCTTTGGTTTTTTTGCTTAAGGCGTAATTGAGCGCTAAAACTTCATCTCGGCTTGAATCTTCTGACTCGACCCGTGTATTTGTCATACCTAAAGGCCCGAATATTCGTTGTCGCAAACATCGCCCAAAGTCAGTTCCACAGGCACTAGAAGCTATCTCAGCCAATAAAACATAGTTGCTATTGCTGTATTCGACTTGCGTCCCAGGGTTAAAGTTCAAATGATTTCCCGTTGCCCAACGTTGTAATAACTGCTTGTTGGTCAATCCATCTAAGCCAAGTAATTTTGTAGAGTTGATTTGACTCATATAGTCTGCAATGCCAGCAGTTTGATTCAGTAAATTGCGAACCGTGATGGCTCCCCATACAGTCGGTAATTGAGGCAGCCACTTAATGGCTGGATCATCAAGGTGCAGTAGGCCGTCTTCTGCCAGCTGCATCACTAGTGCAGCGGTCAATGGTTTAGAAGCAGAGGCAAGTTCAAATGTGGTGTCCCCGTCAATGGGAATTCGCTTTTCTCTTTGTGCAAGACCTGCCCACTTGCTGTAAACCACTTCGCCATCAACCTCGACCCACATGGCGATTCCTGGCCCTTGTCTTCTGTCAAGTTGATTCAGAATTTTGTCTACAGATTCACGAAAAAGTGCAATGCGATCATTTTTATTCGCTGGTACCTGAGACTGCTCTGCATTCACACGAATGCTTAAAACACTGAGCAAGCAGATTGCTATCGCTTTGGAAGATAAAACTGATACGCACCGATTAATCCATTGACGTGGCGTCATCGATGGTTCCGTTCAGGGGGAGTCATAAAACTGCCGAAGTTTAATGGGTGCTACTTTAATGAAAGAGTCAGACCTAACTCTTCAAGAATTTTGTCGTTGTGCTGCCCCACACTGGGAATCGGTCCCATGGTGTATTCGAATCCATTTTGCAAACCGGGTGGCAGCAAGGCTGGAAGAGGGCCAACTGGCGAGTCCACTTGGGTCCAACGACTTCGCGCTTGCAGTTGTGGATGCGTCCACAAATCTGCCATATTGTTCATTCGGGCGTTGGCAATCGCGGCATCATCTAAACGCTGAATCACTTGAGACGCAGTGAGACTGGCAAACACCGACAAGATGATGCCCTCGAGTTCAGATCGATTTTGGTTACGCAAGCTGTTGTTGTTGAAGCGGGAATTGGTGGCTAACTCAGGCATATACAAGACTGTTTCGCAGAACCGAACCCACTCTCTCTCGTTTTGTAATCCCAGCATGACGCTGACCCCATCTCCTGCCAAAAAAGGGCCATAGGGGTAGATAGTGGCATGGGACGCGCCGGTGCGTGGGGGTGGTGGTGCGTTGTCCGTGGCGTAGTACATGGGGAAGCCCATCCACTCAGCCAAGGACTCCAGCATGGATATGTCAATGTGCGCCCCTTCACCCGTTTTGTCTCGTTGAATAAGGGCGCTCAAGATGTTGGTGTAGGCGTACATACCTGCTGCAATATCGGCAATCGAGTTACCGCTTTTGCTGGGCGTCTCGGGTGTCCCAGTGACTGATAAATACCCAGCCTCACTTTGAATCAGCAAGTCATAGGCTTTCTTATCGCGGTAAGGCCCTTCGTTACCGTAGCCAGAAATATCGCAAACGATCAAACGTGGATGGATTGCTCGCAAGCTTTTAGCGTCTAAACCCATGCGGGCCGTGGCACCTGGCGCCAAGTTCTGTACAAGAACATCGGCTTTGGCAATCAATTTCTTAATGACAAGCAGGTGCTCGGGATTTTTCAAGTCTAAGGCCAAACTTTCTTTCGAACGATTAACCCATACAAAATGCGATGACGCTCCCCGAGCGCGTTGGTCGTAATTACGGGCGAAGTCACCCACATCGGGGCGCTCCACCTTGATAACCCTTGCCCCTAAATCAGCCAATTGACGCGTACAAAAAGGCGCAGCAATAGCGTGTTCGAGCGACACCACGGTGATATGGTCCAGGGGTTTGACAGCAGCAGTCTTCATGGTGTGTTCCTGCGCGATATTTGTATGGCCTTTAGATGGTGCGTCCACCGTCAACTGGAAACTCAATACCTGTGAAAAATTCTGCTGCATCACTGGCCAAAAACACGGCTGCTGCTGCGACGTCACTGGCAAGCGCGAAGCGACCCAGCGGAATAGTGGACATGAATTTGGCGCGGTTTTCAGGGGTATCGGGCAAGCCCATGAAATCTTCAAACAAACCCGTCACGCCCATGACAGGGCAAATGGCATTGACGCGGATTTTCTCGGGGCCAAGCTCTACCGCCATGGACTTAGACAGCAGGTTGACGGCTCCCTTGGAGGCGTTGTACCAAGTCAGCCCAGGGCGTGGACGAATGCCTGCCACCGATCCAATGTTCAAAATCACGCCGCCACCGTTTTGACGCAAATGCGGCAATACCGCATGGGTCATGTGAAAGATGGATTTCACATTCACATTGAAAACTTTGTCGAAAGTGGCTTCATCCACCTCCAACATAGGGCGATTTTTATGCGTGGTGCCAGCGTTGTTAACCACGATATCGGGAATACCAAAGGTGTTGATGCAATGCTGTACCAAGGCTTGTACCTGCGCTGCATTGCTCACGTCGCAAGTGAAAGCACTGGCTTGTGCGCCTAAGCTGGCCGTTACACGTTTGGCAGCGGCGTCTTGAATGTCAGCCACGATGACCTTGGCGCCTTCGCGCACATAGGCTTGGGCTATACCTTCTCCAAAACCACCACCTGCACCGGTGATGATGGCAATTTTGTTCTTCAATTGATCCATTTTTTTCTTTCTGTCTAGATAGGATTAGCCGTGAAAATGAATGACTGTTTTGGTGGTGCTCATTTCCTCTAGTGCCATGAATCCTTTTTCGCGGCCGTGACCGCTGCGCTTGACGCCTCCAAAGGGCAGTTCAACACCGCCGCCTGCGCCAAAAGAATTCACAAACACTTGACCACATTTCAGCGCTTTTGCTACGCGCTGTTGGCAACCACCATTTTCAGTCCAAACTGCGGCCAGCAGGCCGTAGTCTGTGCCGTTTGCCAAAGCTATGGCATGGGCTTCGTCTACAAAAGGCATAGCCGCTAAAACGGGACCGAAAACTTCTTCATGGGCCAAGGGATGGTCGGCAGGAACTTGACCAAACAGGGTTGGGGTGACGTAATAGCCGCCACTGGGTACGCTGGGATCAATTTGCCCTTGCGCCAAAATTTTCAAACCGTCTTGTTGGGCTTGTGCAATGTACTTGTTCACACGTTGTTGCTGCGACAGATTAACAACGGGGCCGCAGTCTAAATTCATCTCAGGCGTACCTACACGCACTTTGGAGAATTTCTCTGCGACCAAGGAAAGAAATTCCTCATAAAAATCAGATTGAACCAGCAATCGGCTACCAGCAGTGCAGGTTTGTCCGGTGTTTTGAATGATCCCGCGCACCACGGTGCTGGCTGCCAGTTCGAGATTGGCATCTGAAAAAACCAGATGTGGCGACTTCCCACCTAGTTCGAGCACACATTTCACAGCGTTCAGCGCTGCTGCTTGTTGGATCAAAACACCCACTTCATTTGAACCTGTGAAGCTGATGAAGTTGATATCAGGGTGTTTGGACAAGGCTGCACCGGCTTCTTCACCCAGACCGCTGACGATGTTCAAAGCGCCAGGGGGGAAACCTACTTCCAAGGCCAGTTCGGCTATCCGAAGGCAACTCAGACAGGCATCTTCGGCGGGTTTAACCACTACAGCATTGCCCATGGCCAGCGCAGGTCCGATGCTGCGTCCCATCATTTGGGCTGGATAGTTCCAAGGAATGATGTGTGCAGTGACGCCCAAGGGCTCACGCAATAAATTGACTTGGTAACCATTTAAAAAAGGGATGACTTCGCCATGAACCTTATCGGCGGCCGAGCCATAAAACTCAAAATACCGTGCCAGCACCACCATGTCATTGCGTGCGGTGGTCATCGGCTTTCCGGTGTCCTGCGCTTCAAGCAAAGCCAACTCTTCTGCATGGTCGAGAACGTGCTGCGCCATCTTTAGCATCAAGCGACCACGCTCTAAAGCAGACATCTTGCCCCAGGCTCCATTCAGCGCTTGCCTTGCCGCACCGACAGCCAAGTCAATGTCGGCTGCTTCACCGCGAGGAATTGCTTCGAATGTCAACCCATCCACAGGCGAGCGTACTTCCAAGGTTTTGCCGCTTTGGGCTTGAACGGCTTTGCCGCCAATAATCATGTGGGCCACGTGGTTCTCTCCAAAAGTTGTTCAGTGTAGAGGGGCGAACATATCCTATGCTGCAGGGTGTCATATATTTCCATTATCATTGAACCATGGAAGACAAATACGTGATCAAAGCACTCGCCGCGCTGGCTCAGCCGAACCGCTTGCAGATTTTTCGTTCCTTGGTCGTCAAAGGCCACGAAGGCTTAACGCCTGCCTTGTTGGCGCAAGGGTTGGGAATGCCAGCCAACACACTTTCATTTCACTTGAAAGAGTTGATGAATGCAGACCTGATTTCTCAAGAGCGCAGTGGGCGTAACCTGATTTACAGAGCGCAGTACGACCGCATGAATGCCGTGCTGTCGTATCTTTCCCAAAACTGTTGCCAAGGGGATGCCTGCGAAGTCAGCCCTGAGGAAGTTTGTAAGAGTTGTTAATTGAAAGGAATTTAAAGTGACTGAGACAAAACCGTTAAACGTACTTTTTCTGTGTACCCATAATTCGGCGCGGAGCATTTTGGCCGAAGCATTGCTTAACCATATGGGGAAAGGTAAATTCAAAGCCTTTTCAGCTGGCAGTAGCCCTAAAGACAATCAAAAGCCAAACCCTATGGCCATTGCAACTTTAGACAAAGCCGGAATCTCTACACAGGAATTGACCAGCAAAAGCTGGGACGTTTTTGCCTTGCCCGATGCACCGCATATGGATCTGGTTATCACTGTTTGCGACAACGCAGCAGGTGAAGTTTGTCCGTATTGGCCAGGTCAACCGGCCACAGCACACTGGGGATATGCGGATCCGTCAGAAGCGGTTGGAGGAGATAACGAAAAATTGGAAGCCTTTAAGCAAACC